>JFJP01032906.1_pt1 | contig 15920 bp, 15 predicted proteins | sample 431651 | NCBI WGS metagenome assembly JFJP01 (sample SAMN02602958, study PRJNA72255) | Microbial mat metagenome, whole genome shotgun sequencing project. | biome: fresh water; feature: sink hole; material: water; isolation source: purple microbial (photo- and chemosynthetic) mats found in... | reverse complement strand
GGTTGCGTAAACGTTATGGTTCTTTGTAAGGAAAAGCTATGAAAAATTGGTTTAAAAGTGGTGATCCTTGGATTTGGCTAACGGCAGCATCAGTTAGTTTAAGTTTAATTGTGGTCTTTAGTTTAGTTGTTATCATTATGGCGCGTGGATTAGGGTATTTCTGGCCCGCCACGATCATTGAAGCACGTTATGAAGAACCAAATGCACCACCCATTACAATGCTTGGTGAAATTTACGATTACGAAAAGGTATTAACGAGACGTTTGTCGAAAAATCTTCAACCCTTAGCAAATGGTGAGGAATTTATTAAACGTTCTTTAATCAAAACGGGTAATCGTGAATTATATGGTTTGGATTTTCGTTGGGTAGTTGCTCCCGCATTGAAAGAAATCCGTTATCCAGAGAATGTGTTAGTGGTTGAACGCCGCGAATGGGGTAATTTCTACGGTTATTTGCAAGCGTTAAAACAAAACGGTCAAGTGGTTTCAACGGGTGAAGAAGCGTGGAAGAAACTCTCAGGTGAATTAAGTCGTGCGCATGATTTATTTAGCAAAATCAATCACATCGAAAAAGGCGAAATGGGCGCGATTAACTATAATTTAGAGAAACTGCGCTTAAAAGAACGTCGATTACAATTGCAAAATGATTCCGATCCGAAAAAGAAAGCTGAGATTGAAGAACAACGTCAAAGTTATCATAAACAATCGGAAGAGCATAAAAAGCAATTAACTGATTTGTACAAAGAAATCAATCGTGATAGCATCGTCGTAAAGGAAATGGGTGGAAAAGAAGTTGAAATTACCTTAGCAAAAGTAGTTGCAGCTTACCGTCCAAACAGTTTGTCATTTCCTCAAAAAATTGCTTTCTACCTCGGTAAAGTTTGGGAGTTTATGACCGACGAACCGCGTGAAGCAAATACCGAGGGAGGGATATTTCCAGCAATTTACGGAACAGTCATTATGGTATTAATGATGTCGTTAATTGTGACCCCATTTGGTGTGATTACAGCGGTGTATTTGCACGAATATGCAAAACAAGGTTTCTTAACCAGAACAATTCGGATTGCAGTTAATAATCTTGCGGGCGTTCCTTCCATTGTATATGGAGTATTTGGTTTAGGTTTCTTCGTGTATTTCTTAGGAGGAAGCATTGACCGAATTTTCTACCCTGAAGTTTCTCCCGCGCCAATGTTTGGAACACCCGGTTTATTATGGGCTTCTTTAACCTTAGCATTGCTCACCGTTCCCGTTGTAATTGTTGCAACCGAAGAAGGTTTGTCGAGAATTCCTAAATCAATTAGAGAAGGGAGTTTAGCATTGGGAGCAACTAAAGCAGAAACGTTATGGAGAACCATTTTACCGATGGCAAGTCCAGCAATGATGACAGGCTTAATTTTGGCGATTGCAAGAGCCGCCGGAGAAGTTGCACCATTAATGTTAGTTGGCGTAGTGAAACTTGCTCCCTCATTGCCATTAGATATGAATGCTCCTTTCTTACATTTAGAGAGAAAATTCATGCACTTAGGATTTCATATCAATGATTTAGGATTTCAAAGTCCCAACGTTGAAGCAGCACGTCCTTTGGTATATGCAACTGCATTTCTTTTAGTTCTGGTGATTATCATTTTGAACTTAACAGCTATTTGGATTCGCAATCGATTACGCGAAAAATATAAATCTTTGGAAACGGTTTGAAGATTACACAATGACAACAGCGAATATTCCCTCACATAGTTTTGATATGAGTTCCTTAGGGCGAGCTCAAGATAATTTCAATCTTGAAGATGAGAAAATCTGTTTGCAAGTTCAACGAATGAATTTGTTTTATAGCTCTAAGCAAGCGATTTTTAATGTCAACATGGAAATCCCTGAAAAAAGGGTAACAGCTTTTATTGGACCCAGTGGTTGTGGAAAGTCCACTTTATTGCGTTGTTTTAACCGAATGAATGATTTGGTGGACGGCGTTAGAATTGAAGGTCAGATTCTTTTAAAAGGTCAAGACATTCATCGCAAAGATTTGAAAGTGGCAGATTTGAGAAGATCGGTTGGAATGGTATTTCAAAAACCCAATCCTTTTCCTAAATCAGTTTATGAGAATGTGGCGTATGGTTTGCGTATTCAAGGAATCAATAGTCGCAAAGTATTGGATGAAGTGGTAGAATCTTCTTTAAAAGGTGCGGCTTTGTGGGATGAAGTAAAAGATCGTTTGAACGATAATGCGTTGGGTTTGTCGGGCGGTCAGCAACAACGTTTAGTGATTGCGAGAGCAATTGCAATTGAACCTGAAGTGGTTTTATTAGATGAACCTGCTTCTGCGCTTGATCCGATTTCAACGTTGAAAATTGAAGAACTGATTAATGAACTCAAAACAAAATACACCATTGTAATTGTTACCCATAATATGCAACAAGCGGCGCGGGTTTCGGATTACACGGCGTTTATGTATATGGGTAAATTAATTGAGTTTGATCGTACAGATAAACTCTTTACAAATCCCAAAGAAAAACAAACCGAAGATTACATTACTGGGCGTTACGGTTAAAGGATAAGAAAAACAATGGATGAAAACTTAGATATTCGGCATAAACACATTTCTCGCCAATTCAATATAGAATTACAAAACATTCATTCTCGAGTGTTAGAAATGGGTGGATTAGTTCAAAAGCAACTTGCCGATGCATTGCACGCATTAACGGATAGTGATTCTGTTTTAGCTGAAAAAGTTATTAACAATGATGAAGTCATTAATGGTATAGAATCATCAATTGATGAATCTTGTGTGCAAATTTTAGCGCGTCGACAACCCGCAGCGGGCGATTTACGAATGGTTATCGCGGTGGTAAAGACCATTACAGATTTAGAACGCATTGGTGATGAAGCGAAGCGCGTTGCTCGAATGGCTTCAAATAAAGCCGATCAAATTTATCGATTGCAAGCGCCTATTGTAACAGGTGTGCAACATTTAGGAAAACAAGCCCAAGAAATGTTACAACGTTCTTTAGATGCGTTTGCAAGAATGGATGTAGAAACTGCCGTCAAAGTTGCTCGAGATGATGATAAAGTTGATATTGAATATTCGGGCTTAATTCGCCAGTTAATTACCTATATGATTGAAGACCCGCGTTCTATTCCTGCCGCATTAGATATTATGTGGGCAGCGAGAGCATTAGAACGCATTGGTGATCGGTCGAGAAACATTTGTGAATATGTCGTTTATTTCGTGAAAGGAAAAGACATTCGCCACGTTAATTTAGATAAAGTAAGAGAAGAAATTGGTTTAACCGATCCCGATTCTCAAAAACTTCCTCAAACAAATCCCTAAACAACCACAGCTCCCAAATATTGCGATGTATCTTATTGAGATATATCGCTTTTTTTATGCGATTTTAAACAAGTGCTAAAGTTTATGCTATGCTAAAACCATTAATAAAACGAATCAAAAAAAGAGGACAGAGAGATGATTAACTTAGAAACTAAGCCGTTAGAACGCACGCCAGAAGCGATTTATCAACGAATGTTGCATCATTTGTTGCACACGGTTGTTAAAGACCCTGCGCGAGTTACAGACCGCGATTGGTTTAATGTTTTAGCGCATACTTTGCGCGATTATTTAGCTGAAAATTGGTTAAAAACAACGCATCGTTATTATGAAGAAGATGCACGTCGCATTTATTATTTGTCGATGGAGTTTTTATTGGGAAGAGCACTTGTTAATAATGCTTTAAATCTCAATATGTTAGAGTCATGTAGAGAAGTTTTAAAAGAGCTTAATTTACCTGAAGAAACTATTTATGAAATGGAGAATGATCCTGCGTTAGGAAATGGAGGATTGGGGCGTTTGGCGGCGTGTTTCTTGGATTCAATGGCGACCTTAAATTTGGCGGGTTATGGATACGGAATTCGTTATGAATTTGGGATGTTTTATCAACGACTTAAAGACGGAATGCAAGTTGAACAACCCGATAACTGGTTACGTTATGCAAATCCTTGGGAATTTCCTCGACCTGAGTTGCTCTATCCCGTGCAATACGGTGGAAATGTCATTGAATACCGAGATCATAAAGGTTTGTTATATCACGAATGGAGCAACACCCAAGACGTAATGGCAATGGCGTATGATTTGCCAATTGCGGGTTATAATACTGAAACGGTGAACACTTTACGTTTATGGTCGGCGAAATCATCGCGGGATTTCAATTTGCAATGTTTTAATCAAGGTGAATATTTGAAAGCGGTCGAGGAAAAATCGCAGTCAGAAACGCTTTCTAAAGTGTTATATCCTGATGATACCACAGCAGAAGGTCGTCAATTACGTTTAAAACAAGAATACTTTTTTGTTTCAGCTTCCATTCAAGATATTGTTCGCCGTTATCAAAGCGCACATCCAAACGATCCTCAACTGTTTCATTTAGCGGATAAAATAGCAATTCAACTAAATGATACTCACCCTGTGTTAGCGATTCCAGAAATGCTTCGTTTATTGATCGACAAATACCGTCAAAGCTGGGATTTAGCATGGGAAAATTGCGTGAAAATCTTTGGTTATACAAATCACACCTTAATGCCCGAAGCCTTAGAAACTTGGTCAGCGCATTTAGTGGAAAAACTTTTGCCGCGACATTTCCAGTTAATCAATGAAATCAATCGACGTTTTTTAGAACAAGTGCGTTATCGTTTTCCTGGTGATTTGGATTTGATTCGGCGGGTTTCTATTTATGGAGAAGACGGCGAGAAACATTTAAGAATGGCGCATTTGGCGGTGGTTGGAAGTCATAAAGTCAATGGGGTTGCAGAAATCCATACTCAACTCATGAAAAAGACGTTATTTGCCGATTTTAATCGTTTATTCGAAGATAGAATTATCAATAAAACCAATGGGATAACTCCTCGAAGATGGTTAAATGAAGCGAACCCTTGTTTGGCGAATTTGATTTCAGATCGGTTAGGAAACCAAGCATGGTTGACGGATTTATCGCAATTAAAAAAACTCATTCCGTTTGCAGAAGATCATGAATTTCAAAATTTATTTCAAGCGGTAAAACAACATAACAAAGAAAAACTGGCGACTTTTATTAAGAAAACCTTGCAACTTGAAATCAATCCGCACGCAATGTTTGATGTTCAAGTCAAACGTATTCACGAATACAAACGCCAATTATTAAATGTATTGCACGTCATTACCCGTTATAATCGGATTCGCGCCAATCCAAATGCGCCGATTGTCCCGCGAGTGATGATTTTTGCAGGAAAAGCCGCACCAGGTTATGTGCAAGCCAAAAGAATTATCAAATTAATCAACGATGTAGCCGATGTTGTTAATCATGATATAATAATTGGTGATCGTTTGAAAGTGGTTTTTATTCCAAATTATGATGTTTCTATTGCACAAAGAATTATGCCAGCGGCGGAGTTATCTGAACAGATTTCTACGGCAGGAACAGAGGCTTCTGGAACGGGTAATATGAAACTGGCTTTAAATGGTGCATTAACGATTGGAACTTTGGATGGTGCAAACTTAGAAATTCGTGAGGAAGTGGGGGAAGAAAATATCTTTATGTTTGGTTTGAACAGCGATGAAATAGCGCATTTGAAAGGACATTATCATCCCATTGATTTATATCATAGCAATCCCGAATTAAAACAGGTATTAGATATGCTCAATGAGGGATATTTCTCAGTAGAAGAACCCGCCCGTTTCAAACCTATTGTGGATAGTTTATTAGGCGGCGATCCGTTTTTGAATTTGGCAGATTATGAAACTTATATTGCTTGCCAGAACAAAGTCGATGAACTGTATCAGAAACCCCAAGAATGGACGCGACGGGCGATTTTAAATGTTGCACAAATGGGGAAATTTTCCTCTGATCGAACCATTCACGATTACGCTAAAGAAATTTGGCAATTATTATAATTTAACTTGGAAAGAAAGAGGTAAGAACTTATGTTTGATTGGCTTAAAAAGAAAGAACAACCGAAGAAATCCGCACCGATTATTCCGCCCGTAGAACAACATTCGCGAGGTTTCTCTCGTGCGAGATATGATGCCAATTTGGTGATCAATTTAAAGAACGATCATCAAGAGTTGCTCACGATCTACAAAAGCATTATTCAAAGTTTAGATCAACAAAATTACAAACCCCACATGCAAGGCTTAGATCAACAAATATTCAATAGTATCAATGAGTTACTGAGTGAGTTTGGCACAGCTTTAAAATCACATTTGCTCAAAGAACACGTTGAACTTTATATCTATTTGGAACAAATCTTAGCTAAAGATCGCCATGCGTATGATTTAATGCACTCTTTACGTTTAGAAATGGATGAAATCTCGGCGGGCGTGATGGGTTTTCTCAACACTTATCATGCGTCGCCCGTTAATGCACAAAATGCAGAAAACTTTCGACGGGATTTCAAAAAGATTGGTCAAGTGTTAGCTTCTCGTATTAAACGCGAAGAAGAAAGTTTATATCCGTTGTATGCAAATACCCTTTAATTGTTATATTGGTGTAGGTAGCAATTTGCATCAACCGATGCAACAAATTATAACCGCGTTAGATTTATTACAAACGTTACCACAAACCAGCTTAATTAAAACCTCTCATTTATATCAAAACCCTGCGATGTTAGCAGAGGAAAATGCTACGCCTCAACCTGATTACATTAATGCAGTGGCTTGGATTCAAACAACATTAGAACCCGAACTTTTATTAAAGCATTTACAAACCTTAGAAACTCAACAAGGTCGTCAACGAACTGAGAAGATTTGGTCTTCACGAACGCTTGATTTAGATATTTTGTTATATGGTGATTTGAAAATGGATTTGCCATCTTTAACAATTCCTCATAAAGGTTTATTAGAACGGGCGTTTGTTTTAGTTCCTTTGTGCGATTGCAATCCCGATTTGATTTTACCGAATGGAAAAGCACTAAAAAACTTTATTTCTGATGAGATGAAACAACACTTAACAAGGATTTGAAACATGACAACGCCCCGTAATTTGACGCAATTGCAATTAATGAAAGAAAAAGGTGAGAAAATCACTTGTGTGACGGCTTATGATGCGAGTTTTGCGGCACAAGCGGCGGCGGCGGGCGTGGATATTTTGCTGGTGGGCGATTCGCTTGGCATGGTCGTGCAAGGTCAAGACAGCACGTTGCCCGTCACGTTGGACGACATGATTTATCACTCAAAAATGACCCGTCGCGGCGCACCTAACGCATTGATTATTATGGATTTACCGTTCATGACCTATGCCACACCTGAAACTACATTAAAAAGTGCGGGAAAATTGATGCGCGAAGGCAGGGGAACGATGGTCAAAGTCGAGGGCGGCGAGTGGTTATTGCAATCAATTCAAATGCTTACCGAACGCGGAATCCCCGTGTGCGGACATTTGGGCTTAACCCCGCAATCTGTGCATCAATTGGGCGGTTATCGAGTGCAAGGACGTTCTGAAATCGATGCGCAAAGGATTTTAAATGATGCGTTAGCATTAGAGAAAGTGGGCGTAAGTTTGTTGGTTTTAGAATGTATTCCCAGCGATTTAGCAAAACGTATTACAAATGCTTTAAAAATTCCGACGATTGGGATTGGTGCTGGGGTGGATTGTGATGGGCAAGTGCTTGTTTTATATGATATGTTAGGTATTACGATGGGTAAAACGCCAAGTTTCTCAAAGAATTTTTTAATCGGGCAGGATTCTATTAAATCAGCATTGCAACATTTTGTAGAAGAGGTGAAGAATAAAACCTTTCCCGACTTAGAACATAGCTTTAATTAATCAAAAGAAACTGAAACATTCTTGCAACCAAATCAAGAATGCTTCGACAACAAATTTTCCAATCATTTCAAAGACATCATGTCTTAAACTACTAGATAGCGTAGGATATGCTTGAATTAGCCCGTATAATGCAAAAAACTCTAGTATTATCAATAAAGTAGCAAGCAACCTTAAATAATCTTTGCCCGATAAATTAGGCAACAAACTCTTCATGATGTCGTATCCTCTTTTAAAAAATGGCATTCGCATAAAGCAATGCAAAATAATCAAAATAAGGATATTACCATAACTCCTTTTAAAATTGTCAAGGCGTTGGATTATAAAACAAAAACTCATTTAAAAAACTTAATGCCGCTTGTAAGTTTTGTTGAGCAACATCGCTTAATGGGTCGCCTAATTCAAAGGAAGTTCCTCTAATTGCTAAAACAAAACTCGGCGGTGGTGGCATTTGAAAAGTCTTTTGATAAACCCCTAATATTTCTTCTGGCAACAACGCATGGCTAGTATAAGAAACTTGATTGGAAGGTTGAATCGGATAAAATGAAAAAGGGCTTTCTCCAGAAACCGATGCGTCGATGAAAATAGCTTGTTTGGCATGTTGCAAATCTAAGGCGTGCTCGATTTGTAATTGAAAATCCTCGACAATCACTACATCATCAACATGCGGTAATTGTGAGATTAAACAAGGAGCTAGCGCATCATCGCCACGACTGGGATTGCCGCACGCGAGAATCACTCTCATAAAATTAAACGAGGCGGATCAGCGGGACGATATAACACACTGATTTTACCGATTTTTTGAACTAATTCTGCCCCACTTTTCTCACATAAAACCGTAGTTATTGCATGACGTTCCTCACGTTCCATGCTTGCAACAGTGACTTTAATAAGTTCATGGGTATTGAGAACAATATCCAACTTGAGATGATGCGCTAACCCGCGTAATTTACGAATGTTTTGAGATGTGAGCATTTTGTTTCCTGAGTTTGTTTGATTAAGTATTGCATAAATGGTGAGCATTTACAAATGTTATTCTGCTTCCTTTACTTTCGATCTCTTTATTGGATAATTTTAAATATTTTACTAGCTTTCCTTTCTTTAATTTTCTTATATGATTTTCCTCAAATTTATGCTCTACTTTGCTCTATCTTTTATAGATATATTTTTGAGAAAGATGAAGCATTCAAACTGCATTTCAGATTATATTGTGAAAAATGGATTTAGTAAAGGTACTTTGTGATGGTTAATATTAGGCGTTAAAGTCCAAATCTTATTTCTATGATTTGAAAATACCCGCTAAATTTTTAGTGTGTTATGATCAGAGGTTTCATTTGTACGAAGGAACGACGATGTTTTCCCCACAAACCCTCGCAGAATTTGACCCCGATTTAGCCCAATCTTTACAAAACGAACTCGCTCGCCAAGAAGCCCACGTTGAATTGATCGCTTCTGAAAATTACGCCAGCCCTCGAGTTTTACAAGCGCAAGGCTCTGTTTTAACGAATAAATATGCCGAAGGCTATCCTGCAAAACGTTATTACGGCGGCTGCGAATTTGTCGATATCGCCGAACAACTCGCCATCGACCGCGCCAAAGCCTTATTCGGTGCAGATTACGCCAACGTTCAACCGCATTCGGGTTCGCAGGCAAACGCGGCGGTGTATTTGGCATTGTTGCAAGCAGGCGACACGATTTTAGGCATGAGTTTGGCGCACGGCGGACATTTAACGCATGGCGCGAAAGTGAATTTTTCTGGAAAGCTATTTAATTCAATACAATACGGTTTAAATCCCAGCACTGGCGAAATCGATTACGAAGAAATGGAACGCCTTGCCCTCGAACACCAACCCAAAATGGTGATCGGCGGATTTAGCGCGTATTCTCGGGTCGTTGATTGGCAACGGATGCGGGAAATTGCGGACAAAGTCGGCGCGTATTTAGTCACTGACATTGCGCACGTTGCGGGATTGGTGGCGGCGGGTTTGTATCCGAATCCGATCAAAATTGCCGACGTTGTGATGACGACGACTCATAAAACGTTGCGCGGACCTCGAGGCGGTTTAATTTTGGCGCGTTCGAATCCCGACATCGAGAAGAAGTTGAATTCATTGGTATTTCCGGGTACGCAAGGCGGTCCGTTGATGCACGTGATCGCAGCAAAAGCCGTCGCGTTTAAAGAAGCCATGCAACCAGACTTTAAAATCTATCAACAGCAAGTCATTGATAATGCTAAAGTTATGGCATCAACATTACAAAAACGTGGTTACAACATTGTTTCTGGCGGTACGGATAATCATTTGTTTTTAGTTGATTTGATTGATAAGAACTTGACAGGAAAAGCTGCCGATGCGGCGTTAGGAAATGCTCACATTACGGTGAACAAAAACTCTGTTCCAAATGATCCTCAAACACCATTTGTGACGAGTGGCATTCGCATTGGAACGCCAGCAGTTACAACTCGAGGATTTGGTGTAAAAGAATGTGAAGAACTTACGAATTGGATTGCAGATATTTTAGATGACATTGAAAACCTGAGCGTTCAAGAAAACGTTAGAAATAAAGTTTCTGATTTGTGCAAACGTTTCCCAGTGTACGGTTAGTTTAATGTGAATTAAAAAGCGGTTTTCTATTACAATGAGCCGCTTTTTTAATTATTTTTATTCAAGGAGAAATCTCTTATATGGTTACAATAAATAACTAATCGCAATATTACATTATATAAGTATGGATATTGATTAATTTAATAATGAAGAACTTGCTAGAAAAAGTCACTAATTTTGCATTAGAAAATACTCACATTTAACTTAAATTCCAATCCTTTTTTTGAGAACAAACATGAACAAAACTTCTTTAAGTTATCGAGATGCTGGTGTTGATATTGACAGCGGCAATTTATTGGTAGAACGCATTAAACCTATCGCTAAAAAAACGATGCGAAACGGGGTGTTAGGTGGTTTAGGGGGATTTGGGGCATTATTTGAAATTCCTATCGACCGCTATAAACAACCCGTATTAGTTTCTGGCACGGACGGGGTAGGAACTAAATTAAAACTCGCCATGCAACTCGGCAAACATGACACCATTGGAATTGATTTAGTGGCAATGTGTGCAAATGACGTGTTAGTGCAAGGCGCAGAACCTTTGTTTTTCTTAGATTATTATGCGACAGGAAAATTAGAAGTAGATATCGCCAGTCAAGTGATTTCTGGGATAGGAAAAGGCTGCGAATTATCGGGCATGGCATTAGTGGGCGGAGAAACCGCAGAAATGCCAGGAATGTACGAAAATGGCGATTATGATTTGGCGGGTTTTTGCGTGGGAGTCGTTGAAAAATCTAAGATTTTAGACGGTTCACACATCAAAGTGGGCGATGTTATTTTAGGATTAGCGTCAAGCGGCGCGCATTCCAATGGGTATTCTTTAATCCGAAAAGTATTAAATATAAGCGGTGTTTCTCCCGATATTTCTTTTGATGGAGAAACCCTCGGAGAAATACTTTTGAAACCCACGCGGATTTATGTGAAATCCCTTTTAAATTTAATGCAGCAAATCCAAATACACGGTATGGCTCACATTACTGGGGGGGGGTTGTCAGAAAACATTCCTCGCGTGATTCCTCAAGGTTTATGCGCTAAAATCAATAGTCAAGCGTGGACAGTTCCTTTAATGTTTCATTGGTTGCAAACGCACGGCAATATTGAACAACTTGAAATGTGGCGAACTTTTAATTGTGGAATTGGCATGGTGGTCATTATTTCCTCTCAAGATAAAGACACCGCCATTCAACAGCTTCAAAACAGTGGAGAAACCGTGTTTGAAATTGGCGAGATTATTGCTAATTCAAATCATGCCATTGAAATCATCTAATCTTAAAACCCCTTGATTAAATCGAGGGGAATTTTTAAAGAACTTCCTATGCGTACTCGTATTCAACAAGCGTTGCTTTCTCAACCCCTTTTACCTTCAATTAAAACGCTGACTTGCTCTGCGGTGTTAGTCCCTTTGATTGAAACAAAAACGGGTTTGTCGATTATTTTAACGCAGCGCACGGCGCATTTGAATAATCATGCGGGACAAATTTGTTTTCCTGGTGGACGTTGTGATACGCAAGATGTGAGTTTTACAATGACGGCGTTGCGAGAAACCGAAGAAGAAATCGGAATTTCTAAAGAATTTATTGAAGTGCTGGGATTTCTGGAGAACTATCAGACTGTAACGGGTTTTATGATTACGCCCGTAGTGGGTTTTATTAAATCGGGCTTTCAGTTGAAACCTGATGCGTTTGAGGTTGCAGAAATCTTTGAATTACCGTTAGATTTCATTTTAGATACCTCGCACTATTATCAAGAAACAAAGTTTGATAAAACCTATGATGTGATACCTTATCAGAAATATCATATTTGGGGAGCAACCGCGAGCATTTTAGTGAATTTTGCTCAACGGTTGCTTTCCACTCATTAGGCTTTATTTTCACTCTGCGTTAAAATAGGATTACCAAACAACGCATTACGAATTGCTTTACGCGCTAAATCGGCGGGAATAATCAACAATGCAAGCAATGTCAAATACAACCAATCTGTTGCATCTAATCCAACAACTCGCATAATATCTCCTCCAATATAAGTAAAGAGAATTTGCAAGCCAAAAATTAAGTAAGTAATCTTCATAAAATAGCTGTTTTCATTCATATTTTCAAAAAGATTGTAACCTTCCGTTCTCACATTGAAACGGTTGAAGTTCAACAAAAATACAAAGAATCCAAAAAACGCTGTTAAGAAGACTAAGTTTTGAGTTTCTTTATCCATTCCTTGATGTACAAATAAGTTATAAATCGGGTCGTACATTAAGAAACTTAAACTCAAGATTGCTGTCACCACAGTCATACTTAAAATAGATGACCACATATCTGGTGTAATCAAATGAGCGCTTTTAGGAATAGGCTTTTCTAACATATAGCGTTGTAATGCGGGTTCTCCAGCAAATGCTAACGCTGCTAATGTGTCCATAATAACGTTAATCCATAACATTTGAACCATCGTCAAAGGTAATTCAAATCCTAAGAACGGTCCTACAAATGCTAAAGAAATCGCCGACAAACTTACCGTCAGTTGAAATACTAAAAACTTCCGAATTGATTTGAACAACGTGCGACCATATAAAACCGCTTGTGTAATAGAAGCAAAATTATCATCTAATATGACAATATCGCCTGCTTCTTTGGTCATTTCTGTACCACTACCCATTGCAAATCCTACGTCGGCATTTTTAATAGCGGGGGCATCATTCACACCATCGCCCGTCATACCCACCACCCAATCGAGTTCTTTAGCCAGTTTCACTAAACGACTTTTATCCGTTGGATAGGCTCTTGAAACCACCGCCAAATTAGGTAAAACCTTTTTAACTTCCTCATCTGACATTTGTGCTAAATCAGTAGAAGTTAAAACCACCGTTTGTTTATCAGTAATAATCCCAACATCTGTTGCAATTGCATGGGCAGTTTCTTTGGCATCACCCGTAATCATAACGACTTGAATGCCCGCATTTTGAGCCATTTTTACGGCAGGTTGTGAGGTTGGTCTTAACCCATCACGAATCCCAAAAATACCAATCAAACATAAAGATTCTGGTAAGGTTTGTTCAGTGGAAATGGACGTATTTGTTATTGAAATTGCTAACAAACGCATTGCCTGTTGAGAAAGCGCTGACATGTGCTCTTTTAAAGCATTTTGATCGGTTAATTCAACCTTTTGACCTAACTCATTCAAATAGTGCGTACAATTTCTTAAAATGATTTCTGGTGCACCTTTGACAAGCGTTAAATTTTGTTCTCCAGAAACCTGCATCGCAGAAAACTTACGACTGCTGTTAAATGAAATCATTTCCACTACATCAATATCGCTCTTTTCAAGCAAATATTGTTCTAAAAATCGTAATAAGGCTTGCTCAGTTTTATCTGCGCCCACAATTTTAGGATTGCTTTTGTCATTAGGATCAATAACAGCACTGGTATTGTTTCTGACTGCAAAAATCAAAGATTGTTTCAAATCATTAGGAACATCTTCAATTTTTGAGTAGGCTTTTAAATCACCAGTTAAGAACTTTTCTGCAACTAATTTTCCTTGCGTTAAAGTACCTGTTTTATCGGTGAATAAAATAGTTAAACTTCCAGCGGTTTCAATCCCCAATAATTTGCGCACCAAAACTTTTGAAGCTAAGAGTTTTCTCATGTTAATTGAAAGCACAATAGCAATCATCATTGGCAAACCTTCTGGCACTGCCATTACAATAACAATTACCGCTAAGACAAATGCTGTCACAAAATCGCCAATGATTGCACCCATGCTTTGCGCAAAATAAATATCAAAACTACCTGAATCCATAAAGATTTTCTTATACATAAATGACATTGCAATGAATGCCGATCCAATGTAGCCAAAGGTAGAAATGTTTTGACCTAAAACCGCGAGTTTCTCTTGTAAAGGTGATAAGCGAGATTCTGCATTTACCAATTCTTTCAATGTTTTACCGTACTCAGTCATTTCACCAACTGCTGTGACTTTCATCACTGCTTCACCATCATCAATTAAAGAAGCACGAAACATTTTGTTCTTATCATCGGGTTCTGCATCTTCGGAGGAAGTTGCACTCTTTTTTACGGCTTCAGATTCACCCGTTAAAGCCGCTTGATTAACGCTCAAATGCCCCGCAACTAAGAAACCATCACCTGGAACATTATCACCAGGTTGTAATAATACATAATCGCCTGTTACTAATTCAGTAATTGGAACTTCTTTTAAAGTATTACTTCTAAAAACTTTGATCTTAATTAACGAGGCTTCTTCCAATAGTTTTTGAAATTCATTTTCGCTTGAAAATTCAGACCAAGTTGCAACTAAGGTCGCCATTAAAACAGCAACCGCAATTCCAATTCCTTCATACCAAGGAACATATCCAAAAATTGATAACAAAACTGTAATTACTAATGCAATTACCAAAATCATAATGATGGGGTCTTTAAAATTATTAAAGAACTTATCCCAAAAGGTTTCAACTTCTCCAGTAGAAACCACATTTGCACCAAATTTCTGGCGTGACTCTAAGACTTGTTGTTCATCAAGTCCTGAATAATTAAATTTCATTAAAAACTCCTAAATTTTGATTAAACCACCAAAACCCATAAATGCAATCGACATTAAACTCGCTGTGACTAAATTAATGGGTGCACCTTTGAAAACATCTGGAATATCAGCGACTGCAAGGCGTTCTCTCATCGCAGAAAACAACGATAAAACCAACGAGAAACCTACTGCTGCACTAAATCCAAACATCGCAGATTCCAATAGATTATACTGATTTTGAATATTAAGTAAAGCCGCCCCTAAAACTGCGCAATTAGTTGTGATTAAGGGAAGAAAAATACCTAAAATTTGGTGCAACACAGGGCTAGTTTTCTTAATGACCATTTCAGTAAATTGCACCACCACTGCAATCACTAAAATAAAAGCAATTGTTCTCAAAAAATCTAAATCAAAAGGGACTAATAAATACTGATTCACCAAATAAGTACAAATCGATGAAATTGTTAAGACAAAGGTCGTTGCCAAACCCATTCCAATCGACGTTTCTAGGCGCGTTGAAACACTCATGAAAGGGCACAAACCTAAAAACTTAACTAATACAAAGTTATTGACCAAAACGGTGCTCACGAATATAAAGAGATACTCTTGCATTTCTTCAATACTCCTTAAAAGTAAGGATTGTAGCATGTATCTTTAATTTCACCAAATATTGAATAAAAATACTGACAAATACAATTATTCATTTTACAATTCCACTTTCTTATAATTTTTCTATAAACGGAGCAAGTTACTAATGAATATGCCACTGCAATTAACAGAATCTAACAATATGACTTTTAAGGAATTAGTTGATCTTCACTTAAAATATTCTCTCGGGATTCGACCTCAACAAGCAAATGCTCAAGATTTATTTGGTGCATTGGCGTTGGCAACCCGTAGTTATTTAATTGATCGAATGTTTGCAACCCAAGATATTTTACATAAATCTCAAGCAAAGAAAATGTATTATTTATCATTAGAATTTTTGATTGGTCGTCTTTTATCAAGTAATTTGCAAA
>JFJP01024601.1_pt1 | contig 15921 bp, 18 predicted proteins | sample 431651 | NCBI WGS metagenome assembly JFJP01 (sample SAMN02602958, study PRJNA72255) | Microbial mat metagenome, whole genome shotgun sequencing project. | biome: fresh water; feature: sink hole; material: water; isolation source: purple microbial (photo- and chemosynthetic) mats found in... | reverse complement strand
AAGCTGCAGGTAGATTAGAGTTAGTACGGGAAGAATAAAGCGCTAGACCTCCTCGATCTCGAAGATGCTTCTGTTGAGGAGCGACGTGTTGGTCTCTTCTTGCTTGACGAGCTTTTTGATGTCTTCTCTGCAGATCGGACAGGTGCCGTGCGACTTGAACCACTCGGTGATGCAGGACTGGTGGAACACGTGATTGCACTTGGGCAGGTAGTTCACGAGCGAGGCCGGCTCGAACGGAATGAAGCAAATCGAACACATCACCTCGGAAGCGTCGGACCCCCTCGACCGATCCAGGTCCTCCTGTCCGCGGTCTTCGAGCAGCACTGGTCCGCGTCTCGGAGGCAGGTACTCAGAAGCGACGAGTCTCTTCATCTCGACCGGTGTGAGTCCGTTGCGGTTGTTCAGTTGCTGGCCTGCGTAGCGGTCGAGGTCGATGTTCGTCCAGCCCAAGAAGTTCAGCAGCGTGACGAGCAGGATGGCCAGGATCATCATGAAGAACAGAGAGACCATCAGTGTGAAGAACAGCGAGTTGGGGTACAAGACGAAGTCGAACACGAAGTAGCAGAAGTTGATGATGAAGTCTTTCCTCCGGACGATAGAGAAGCCGTAGAAGATGTCCAGCAGGTTTCGCACGAGCCAGCTTTCCTTCTCTCGGTCGGGGAAGTTATCCGGCGAGTAGAACAGCTCTGGTGATCCTCAGACTACCATCCTCTGCGTTGTTGATCACGAAGATGATCCAGATCACCAGCGTCACCTGCAGCTGGATCATGTGCTTGCGGTGCAGCAGGTTGAAGAGAACCGAGATCTGCGAGGGGTCGAGGATGAAGATGACGATCGTGGCGTACAGCACGCGGATGTCTGTGTGGCTCACCTCGTACATGTCGCACTCTGCTCAGCCGAGGCTACTGACGGGCGGGAGCTTCTTGATCGCGCCGCTGCCGTTGTGGCAGTTGCCCTTGTCCGCGAAGATCAGGAAGAAGCTGTAGACGAACAAGCCGAGCACCAGCAGGTAGCGCAGGTAGTCGTAGAGCGTGCGGTAGAGCGCGGCGATGTTCGGCTGCGGCAGCGGCGAGTCCTCCAGCAACGCCTGGTGCTCGAAGCTTTCTCCTGCATCCGAGTTCGATCCGATGGAGCTTGTGTCGGTCCACGAGACGTTGACCGAGCGCAGGTGTTCGTTCAGGAAGAGGTTCTGGCGAGCCTGCGGGTGGTCGTCTTCGGCCTGCGCGTCGGCCAGGGGCCTCGGCCTGGGCTGCCCCACGCGGCCTGCGGGCTGCAGCTCGATCATCGGGCCGTCTTCTGCGTTCATGAGGTTATGTTAACCCGGCGCACTAATTATAAAACTCGAAGCTCGCCCGGTGGCGAGTAGTCGCCAGGCCGTCGAACCGCAAGCGCCAGCACCCAGAAGCCTTTTCAGACGCGCAGCAGGCTGGAGGAATCATGCGATTCAGCCTTGGAGGCCTTTGGACTGGCTCGCCCGGTCGGCGGCCGAGATGGATTTTTGCTCCTTCCGGTGCGCGCGCTCCTGCCGGCTCGCCCAGGAGCTAGCTAGGCATACCCACAAACTACCAATAGTAGAGATAGCCTCTTTAGATGACTTCATTTTCTGGTACGCTCCTCGGTTCTCCTGCTTGCCAGGCCTAAACGATAAATCCTAGTCCCTGCCTCACTCATATCTTAGGCAGTGTCCGGCCGTCGCGGCTGGGAGGTCGCTGACTCGGTCGATTGTCGAGGCCTGGTTTCTGTGGAGTCGGATTGGCAGTCCTTAGTCGGCTGAATACAGGTGTCAATTAGTTAGGGCTTCGGTTCTCGGGTGCCTTGTCCTCGTCACTTTCTGGCTGCTGGGTCTGCTTTTTGGGCGAGGCTGATCTCTTTTTCTTGGGTTTTTCTTCTTCTCGCGTTGTTGCTGCTGGAGAACTTTCGGGTTCTGCCTTCGTTCTTCGCTGTTTTGGCTTCATCTTCTCCGGCTCCTGGGCCGAGCTTTCAGAGTCAATCACTAGCGCGTATACTTGTGGCTCCACAGGACTGGCTGCTAGTTTTTTTTGGAATTTTTTCTTGGCAGGCTTGGGAGACTTTGAGTCAATTCTGGCCTTTTCTTGGGCCTTTGGCCGGACTGCAGCTGCGACTGGTGGTTCCTGCAGCTTTCTTTTCTGCAAGTACTCGCTGCCGTCTGACTGTTCAGCTGCCTTCTTTTCTTGGTTGTCGGAGACTGACTTGGAGTCATCGGGATTCTTGGGCCAGAAGAGTGCATAGTCGGTCTGGTAGTCTTCTTTCTTGAGCCACTTATCGACGCCAGTGTTCGAGAGTTTGTCTGCGGTTTTGTTTAGTTCTCGCACGACGTGGTCGATCTTGAAGTCGGTGAAGAGCTGCCTAAGATCGAAGCAGCCGAGGAAGTAGGTGAGGAGCATGGGCGACTTGACGCTGTACTCGCCTTTTATTTGTTTGACGACTAGTTCGGAGTCTCCTCGAGCGGTGAGTTTATTGATGCCTGGTGAGGGCGGCCTACCTGCGAGTCTAGCGGTCCAGAGCGAGTAGAGCAGTCCCATGTACTCCGCTGTGTTGTTGGTGCCGACGTTGGCACTGATTGCGAACTCGGCGACGCTCGCTCCATTCTCGTTGAAGAAGCAGAAGCCAAGTCCTCTCTGGTTAGTCGCAGCTACCTTGCCGGGGTTTCCCCTGGACGCGCCGTCGAAGTAGACGATGAAGCGATCTTGGTCTGTTTTCTTCAGGTCGATGAGTTTCTGGTACTGGGAGTAGTTGTAGAACATGTCTCTTCGCAGGAAGTAGTACTTGGACACCTGCGGAGGGAAGACCTTGCCATCTGGTTAGCCCGGGCTACTGATGAGCTCTTTGGGGAACTCGACGGTCGAAGAGAAGCCGCGCGCTCGCGACCTTGCAGCCAAGAGAGCTACGTGTTTGGCGGACCTGATCATTATTGGGGTCTGGGGGGTTTATTTAAGGTGGAAGTAAAGTAGTTAAAAGTCTCTCGCTTCGAGGGTCCTGAAGCAGGCGGTCGCGTGGTTGTGTTTGCGGTCTTCCAGGGAGTCTGCCAGGTACTTCTCGGGGAAGCCGGCCAGCGCCAGGAAGTGTCTCGCGAACTGCTGGCTCTGCGGCCCGGGGCTCGCCTGGGCGTCTGCTGGGGGCTGCAGGCCTTCGAACCAGACGTGGCCGAGCGCCTGGTGCAGGCTGGCTCTGCGCGCGGGTTCTTTCTGGAGGAGTCGGTTGAGCAGGTCTTTGAGTTTGTTGGAGACTTCTGGACTGGGGGGGAAGGCGAGTTTTTTTCTGCGCAGCTTTTCGGGCAGGTCTTCCACTTTGTCTGCCACGAACGGGACCTCGCCGTAGACGGTCTGGTAGAAGAGGACGCCGAGACTCCAGACGTCTGCCTCGAAGCCGTCGTAGCCTTGGGAGTCGAAGGTTTCGGGGGCTTGGTAGGCGGGCGAGCCACAGAGGTCTGAGAGCCTTTGGTTTTGCCCTGTGTGTTTGGCGAGTCCGAAGTCTGCGATTTTGGCTCTTTCGTTTTTGTCGACGAGGATGTTGTCTGGTTTGAGGTCGCGGTGCACGATGCCGAGTGCGTGGACTTGCTGGACGCCGAGGAGGATGTCTCGGAAGACTGGCCTGAGGACGTCTTCGGAGCGGTCTTTGAGTTTCGCGGTCCACTGGAGCAGGTTGCCTTTGCTGGCGAACTCGCTGACGAAGAAGCGCGAGTGGTGCACTTCGAAGTCTTCGAGGAAGCGGACGGTGTTGGCCGTTGCGCCGTCCGCTGCGGCGAGGCGTTTGAGGATGGCGAGTTCGTTTTCGATGGCTTCGAGGCACTGGCGGTTCCCCGAGGCGTGCTGCTTCGAGAAGACCTTGACGGCGACTTTTTCGCCCGTGAGCACCTGCTGGCCCAGGTAGACCTGTCCGAAGGTGCCAGTGGCCAGCAGCTTGTTCAGCGAGTAGTAGCTGATGGTCGTCTTGAACTCTTTCTGCAGGCCGCCTGCGAGCAGCTGGCGCGTCTTTTCGCAGAGCTCGCGGGCGAGGAAGTTTTTCTCTGTGACTTGCCGGAAGAGGGACTCGGCTGCCTCGCGGGACTCGGGGTCTGGGGCGTCTTCGGGGGAAGCCGGGTCTTCTTCTGGGAGGAGCTGGGGCAGAAACTCTTGGACGAGGACGGAGTCGTCTCTGTCTAGGAGAGAGTCGTGTGTTTGGAAGTCTCCGCAGGAGCGGTCGTTGGGGTTCAGGTTGAGTTCTAGGGTGTTCTGCACCTCGAAGGACTTGTTGCCGACTGCTGCTTTGGAGGCCGGTCCGCTCCAGGTTTTCCTGCTGGGCGAGCAGGCGAAGGAAGGCGGTCTGGACCCCACCTGCGACTTCCTGCTGAAGACTGCGTGGAGGTGCGGGTGGTTCGGTTTGGGCGGCAGCGCTGTGGGGTCTGGGTGTTGGCGCAGGGGTTTGGGGTTTGGGGTTGGGTCTGGGGTTTGGGGTTGGGCGTCCCTGGCTTGCGCGGGTTTGGGGAGCCTCAGGTCTCTGCGGTTTGTTGGGGTGTCTCCGAAGAGCGCGCAGTGGCCGGAAAGGCTGTTTTTTTTCGAGTGTTTCGCGGTGGGCCGTTTGTCTGGCCTGAGGGGCATGCCTGTGGGTGCGGGTTTGGGGTTGTGTGCCACGACTTCCGTGGGTGGTTTTTTGGGTAGATTTTCGTTTGCTTTGAAGACGTCAGCCAGTCCGATGCGTTTGTAGAAGTTGTGCTTGGGGGGGTGGAGGGTGGTGGCCGAGCTGGGCTGCAGTTTGGGTAGGGGTTTGTGTGGGGGGGGCTGGAGGTCTGGGGGATTAGTCGCGCGCCTGGCCGTGGTTTCTTCGAAGGAGGTGCAGAGGGTGGTGAGGTTGTGTTGTTTTTTGTGGCTGAGGATATGTGCGGAGGGGGAGGGTTTGAGGTCGATCGGGGTTTTGCCTGTAGTCCTGGAGGGCGTCTTGAGCTGGTCTAGCGTGGGCGTGTGGGGCTGGCGCGGGTGCCAGGCGTTCTTGGTGGTCTGCACGGACTGGGAGAGGTCTGGCTGGCCGGGCAGGTCGAGGTTAGCGGGTCGCCGAGGCTGCTTCTGCTTGCCTGCGGAGTCGTGGAGGGGTTTCTGGCGGGGCGGCCGGGCAGCCTGGAGCGCGCTTCGGGGCGTGGAGCAGGGGCCTGGCCCTGCAGGGTCGCAGCGGTCTGTTTCTGCGGTGGAGTCGAGCGAGGGGTGGGCTGGCGGGAGGCGCGCCTGGGGGCCGGGGAGGCGCGCGTCTGGCCTGCGGGCAGCCCGGTCGCAGCTGCGGCTGTGCCTGCGGCTGGACAGGGACGCGTCTGGGAGGCCTGCGGGTCGCATCGTTGGATTGTTAATCCGCAAAGTAAAGTTAGAAGTTAGGGGGACGGGTCGCAGCCAGGTCTGCGGGTTTCTTGGCGGCGGCCAGGGGGTACTCCTGGCAGCTCTTGCCGGAGCGCAGCAGCCCCGGGCCCTGTTCGGCCGATCCGCGGTCCTTCCGGAAGTCCACTGCGGACAGCGGGATCTCTCGCGCGTCCTCTGCTGGCGGGGCGTCGCGGTCGCAGGGCAGGCCGGCTGCGAGGCGTGCGTCGGGCCGGACCTGCAGCGAGTGGTGGCCTTTCGCCGAGTAGTTCAGGCAGACCGTCTTGGGCGCTGGCCGCGTCGAGGCCTTCGCGTGGCCCAGGTAGTAGCCCGCGAGGTCTTTGCGCTTTTGCAGGCCGCCGGTCAAAGAACTCGTTTTTTTGTGGCCTGAGGCGCTCTTGAAGGTTTCGCCGGTCTGCTTGAGCTTCGAGATGAAGTCGCGCAGGTAGCTGCTGTCTTTGGGGTCTTTGTGGTCTTTGTGGTCCTTGGGGTCTTTGTGGTCCTTGGGGTCTTTGGCTTCGATGGAGACGTTTCCTGAGGTCACTTTTCGGAAGTGCGGCACGAAGGGTTCGGGGGTTCCGAAGGCTCTGCGGTCTTGCGAGGAGTTGGAGGGGCTTTTGGACTTGTCTCGGGGGTGCAGTCGGTCTGCGGCGAGCCTGGGGTCCAGCGAGTGTTCTTCTTTGTTCTGGAGGACGGTGCTTTGCGAGTGGTAGAGGCCTGGCCGGTCTTGGGAAGACTGGGAGCGATCTTTGCCGTCGAAGAGGACGCGACGCTCGAGTTCTGCGACACGGTCTCGGAGACTGGCAGCTTCTGCGGCCTCGTTGAGTGCGATGCGGAGTTCCATTTTGAGTCGCTCGTTCTCGCGCAGCAGGAGTTCGTTTTTGGAGGAGAGCCTGTCTATCTGCTCCTGGAAGAACTGCTTTACGAAGCCGAGACTGTGCGACTCGGACTGGTCGAACTGTTGCGTCGCGACCGAGTCAGCCTGGTCCTTCGCGGGACAGGCTTTGCCGCTGGTCAGCTGTTTGTTCGCTGCGTCTACGTCGATGGTCAGGCCGTTGAAGACGAACTTTTTCCGCGAGTCGTTGCCGTTCGTGGTCTTGCCGCTGCCGTGCGCCTTCAGCGGCCGGTCCCTGGGGCCTGGCACGTCCAGCAGAGGCCGCGAAGGCTTGGACTGGTCTCTCGGGATGGCCGGCGCTTCCAGGCGCAGGTCTTCGCCGCCTTCCCCGACTTTCTGCAGGCGGACGGTGCGGAGCGGCCTGCGCGGCCGGTCCTCGGCCTCTTCGGGGTCGTCTCCCGAGAAGCTCTCGTTGGTCAGCTGCGGGCCGCAGTCGCGAGGGTCGCAGGTCATTGATCGATTTCTATTGGCCGGCTGAGGCCGAGGAGAGGTAAATCTTTGCAGCGGCCACAAATTAATAATCTGATTTGTTGGAGAGCAGCCGAGCGAGCGCAGACCGCGCAGCAGCCAAGGTACGCGTCGACTCTTTCCACATGATGATCAGTTCTGCTACTGACCTCGATGACAGCTATACCATACCCTGACTCCTTTTCAACAATTCTAACTCCAGGTCAGATCTCAACCCGTCGAAAGACAGCAAGCAGCAGGCCTCACCGACCGACCTCAAGGTAAACACCAGCCGCTTTCTGCATGATGATCACATGTCGAGTAGGAGACGTTGTTTATGACTACAACTTGAGGCATTTCTCTGACTTTTCTTTCCAATCGGCGATCTAACTCCAGGTACGAAAAGTTTCTTTCTCTGTGATGAGTATCATACCGCCCCAGTCTGATCGTGATGATGGGTCTTGGCTGACGATTTCAAAGCCCAGTCTAATCCTAGGTCTGCAGATAGTTCGCCTGCAGCCTCGAGGTCGCCAGGAGCGACACCTCCGCAGCCACAGTAAGCCACTACTTCTATCTGCTCGTGATGACATAGCATAGTTCAACTGACGAATGATGTTCAGATTAGTCTTGCTGACTTCTTTCGACTCTTCTAACCCCAGGTCGCAGCAACCGCAAAAACAACCCAGGCTCAGCCGCAAAGTAAGTTTGGTTTCTTTCCATCGTCGTGATGAAAAAAATTTGGTACCTCTTGAGGGAGCTCCGGCTATGATCAAATTAGCTTCCTGACTTTCTCTTCAACCATTCTAACCTCAGGTCGATCGTCTTTGCAGTGGAGCCAAAGTCAACACAAGATTAATTAGATTACTCGTCGAGTTTAGATTTCTTTGAGGATGATGTCTTCCAGCTGGAGGTCCTGGTCTTTGTCTTTCTTCTGCGCAGTCTCGTCGTGGGCGCCTGCGTCCTGCGCGATCTTGCTGAGGTCGCCGAACTCAAAGTCTTTGGACCTCCTGTCGACGTTTGTGTGGAAGTCTTCGACTTTGCTGAACTCCAGCTGGCTGATGTTGCGGGCTTCCTGGTCGGCCAGCAGCTCGTCTGCTTTTTTCTTCTCGGCCAGGGGGTTGGCTCGTTCGAGTTCTTTTGCGGAGTTCGAGGTGCCGATGATGCCTTGGTTGGAGTGGCTGTGGTCTTGGGGTTTTTCGTTTTCGGCTGTTTTGAGGCTGGAGTACTGCTGCTTGGACTTCATGAGTCGGTTGCCGTCTCGCTTCTTGAGGGAGTACTTGTCGTAGGGGTTGTAGAAGACGCTGTCGCGGTCTTTGGTGGTGTGGTCGCGCGTGCTGGTCACTTCCTTGTTCCACTCGAGGATGGACTTGGTGAGGATGTTCTCGGGGACTTCTGCCTGGATCACCTGCTTGACTTCTTCCTTCTGCTGCGTCTTCTCTCTTCTCAAAATGAGATACAGGCAGATGAATAGCACGATCACGAAAGTGCAGATGACCGCTGTGAGGAAAATCAGCTTGAACTGCTCGTTGGCCTGCAGCTTCTCCGGGTCGATTTCGAGGTAGAAAGAGAACTGCTCGGAGTCCCGACCCGAGACGCCGTCTCTGAGGCAGAAGTCCAGTCGGATCGAGGAGCGGTCGTTCGGGTTTTGGCCGAGTCGCTGCGGACTTTTGCCTTCGACGTAGACCATGCCGTCGACGATCTTGAGGCTGTAGAAGTTGAGGGAGGGCGAGTTCGGCTTGAGACTGATCGACTGGTTCAGCCAGACGGCCGGGGGTTCTCGGATTTCGAGGAGCGCGCTGGAGAAAGGCTTGCCGGGACTGAGGTACACGGTGGAGATTTTGGGCACGACCTCGATCGCGACTTTGCTGGCGAGCTTGACGGCTTGGAGGAAGACGTCTGAGGGAGCCTCTTCTCCGAACCTCGAGACAGAGTACTGGATTTCGAACTGGGAGTCTTCTGCGGGTTTGGCCTCTGGGAGCACTTTGCGTTCGACGACGAGACTGGCCAGGAGCTGGTTGAGGCTGTCGACGGTTCCGCGCTGCTTGAACCTGTGGCTTTGTTCGTTGCTGTGTGTCTGGGTGACTGTGGAGAAGTTGAGACTGCGGAGCATTTCGTGGTCGCGTGCGTAGAACTGCAGCGAGGCGGCGAGGGCTGGGGGGAAGCTAATGCGGAGGTCGAGTTCGAGGGCGGGTTTGTCGGCGAGCTTGACTATTCTAAACAGGCCGAGGTCGAGTCTGTAGCCGGGCAAGATGCGCAGGTCGCGGTCGAAGCGCGCCTCGTCGTAGCTGATGTCGTCGCTGGCGAGGGAGGGCTTCGCGAGGACGGAGGCTGCGCAGGCCGCGGAGAGCGTCCAGAGGCGCAGGAGGTGGAGCCATCGGAGCATGCGAGAGTAATTAAAAAGTGTCTCAGGGACAGTTAATTACAGCCTGTGTCGGTGCCGTTGTCGGCCGGGTCTTCGAGGCCTTCCTCGGAGATCTCCTCTTCGACGATCGGCTGGCCTGCAGACTCCTTGGGGTCGATGATTTTGAGGAGCTCGGAGTCCTGGGGACAGACCATCTCGGAGAGGACGATCTTGACCAGGTTGTCGCGGACGTGTCTGTTGCGTTTGTGGGCTTCGGGCATCATGTCTTCTTCTTCGGTGGGCCGCTCTTCGATGACCTCTTCGATCTGCTGCTCGAACTTCTTGCGCTTTTTCTCTTCGTCGGCCGAACACTCGTCTACGAGCAGGTGCTGCAGCGAGCGAGACCGCGGCGTGCTGAAGCGGCCGGACTCTCCGTCGTTGGACAGGAGGTCGACTTCTGCCACGGCTGCGTCTTCGGGCTGCTCCTCTTCGATGGTGAGGCAGTCGATCGCGACCATGCTGTTGCGCTTGCCTTCGGGCCTCTGGCTGTTCGGCTGCTGCTCAGAGCGGTCGAGGAGCGCCTGGAACTTGCTGCCGAAGATCATCTTTTTCTGCCGGTCGTACAGGTCTTCTTCCCTACTCTCGGTTACGTTAGGGAGCGCCTGCAGCTCGGTGCTTCTGGAGCGGCCGTTCTGGTGAAGAGAGGCGTACGTTTCTGCGGCCGACTCTTATAAAGTCGTCTTCCTTGTCCTCGACGATGTGCAGCCTGTGTTTGAAGGAGGTCTGGGAGTGCGAGGTTTGCTTTTCTGTTTCTGCCTCGTCTTCCTCGACGACGGTTTCTATCCGGGCTGCGTCGCTTTCGTCTGCGAGTTTGTGCAGGTTCTTCTTGCGACCGAGCGAAGTCTTGAAGTTCCTCGCTTTGGTGTCGTAGAAGGCCGGGACGAGCTTGGCCAGGCGGTCGGAGGCTTCTTCCTTCTCGCAGGAAGTGCTCCTCGAGCCGAGGCTGCGGGTTCCGGTCGCGCTGCTGGGTCTGGGCAGGGCTTTGGGTTTCATCTATACACGAGAAAATGTTAATTACACAAAGTGGCCTAGAAGAGTTCTGCGAGGACTGGTGAGCGGAGGGTACTTCGGGCGAAGTCAGGGTGGACCGAGGGCGGCATTTCGATCTGGCAGAAGACGACGAGGTCTCCGCGGGTGTTGCGGTTGCGTTCTTTGAAGCCTCGGTGGGGGATGCGGATTTGCTGGTCGTGCTGGGTGACTTCCGTGTTGTTGGCCACGCGGACGGTCTGGCCGTCCAGGTTCGTGAACTCTTTGGAGAAGCCGAGGAGCGCCTGGTGAGGCGAGGGTACTTCTTTCAGCGAGATGCGCAGACGGTAGACGAGGTTCAGGCCGTTGCGCTCGAAGCCGGGCGAGGGGATTTCGACGAGCCGGAAGACCAGGTCGGAGGCTTCTGCGTTCTGGTACTCGTTGAAGCCTTCGTTCACGACGAGTTCTTCGCCGTTGCGCATGCCGCTCTGGATGTCGAGCAAGTGCGTCTCGTAGCCGCTCTGGCAGTTGGGGCAGTCGACGCGCTTGTTGACGATGACGGTGACCTTCGCGCCAGTGTAGAGCTCCTGCGCGGTGACCACCAGCCGCAGCACGAGCGGCTGGCCCTTCCTGCGGAACATGTCTCCGCCGCCGAAGAACTGGCCGAATATGTCCCTGCTCACGGCCGCCTACTGGATGTTTTGGAAGGGGTGGCCGTTGCCGCCGCCCTGCTGCCGCTGCTTCAGGCCTTCTTTCCCGAAGCGGTCGTAGACCTGCCGCTGCTCGTCGTCGGTCAAGACGCTGTAGGCTGGTCAGCAGAGGGTACCTTCCGCGATCTCCTGGAAAATCTGCTTGGCGTTGGGTTCGGCCGAGACGTCTGGATGGTACTGCTTCGAGAGTCTGCGGTAGGCGGACTTGATTTGGCTTTTGGGGGCTTGTTTGGGCACGCCCAGGACCTCGTAGTAGGACTTCTCGGCCCGTGCGCCGTCCAGGCAGCAGGCCCAGACCAGGGAGGCCACGAGACAGAGCACGCGCAGACTGGTCGGAGATCTCATCGGCAATCGACACGCAGTAATTATTAGTTAAAGTCTGGAGCGGCTGAGCGCTGGGAGAGCTTGATTACGTCGGCGCAGAAACTGGTGAGGCGGGGAGGCTACTTGACTGCGTGCAGCAGGTGCGTGCCGCCGAGGTAGAGCTGGGTCTCGGGCAGCTTCGCGCGCAGCTCGGTGGCCACGCGCGCCTCCGCGTAGGTCACCCCGCCGACGAAGTACAGGAAGACGGCGTCTTGCCTCGCGTAAGAGCGGCGTACTTGAGCTTCGGGTTCGGCACGCTCTTGGAGCCCAGGTCGAAGCCGGCCGAGGCAGGCGTCGGGAAGTCCGTCTCTTTGAGCTTGCCTTTGGCCGCGCTCTCCAGCAGCGACTCGGCGAAGGGCCGGTACTGCGTGTAGACGTTCGGGATGTCGCTGAACTGCTGCTGCAGCTTCTTCTTGATCAGGTCCGAGAAGTCCTCCGAGGCAGAGTTGACCACGCGTCTCGCCTTGCCCCCGAACTCGAGCACGCGCTTGGTCATCTCGAGCGCGTTGCCCTGCTGCGGTGAGCCAGGCGTACCTCTGCGCCTACTTTCTCGCGCAGTCGGGCCTGCAGCTGGCTGCACCGCGAGTCGCTTTCGTACTTGAGGCTGAAGAGGATGACCAGGCGGAGGAAGTCGAAGGTCTCGATGCCTTGCTCGGAGAGTTCGAGGATCGCTTTGAAGGAGTCGCCCTTGGCGTCTTTGGCCAGCAGCGTCTGCTCTACTTCGCCCACCTCGAGCAGTTTGCGCTGCTTGACTTTCTTGATGATCTCTTCGATGAGTTCGTAGTGTTTGTTCAGGTTGCTGCTTTCGCGTCGCATTTCGGGGAGCGCGTCCAGCACTTTCTTCATGTCTTCGAAGCTCTTCACGTCTTGCGTGGACTTCTTCTTCTGCGAGACGCGCTCGAGGAACTCCTGGATGCTCGAGGCGACTTCGCCGTAGTTCGAGTAGCGGTTCTGGCGCAGGAACTCGTCTTCGTCTGCGAAGAGGTTGTACGACTGGTCACTCGGGGGTACTTTCGGCTGCGCGTTGTTGGCCTTGAGCGTCACTTTGTTCTCGTCGATGTGGAGGATCTCGTTGAGCATGCTCAGGTAGCACCAGTCGAAGACCAGCGGGGTGAAGGGGTCTTCTTTGCGGTCGATGATCAGCAGCGTGGACTGGGAGTCCTGGTCGAACTCTCTCGGGTTGAGGCTGTAGGTTTCTTTGATGTTTTTCTGGCTCGTCGGAGGCTACCTCGACGTCTTGCGCGATGTGTCTGCAGACTTCGGAGTCGCGCAGGTAGCGCACCGTCATCTTCTTGCGCAGCGAGAGCACTGCGGAGGTCAGACTCTTGACCACGCGGTCGTAGGGGTGCGAGCGCTTCTCCTCCTCGCTCGGTCTGCGGCCGCGTTCGAAGAGCTGGTACAGGCCCAGCGCGGTCTGCAGGCCTGAGGTCATCAGCTCGGGCGTCAGGGCCATGAAGTCGAGACAGATTTCCTGCAGCCGCTTGATCTTGTCGAACTCGTCCAGCACGGCGAGCTGCTTGACGAACTCGTCCTCGACAGCAGAGGTGAAGTCTGCGCTCAGCAGTGCCTACACAAATGGTACTCTTTGAAGACGGGTGATTTGAGCAGCGGAGCGAGTTTGGCGAGCGTGGCATCATTTTTTTCGAGGACGAAGATGCCGACGAGGCTGGTGATTTTTTCTTGTCCGAGGTTTTTGATGTTCTCGAAGAGGTAGACGTCTTGCTTGAAGCCTTCGGACTGGAGGAAGACGAGGGAGCAGACGCGCACGGTGAAGTCATCGAAGACGACTGCTTTCATGCCGTTGACTTGCGCCTGGCTGACGATCTTGAGGAGGTAGTCTCTTTGGACGTCTGTGAAGCTGAGCTGGGGGGAATTAGCGGTTTGCATCAATTACAAGTTAGTGGGCTAAAGGTGGATCTTCCTTTTGGCCGGCTCGGGGTAATTATATTTGGGGACGTTGGGGATGGAGTGGGGGATGTCGTAGAAGTCGGGCGTCTCGTTCTTGACTGGCTGGTCTCTGGGCGCCTTTCCGAAAGAGAACTTCGCGGGGGAGACGGGGTACTTGAGGTTTTGGTCGTAGGCGCCGGGGCCGGGGACGTCGGACTTGAGGCTGCGGTCTCTGGGCTCGCGGCCGAACTTGACTGCGGGGGGCTTGGCTGATTGGGGCGGGAGGGCGGGGTCGTAGGCGCCTGGGCCGGGGATGGTGCTGGGCTTGGGTTCGTTCCTGCCTGCCCCGAAGCGTGCGCCCCCCGCCGGCGAGCTGATGCGTCTGAAGGCTGCCTCGTCTTGGTAGGCGCCGGGGCCGGGGACGTCGCTCGCTCGGAGGGCTGAACGGCCAACTTTCGAGACGTGGGGCTTCGAGGCTGGCTCGGTGAGTCGCGAGTGCGCGTCGTAGGCGCCTGGGCCGGGGACTCCCGAGTCTCTCGGGGCGTCTCTGGGCGACTTGAGGATGACTGCTGGGTGAGCGGAGGGTACGCGCGCCTCGCTTGTCTGCGAGTTTGTGGAAGGCGGAGTCGACCTCGTAGTTGCCGGGGCCGGGGAGGCCGTCTGGCTGGCTGCGGTCTCTGGGGGCCTTGTCGAGGCTGAAGCCGCGGCCGGGCGGGCCTTCGAAGTCTCTGCGGAGCTGGTAGCCTCCGGGGCCGGGGACCTGCTTGGGCTTGAAGGTGTCCCTGGGCGCCTTGGAGACGGCGGGGGCGCGACGGTCTTTGAGCATGGCCAGGTCTTGCTCGTAGCTGCCGGGCCCGGGCGTGTCCGAGGCGCGCAGGTACTGGCGAGCGGCCCGGGCGAGCACGTTCCCCGCAGACCGGTTGAGGTGCGTGCCGCGCTCCGAGGCCTCGTAGGCGCCCGGCCCGGGACTCGCGTCGCGGCCGAGGCCCTGTCGCTGAGGGTCGCCTCGCGGGAAGCTGTAGCCTGCCTTCTTCTCGCCGGAGCCTGGCTCGTAGGAGCCCGGCCCGGGCACGTCCGAGGCATGCCGGGGCTCTTTCTTGCCGCCCATGTACCCGCCCTTCACCTTGGAGAAGATCGAGACGGGCTTCTCGTAGGCGCCTGGACCCGGGATCTCCGTAGGCTTGAAGCCGTCTCGAGGCGCGTGGCCGATGAAGGCGCCTGGCGCCTTGCGGCCGATGCCCCCCGAAGACGTGGACTGGTCGTAGGCGCCCGGCCCAGGCACTTCAGGCCCGCGGAGCTGCTTGGGCTTGTTGCCGAGCGAGTAGGCAGGCGAAGAGCTGAACTTGTACATCCCTGCTCCGTGTTATATTCTAATCTACTCCCAGACCGCATGTCTGAACAAAGCAGCCTGGAGGAGATTTTGTTGCTGGACGCGTCGATGATCGCGTTCGAGCGAGAGAAGTGGGCCAAGGAGTCGCAGGACCTGCAGCTGCACACACAGGCGCTGGCGACCCGAGCGCTGACCTCCTTCGACCGGCAGCGGCTGGAAGGCTTGGAGGCCGTCGCGAAGAAGCGGCAGCTGCTCGGGGCGAGACAAGAACGCTACTTCGACGGCCTGCACGAGGTGCGCAGTAGCAGAGGCTCACCAGTGAACCGCGACAAACAGCGCATGCGGCCTGCAGGCTACGAGACGGTCCAGCCCCTGCGCACAGGCGTCCTCGAGTACCTGGTCCAGGAAAGAGACAGCATCATTCAGGAAGTCGGCCGTCTGCGCGCAGAGACCGCACGACTCCTGGACGACGGCACTGGCCGCTCGGTCGACAGCTCGCGGCCGCAGCTGCTGCGCAACCCGAACGGCGGCAGTCTGGGCCACCAGGCGGCGCAGCTGGGCAGTCTGGACCGCGCAGCCCAGGCCGAGCTGCAGTCAGCCCGGACGAAGAAAGTGCACGACGCCTTCGAAGTGGTCGAGAACATCGAGCGCGTGAGGCTGGGCGCGAACAACATGGCCAACACGGACAAGCGCTTCCTGCAGAGCCTGGACTCGGTCCTCGAGGAGCTGCGCTCGGACTACCTCAGGGGCAGGGACGGCCAGAGCGTCGGCATGTCGCGCTCGGACAGCAGGCGCGACTCGGACTCAGAGCCAGGCCGCCAGCCCGACGCCCTGGACGCCCTCAAAGACCAAGACGGCAGCCTCAGCGACCTCAAGCAGACGCGCGACAGCGGGTAGCCAGCGCTGACCAGCTTCCGCCACAAACGAGCCAGCTCGGACCTGGCGACCCTGCGCCACCAAGACCCGCACCTGGGCCTCGGCCTGGGCCCCAGCGACGTACGCGCGACTCACCAGCCCCTCACGCAGAAGAAGCTGCAGCTCCTCAACCTCGAGAAAGCCCTCGCCTTCGACGAGCGCCTGCAAGAGCTCAACTTCAGCCGCAAGAAGCTAGACCTCGACGTCGTCGCGGCCCACGGCCACCTGCGCTCCCAAGACTTCCTCCTCCAGAACTACCAAGACCTCATGCACGAGAAGAACCTCCTGCGCAAGGAGCTCGCCGCCGAATTCGAGGCCATGCGCAGAGACAGGCTCGAGTCCCGCAAGCACCTCCTCGAAGTCCGCAGTCTCCGCGCAGAGCTCGAGGCCGACAAACGCAAAGCCTTCCTCGACCGCAGAGCGAGAGACCTGCAGGCCAGCAAGAAAGAGATGCTCGCAGTCGTCACCAACTACCTCGACTACAAGAGTAAGCCCGACTCAACAGGCTACGCCTCGGACCGATCGCCTTTCCCGCGGAAGCTCCAGCCGCAGCAGCCGGCAGCCCTGCAAGACGCAGACCAGGCCTAGTCTCGCCTAATCCGACTCGTACTTCTCTATAAACTTTCGACTCGTTCCAGCGAGAGGGGTTTGGGGTTTGGGGTTTGGGG
>JFJP01027375.1_pt1 | contig 15922 bp, 17 predicted proteins | sample 431651 | NCBI WGS metagenome assembly JFJP01 (sample SAMN02602958, study PRJNA72255) | Microbial mat metagenome, whole genome shotgun sequencing project. | biome: fresh water; feature: sink hole; material: water; isolation source: purple microbial (photo- and chemosynthetic) mats found in... | reverse complement strand
TAAAGCGCATAAAAGAGAAACCAAAAATATTATCATAGTAAAAACTAATAAAATTGCACCTCTTTTTCTTTTTTTAGTTGTAACTACTTTTTTTTTATTCTGGTTTATTTTCTGAGAAAAATTTTCTTTTTCATTTTTTTCCTAATATTTCAATATCAAATAAATTCTATGAAATTAAAAAAAAATTAACATAATTTGTATTGTGAAAATAAGCGTCTTCCACAAAGGTGAACTCTCCTTCTTCTGAAGATTTCTGATAATTTTTATTCGAAAACGACAATCTTTGACCTTCCTGTTCATCTTCCTCTTCAGATTTTGGAGAAAACTTTAAATTTTAAAATAATTCCAAGTAAAACAAAGTGATTTTCTCTTACATAAATCTCATTTTGAGCTTGATTTTCATTATTATTTATTAAATTTTTTTCTTGAGAAGCTTCATATTTCTTATTTATTGGGCTTTTAATTTTCGAATTTTTTTTCGGAGATTCATATATTTCCTTCATTGAGTTAATTTCATAAGTTTTCTTTGGTAAACTGTTATTTTGATTTAAATATGGTGAAATGTTTTGATTGCTGTATGTTTTGTTATTCATATTATGATTGAATTTCTAAAAAACGAAACAAAAAAAATCGAGAATTGAATTAAAAATTTCTACTTTCCAAAAATTGAAAACAGCCATATCGCTTTCATATTTCGCTTTGCTTAAATCCATGCTATAATATTTTGAATCTGTCAACTCTTAAAACAAAAAATTCCCACAAATCCACTTTATTTTTCAATCAAGAAGAAAAACCTTGCGACGATTCTTCAAATTTCTGTTCATTTTTGAATTCAGTTAAAAAATTCGATTCCTTTGGACTTACTAAAAACTCATATGTATATGTGATTCCAAGAAAAGAACTTACAAGAATTCAGAAAACTCTTATTCAAATAAGGAGTGTTGTTATTGAGAATTGAATGATTTTCTATTAGATATCTGTTTTCCGAAGGGTTTGTTGAGCTGATATTTGTTTGTAAGGGTCTATAATTTGATTCAAATAATTCGTTTAGCTCGATACAAGATGTTTGTGAGAGATTTGGATTACTATATTTATTTATGATTTTCTCGAGTTCTCTATCAATTTTTTTCAACAAAAAAATCAAAGTAAATTAAAGAAATTTAATGAAGCTCTGTTTTAAACCTGTCAAAAACATTATAATTGGAGTCCATTTTTTAAGAAAAACTGATTTTATTGATTAATTTGTTTATTTTTTTTTTAAATTTTGAAATTCAAGACCAAAAAAATTATGGAAACAAAAAAATAAAAAATTATTTGATCCAATTTGAGAAGATTTTTTTGAAAATTAAGTTTAAAAATTTAATTTTCCAAAGAAATAATCAAAATTCAATAATTTAAATCACAAAAAAACTTTTTTTAAATGATCACTAATAAATTTTCTCACCTCAAGGCATGCTTTTTATCTGATATCTACTAATTTAAATATGCATTGAGTAAAAAAAAAAAAAAAACTTATAGAAATATAACATTTCCCTTTATCGTAAAAAAACTTTATTTTCCAAGTTTTTTGGGAAGAATTTCTTTAAAATCCTCAGAAAAAGAAGTTCGTTAATTCAAATTTTTTTGTTTATAACTAAATTAAAAAAAACTCTCCTGAGTAAATGAGCTATTTCACCCTAAACAACAAACCCACAGACTCCACTTCAGCTCCTCGCAAGTCTAAAGCCAGTTTCGCTGATTTTCTTAGTAACTCCGGGCCAGAAGAAAGCAATAATTCAATCCAAAACTCTCCAGAAAAAAATGATGATTTGCTTATTTCTGATAAAAGTCTGGAAACTTCTCCAATAAAACCAGAAACTTCTTTTGATTCTCAAAACAAAGTCCTCGAAGCTCAGCCTCACGTCCCAAAGGAAGACACTACAATGGACAAAAGAGAGTCTATAAAAGCTGAGAAAAGAGAATCCGTCATAAAAAACGACAAAAGAGAGTCAATTATCACAACAGACAAAAGAGAATCAATCAAAACTGATTCAATAAATGAATCAATCAAAAGAGAATCCATAAAAACTGACAAACGAGAATCCATCAAAATCTCTGAAAAAAGAGAATCCATCAAAACTACTTTCAAAAGAGAATCTATCAAACAAGATTCCAAAAGAGAATCTATCAAACAAGACTCAAAAAGAGAATCTTTCTATCAAGATTCCAAAAAAGAAACATTGAAAAAATCAAATCTTCCAGAAATAATCACTGAAAATCCCAAAGAAGAAAACCCAGAAAAAAAATATTCTATGGCTCCAAATTCATTGAATCCTAATCCCAATAATGATTTTGATAGTATTGCACATCCTCCAATGCCTAAATCACCAATGCATAGACAAGGAATACCTTTATTGAAGCATGCATATACAATAGTAGAACATAAGGTAGAATTCCCTATGAAAAATGAATTTGACACTCCGTTTATCCCAAAATACTATGATGATAAATTTTTTATTTTAAATAAGTATTCTTATTCAAATCTGACTTTTTTTCAAAAGAAATCAAGATCATTTGAGTTAAGTGATGAAGAAAAAAAACCTAAACTCAAAGCTAAAAATCAATCAAAATTTAAGGATTTGACCTTACACAATATAGAAGATAGAGGACTGAAGGATGGAGAAATCAAAAGCCATCCAGTTACTTTAGCTCATACTGAAGAAAGTCCAGTTAAAGTTAATCATGAAGAGGTTTCTTTCGCTGAAAATAAGGAGAAGAATAAAAGTGATGAGAAAGTTAACGATTCTCAATTTAATTCAGCAGATTACCCACAAATTGAGCAAAAAAACGAAGTAGATCAGTATGCTGAAAAGGAAGAAATTGAAGAAGAAGAACCAGAGAAGATTGTAGAAAATGATGTTGTAAATAAGAAGAAAAAGAGTATAAATGAAGTGAAACAAGAAGCGAATAAAGAAGATGATGAAGATGTTGATGTTGATGATGATGATGATGACCCATTTTTCGTGAAGAAAAAATTAAAGAAAAGTATTTTCGCGCCAAAAGAAAAAAAAAATTCCATTAAAAATTCCAAAAATCTTGAAGAAGAATCCCATGAGGAAAAAGAAAAAGATGATGAAGAAAAAAATGATGATGATGATGATGACGATTATGATGAGGATGATGATGAAGAAGATGATGAGGAAGAAATACAAAGAAAGGAAAGAGAAGAGATCATCAACAAATTAAAACATGAGAACTATCAAAATAATAAAGAGAATAAAGAAAAAAAAGTAAAAGAAAATGATAATAACGAAGACGATGATCAAAATGAAGAAGAAAATGAAAATAATGAAGAAAATGATCATAATGAAGAAGAAAATGAAGATGATGAGGACGAAAATGGCAATGAAGAAGATCCCAATAATCATAAGTTAGAAAATAGGAAAATACCTATTATGAAACTTAAAGAAGAACAAGAAGAAAATGAAGAAAATGATCAAGAGGATGAAGAGAATTATGAGGAGCCAGAAGAAGATTACTATGAGAAACAAGAAGAAGAAGAAGAAAAAGGTGATGAAAACAAAGAAGAAAGCGATGAAGAAATAGATGAAGAGAATCAAGAAGATCAGAACGAATTAAATAAAAAGAAACTCAAGAAGAAAAATGTTTATAATGAATTGGATATGGACAGTTACATACTTGACGAAGGTGCAAAAGAAAGAAAGAAGAAATATGTAGAGAATTTAACACAAAACTACTTAGATAAATTAAATAGAAGTGATATTGAGCTCAATAAGAATAATATCTCCTATAAGATAATCAATGAAATGCTCAATGGTGAAAACAATGGATCTCCAGAGAAGAACGGATATGATGAAGTTGCTTTAAAGAAACAACTTGAGAATTTACAACAATTGATTGAATCAAAACTAGAGAATTATAATATAATCAACAGCGATTATCAGAATTATACCAATTCACTCAATTTAAACATGTTTTTTTAGAATTTTAGATTTTTAAAGAATTTTTTTTTTATAGGGGAAACGAGAGCATTTTGCAGGAAAAATTGATGGAATATGAGAATATTTTAGGGGAGATTGAGAGTTCTTTGAAAGATTTAACTTCTGGAAGCGAGAATTCGAAAAGCAAAGCAGCTTTGTTGGAGGAGTTGAGAATCAAAAGAGAGGAGGAAGTCACATTAGAAGAGGAATATAAATAGTAAATTTTTTTTTTTATAATTTCTACAATTTATCATAATATTTCATTTTTTAAATTTTCTTCCCAATTTTTAATTTTTAGATAAATTTACATAATTATCAAAACAATTTACAATAAATAAATATCATATCAACATTTTTATTTATAGTCTAGTCGATAAAACACGATTATTAAACGACACAAAGAAAAAGAAAGAAAAGGACATAACACGAGAATTCTCTGCTAAAACACAAGACCTCGATAAAAAGCTCGAGAATCTTCGAAACATCAAACTGAACATCCATAACAATCTGAACTCTGAAAGTGAGTTTATGAGCCAACTTTTTGAAAGCAAAGCTCTTCTGAAAGAAGATTTGAATGGGAAATTGTTGCAAAGAGCTGAATTAGTTGCCCAACGTGAAGAACTTGATGAAATTTTCGAAGATTTCCAAGAGAAATATCAAAAAGATATTGCATTTTTCTCTGAAGAAAACGAGTTAAAAGCACAATTGTCGGGTTTTCAGAAAAAAGTGTCTGAAGTTTCAAATAATAAACGGATTTACCAGATAAATATCGATAATATTCTGAAGAATATTAATGAAATATCAGATAAATTGCAGCTTTGTAACAAGGATTTGAGTTTATCAAACCAAGAAAAGAACGAAACTGTGAATAAAATTCTATCAGAAAAAGAAAAAGCTGAAGAAATTCTCATAGAAAATTCAAAACAATTCAATTTATCAGAAATAGAGAAATTAATGGACTATATCCGCAAAAATTTCACTCAAACATTGGATAAAATAATTCTGATGAATCAAATGAAATTTGTTGAAGAGGAAGAAGAAAAAATGAATATGAATTATGAAATAAAATGCCATAATCTAGAAGAAAAATATAACGAAATTGCAGAAAAAGATGAGATGAAAGTGAAGGAATTGCAAATAGAAGCTGAAAATTTGAGACAACAACATGAAAATAGAAGAGATGCTATCATAAAATGGAAGGAAGAAGTCAATAATTTGCTGAAAGGAGAGAACGCGTCGGTTGAAAAACTGTTGGAGCTAATTGATAAGGAGAAAAATATGGGCATGCTGGAAAAAAGTATGAAGGAGAATGCCTTGGAAAGCAGCACACAAAACAATCTCAAAAAAATTTTCAATTATTATTTGGAGATTCTGCTCAATTATCAGACTTATTGTAATTTTTTTTTTCTCTCTTTCTTTTGTCTATTTGTTAAAAAAAAATAAAGTCTTTTGTTACCTTTTAGTTCATTTGGATTAAATTTAATTATTTTTCATTAGATATTAATAAAGAAAATCAAGAAGGTGAGATTAGAAACGAAATTTTGAAACTTGAAGAAGAGATTGATAAAATAAATGAAGAGAAAACTCGTTATGAAGAGAAATTCGAAGAACTGGAAGATTTTTATATGAAATGCATGCATTCCATAAAATCTATTGAGCAGAATTTGAATGAGAGAAAGACTTTGTTTGAGCATAATCTAATACTTCAAGCAGAAAACGCTTATCATGAATATCTGAGTCAACAGTCTCAAACCTTTGAAGCAATTAACAGAACTTATGGGGCAAAGGTATTGAATTTATTATTTTATCAGTAAATAGTCTGATGGAATTATTAAAGGCGGCTCAACATATTAAACAAGAATATTATAAGCAGTTTTTGGATCTAATTAAAAATAGTCAGCAGGTATGTTTTGTTGAATTTTTTATTGTTTAATTTTATTTTATTGATAGAAACGACTTGAAAAGTTCAACTCCATAAAAGACGATTTGAAATACTTAGACGAAGTGATTCAATACAACATCAGCAACGTGGATAACGAGATTCTTCCTCAATTGAAAGCTTGTGTGAGTAAAATTACTGATGTAAAACAGCATTTGGCCCACATTAAACGTGAACAAATAAAAAGTTTAGAAAACGAAGAAGTTTTCATGAAAGAATTAAAAGAGTTAAATTCTGAAAAAAAGAAGAAATTGGATCTTATGTTAAAAGTAAAAAAATAGATTATTTTATTATTAATTCATAAAAATATTCAAGAATTTATCAAATAATAACGAGGGACAAGATAATCAGACTGTTATCCAAGAAAAAAAGAGTGAAATAGAAGATTTAGCTGTTGAAACTAAAGCTTTGGAGTCATTGATCCTTGAAAAAGATCAAGAAATTACTGAATTAAACCAACAAGTTTTACGATCTTCTTTATTCTTATAATAAACTTTTCATAAAAGCGAACGAAAATTACAAAAGAAATAACAAAAATCCAAGAAAAATTAGATCTTCAATTGAGAAAAAACAAGAAAATTAATTCTGGTGGTGCTAATTTCAAGGAAACTCCTATTTTTCTAACAGAATTAAAGACTTCTATCTTCAATCTTGAAAAAGAAAAATCCTGCTTAGAGTTACAATTACTCAATCTCAAACATTCAAAAAATTTCTTTCTTGAAGAAGAAAAACAAGAGAATATTTCTTTTACTAAATCAAAAAATACCCAAAATCTGCAAAATTCTCAAATCTCTCAAAATTCACATAATTTGCAAAATTCACAAAATTCGCGAAAACTACAAAATTCACAAAAACTGCAAAATTCACAAAAAAAACAAAATTCAAAAAAACAATACCCAAATCTTTTTACAGATGATTATGACCTTCAAGAAATGAATCCAAAACATTTTCAATCTTTAATAAATCCCCAAAGTCAAAAACACAAAGGAAACAAAACAAATACCCTATTACTTAGCAAAGCCACCCATATTCGAGCAAAATCCGCCCCAAAAAATGTGAACCCTCAAGGAAATTATCAAGAATACGACAGCAATCTTCAGAACCCAGACGAATTGATTGAAGAATTGAATTATATTGCAAATTTACAGAACCAAAGATTGAATGAATCAGACCATTCTTCAAAAGAAAGAGCTTTATATAAAGGAAAATCTTTACAGCAGAATTTTGAGGATAATTTGAGCTACCCTCCTATAAATATTAACAATTATTCGAATGAATACGTAGAAGATGAGAAGAATTCAAGCAATAATTCTTATGAAAATAGCAAGATGATCTTTGATTTAAATCAAATACCACTCAATAATCCCAATTCCAGAACTATGTCTAAACAACAATATAACAATAAAAGTATTTCTAATGAATATAAGAAACAGATCAAAGTAAGTATTCAAAACTTGATGCAAGAGGCTTCAGGAAATATGAACAATAATCAAAATAATATAAATAATAATATGAAGAATTCCAATCAAGGAAGCATGGTCTTGATAAAAAAATGCAAATTCACCAGTTTGCATCAGGATTGCACTCGCCATAAGAAGTTTTACAAATTCAATTTAGATTATTGCTCCTTGAAGGAAATCCAATTCTTTGAATCAGTAAATAGCAAAAAAAAATGATTCATTAAAAATTTCATAAAAAAATAGATTAAACCACTCTTAGACGGTACTACCATAATGAAGAAATTCACTAATTTTCAATCCCTCAAACAAGCAGTTTTCAATCCATTAACAGCTGATCAATGTCCTCCCGAGAATTGCGGTTACGGCACTCGTTTCATCAACCTGAACCGTCACTTAAATCGCATAGAATTCCGTCACCATTTGAAAAATAATATGGAAAATTTTATCACAGTTGAGCAAATTTTACGACCAGTGATACCACAAATCACAAAAGAAATCCTTCGTTTACAGAAACAATTCGATGTCAATAACTTGAATAGTGTATTCAAAGGAACTGCTTTTTCTGATACTTTAGGCAATTCTTCTTTGGCTCATTTAAATAAAAATTTAGAAAAAATGATCAATTGCACCTATTATCCATTTTGTTTGATATTGGAAAAGGGAGGAAGAGTTGAATTGATAGCACCAAATTACTATATTTTCAGGGAATGGGTTACTGGAATTAATGATTTGATCAAGATGAAAAAATTCTTGCCCAAGATGAAGATGAAGATTGAGACCTATTGTATGTTGAGACCAGAGAATAATAAGAATCTTTTGTGAGAGATTGAAAGAATTTTAAATTGAGTTTTTTTTAACATCAGAAGAAAAAATTCACTTATAAATAAACTTGAGTGCATATATCTTCAAGATTTTTAAGAAACCTAATTATTTTTTTAGCATTAAAAAGAAAAAATTTATATATTAAATATGCAATTTTTACAATCGTTCAAGAACAATGAGCTCTTGGAAATTGAATGATTTCATTCTTTTATTTTTATTTGTTTATTTCTATAAAATCTGTCGTAAACTGAAGTTTTTCCTTTGATTTGCTTTAGAAAGGGTTTTGTTGTCAATTTAATAATGCTAAAATTTGAATTGTTTTGTATAAACCTTAAAAAAATTTTTTCAATTAATTTAAATTATTCAAAATTTAAAAGTTTTTTTAAATTTTTACTTATAATTTAGTCATAAAATGCTTTCTTTCCTTAATGATTCCAACGCTAAATTTCTTAATCCAGTCAATAATTTTGAAACAATGGGCCTCGCTCATTTTCTCAAGTAAAAGCAAACCAGCATATAATTTAATTTTCTCCCATCAAATAAAAATAAAGCGTGGATGATTCAGATTTTTTCAGATATATTTTAGAATCTATTACAGGGATCGTCACTGGTTCAGACTCTTTATCAAACACAAAAGATTATAAAGTAAGAAAGTTGTTTATATCTGAGAATAAATCACATAAAATGCATTATTTTCTGAAAAAATACTAATTATATATTTTTTTTGTTTATATGTTTGTTTTAAAAAAGATAAAACTAGAAAGAAATTTTATTGGTGAAGGTATAACAGATCGAAGAGTCTGGGTAATAAAAACAAACTATCCTATTATAAAAAACTGTGAATTCACTGTGTGTAAAATGATTTTATTGTTGCGAAAGTAATTTTATTTATATTATTACCCTTCCATTATTAAAAAAATAAGCCCTTTGTTTGTTATACAATCGAGATATATCTCACGTCTCAGCGAAATCGAGAAAAAATCTATTTATAACAATTTGGAAAGACCAGACTCTTTTTATGAATCTATTCTTCAGAACGAGATAGAAAATTTAAAGGAATTCAATAAATTTTGGATCAATGTTTCTATACCTTTTCATATAATAAGAATCGAGGATCTGAACACTGATTTCATTGCAACTGTGAAAAAACTCTTTGAGTTTCTTTTCAATATTGAGAATATAAAAGAAACAGTGATTGAGAGTAAAATCCTGACTTTTTTCAAATTCAATAAGAAATTGGAAACTTTAAAAGAGAATTTAGAGACTCAATACAAGAATTTATTCAATTGTTTCTCAATTTCTCAAAAGAACTATATTCTCCGCTCATTAAAAAGCGAATTGGGGTTATTTGGATATATAAGTGAAAATGAATTTGATAAGACAATAAAAGAAAAAAAAATGCTTGAAGACAAGGATATTTCTCGATTAATCAGTTACAATAACTTTAATTTGGCAGCTCAAAATCCACTTAATTTTATCTTGAAATCTAATGAGTTTCAAATGAAAAATGCGATTAGGATTTTTGAGGAAAAATGCAGGAATGAGGATAATCCTCAAGCTAATAGTTTAAATCATCAATATAATTTAAATTTTTTGAGATTAGAAATTTAAATAAACAATATTTTTTTTGTATTGTCAATTATTTAAATTTTTTTTTTCATTAATAGTTTTTCAATTATTCAAATTTTTTTCTTTTTTTTTCGGCTTTCAAATTTTAATATAGAATTCTTCTTTTTAATCAAAAATCAAAAAGAATATTGGTGACTTTAAATAAGAGGAAAACATTTCTTAATTCAATTTGGTGTAAAAATAAGTTGGCTTCTCTTTTATTAGTATTTTTGTCACAACTGATTTTAATGTATCTTACCTCAAATTTTATCATAAACTTTAAAACAAAAATTATTTTTTTTTAATTTTTTAAAATATTTAGTAAAAAATAAAACATTATTAATTAAAACAAAAAAAATTATTAGATTATATTTTTCATAGATGTGAACAATAAATAAAAGCAAAACAATATAGCTTTCCCCAAAGCAAATAAAAACTATTAAATCCCCAATAATTAAGAATTAGAATTCTGTTCAATATCAAGTTCAATCTTTTTGAAATGAATTTCTTCATTTTTTTCTTTTTTCATGCTTGTTTTTTCGGCGATTTTTTCCACTTTTATTTTTGAAACATCTGCTGATTCATCGATGAGACTGGTTTTTTTTTCAAACAATTCCTTAAAAAAAGTTTCACTTTTGTCATAACCTCTTTTCACTCCTAATTTCACTTTTTCAACAAGATCCTTTTGAATTTCTGTTTTTAAAAACAGCACAAATAAATCAAAAGCAAAGACAATCCCCATACAGCCAAAAATTGCGAGATAGAAATTTGGTGTTGCAAACAGCATCCCTGCAGTTTGATAGCTTGTGAATTGATCAAATTGGTCACTAATCCATATGTAAGCGAAATAAAATCCATAGCTTGTTATGATCATAGTGAGAATGGAAAGAATGGTCCAATATTGTGTAAAAACTGCTAATTTTATATTAACAACCTTAAAAAACAAATGGATATTTTATCTAAGATCACAAAGAAAAAGAAAATTAAATTTTATTTATGAAAAACATAAAACAACAAACTTTAAAAAACAATAACAATCTTAAATAATTTTTTCTTTTAAAAATAAATAAAAAATATAGAAATATAAATATAAATACCATAATAATTGATGTGTAGAGAGTGATGCTATTTAGCCAAATATCTGAATTATAGCCTTCAACATTATTGATTTGAGACCCAAGATAATATGTGCAGAAGTAAAATATGAGCAATCCATGCAAGAGCCCTTGCCAAATCCAAGATATGAAATGCGTATAGGTAAATAAAGTGTTTTTTTGGCCAATATAATAAAATTTAGGGTAATATTTCTTCAGAATTTGTTTTTCTTTAATCAGGGAAGAATTATTAAATGTTTGCAATAATTGGGGATTCATCTTCACAGGGAACTTGTAATAAATATCCTGTTCAATGATGGCTCTTACAACCAATGGACCTGCAGTGAAAAGCATATTATAGAATGTTATATAATAATCATCATAAATAGTCGTGCCACTGTAGCCACAATAGAAAGAAAAATAGAACTGGCATATAGTAAAAACCATATTCTTATAAAAAAAATAGAGGATCATCTCTGAAATCCTTATATAAGACCATTTTCCATGCACAAATATCAGTTTCCATAGGCCTTTGAACCGAACCAATGCAAAATCACTGGCTTGAACAGCCCGCATACCCTCTTCACCATATAGTCCAATGCCTATATGGGCTTCTTGTATCATATTAACATCATTGGCTCCATCGCCAATTGAAAGAGTTATTTTATGAAGATTTTCTTTCACTAATTTGACCATATTAGCCTTTTCTATGGGAATCATGCGGAAACAGATAACTGCTTCACAATTCTTAATAATTTCTATTAATCCAGCTTTTAAATCATTCTGGTGAAGAACTGCTTCTAAAATAAAATTTAGTTCATTTGAGTTTATTATAAAGGTCTTACGAATAGCTTCACATTCTAAAAGCAAAGCTTTGGGATATTTTTGCTGAACTAATTTCTCGTTTTGGACTATTATTTCATTTAATCGCTCACGCACTATGTCTAAACTCTCTTTTTCTTTGTTAAAACACAATTTCAAGACTGTAAAATGATCTTGGATAAGATTGCAACTTCGACCGATGTTTTCAGCGGTTTCCATTTTATCTCCAGTAAGCATCCAAACTTTAATATCTTCAAAAAAAATTTAAAATCAAATTAAATTCTAAAATTAAGAATCAAATCAAATAAAAATTTTAATTAAGAAAACCAGCTTTGAGAAAATCATTAATGGTTTCAGGCACTTCGTCTTGCAGTTTATCTTCAACTGCTGTAACTCCTAATATGTAGAAATCTTTCTCAAACTGATCAATCAATTTTTCTAATAGGAATTTTTATAATATAAAATTTGTTTTTTCAAATTCCAACAAAAAATAAAAAAACCTGCAGCTTCTTTTTCTTCATTGCACTGATTCAACTTTTGACAAAAAACTTGATATTCTTCTTCCTCCACGATTCTCATCGCCAAAACAAGTGTTCTAAAACCTTTATTGGAGAAGACTTGCAGCTGTTGATTTGCCTCGTTCAAGAATGGTTGTTTATCTTGCATATTCAATCTTTGTCTAATAACATTATCAGCCCCCTTGACATAAAGTTTCATCACATTATTATCCTTTATCAACACACTCATTCTTTTCCTATCACTATTAAATTCAAACATTCTCAATAATTCCACAGTTTTTTTTTCCCCTTTCCATTCAACCATTATTTCACTAGTAGTGCTTCCCAAATAAGTGAATCCCAAATGTCGTGCAGTATCTACCAGCGTTATTTCATCAGGTGAAGGACCTTGATATCTGATCAAATTTTCATTTTTTTCAGAGTCCAATAAACATTCATGACAAGTTGAAAGTAATTGAAAGAATTCAGCGACTAATTCGATAGTATCTTTAATAGTATAAAGAATTTCTGTTAATTCTTTGTTGCGGAACTCGTATTTCAACAAAGAATATTTCAAGTTTTCTGTATCTCCCTTTATAAGAGCTAATAAGTTCTGATCATCAAAAGAATAAACAACTCCTTCTTTTTTATCGATATAGGTTGGTCTTTTTTCTGGAATGAGGCTTTTTTTATTTTTCTTCATCAGAACCCTTTGATCACCGAACACGTCAAAACCTATCAAAGCCAATTTAAACTCCATTTTATTACAGGTTAAAGTGCCTGTTTTATCCGTGAAAATATATTCGATTTGCCCTAATTCTTCATTGATAGAAGAGGTGAAAACTCTGGCAAAACGTTTCTTTTCACTATCATAAAGATCTAAATCCTTTTCAATTAGATAAGCTTGAGCTAATTTGACCATTTCCAATGAAACAATCAAAGAAATCGGGATCATAGTATTATTCAATAAGAAATAAGTAAAAAACATAAGGAATCCATTAAGTGCAGGCTCATAGAAATTGGACAGATATACTGTGCTATTTTGCTTTGTAGAAACCCAAATAGAGTTGCCTATAGCACTGACAATGCAACAAAGGAATTCAAACATCAGAATGAAAAGAATTAGATTATTGGTTTTGGTCTCGATTTGTGATTGTTTATATCTTGGTGGGTTTGAATTCAGCATGATTTTCGATTCCTCCCCTGTATAAGTGGCAATCCCAATAATCCATTTAGAATTCTTTAGAATAGCTCCTCTAAACAATAATTGTTTATCATTCACCCTAATAACTTTCTCTTTAATGTATATGGTAGCCTTAAAAGAACTCAAAGAGGCTTGAGGTTGATCAGAGTCTACTCTTCCTTCTAATCGAAAAATAGGGTTTTCATTGTTTCTGTCAAATTTATCACAAGTTTCTTTTGGAGCCAATCGAGCTTTAAGGTTTTTTTCTCCATCCAAACTCGAAGTCTCCATATAACAAATTCCAGTTTCTTGATTTGTAGTCAAAACAATCAAGTCTGCTGGGAAGGCCTCCATTTCTTCAACTAAAACAATATCCCCAACTATGATTTCAGCCCATTTTTTTTTGATAAATTTGCCTTGAAAATAGACTTTACAAGGACTGGAGTTCATTTCAATATCTGAGGTATGTCGAAAATAATCTTCAACGCCTTCTCTCGTCAATGAAAGGCCAAGAACTATGATCAAAGGAGCCCAACCTGTTATTGGATCTAAAGGAGAAATTTCGGGGATTGATTGGAGAATTGCTGTAAAAAGGAAATAAATATTGGCATATCTGCGAAATTGCAAAAGACCAGCTATTGGAAAAAAAGTCAATAAAGAATATTTAGAAGTTTTTATGAAGTTTGATTTGAATCTTTGCTCCTGATTGAAGATGTTGTTGCCGAAATAGAATTGACGTTGCGCATTCTGGTGTGTTGAATGACGAGGTAAGTATTTTGAAAAATATTTCTTCATTTTCCCTTTATTTTCCACAAAAAAAATCAATAATAAAATAAAGAAGTTAAAAATTTTTTTTTATTTGGGAGTTTTGATAAAAAAAAATGAAAAAAATTTTAATATATTTTTTTTTTTCAAAAATTTTATTAAGGAACCACATTGCAAAATGGATTTTTTTAATCTTTCTTGTTTTTCTTGTTTGTTTTCAAATTTTATTTTTAACAAAAAATTCCTATGATAAATAAAAATTTTAAAAAATTTCATTAAAAATTAATATTGTTTTCTATAAAAATTTCTTTTGTTTGATTATTATTATTTTTTTCTTCCAACAAAGCTTCTTGATTCAAACTCACTTCCTTCTCATTAGTTTTCTTTTTAACATCATCTTTTATCCCAGCCATCTCATATTTTTGAGTATTGCTATTATTTGGAGTTTCTTCATTTAATGAAATAATTTCTATAATATGCAAATTAGCTTGACTCTCCAAATATGAAATAAAATCTATGAATGAATGAAAAAGCTTTAAATATGAAATTTTAAATGTAGAACTTGGCATATTTGTGAGAAATAATAGACATTCATGTGTTTCCAAGTCCAGAATTCTATCTCTAGAGAGTTCCAGGGCGTTTCTATAGCAGAAACTCTCGAAAATTCCGATGAACATCGCAAGGAAAATGTCAAATTGAACGTTAAAAATGTTCATCATTAAAATAATAAAGATCAAATAGTATTTGATTTTTATTTTGTAAGGAAAACACATAAAACTTCATAAAAAAATAAAATTAATCGTCCATTTAAAATGAGTTTTAAAAAAAACTTTGAATTTTCTAGCGGGTTTTCTATTGATTTGATGGTTAAATTCAGAATGAAATAATTCATTAATCCTGAGGATTTTTGTATTAAGAAAAATTTCGGATTTACAAGCCCACAAGCAAACATTGCAGATAAAAACAAGAATTGTATGAATAGATCTTTATTTAAAAACAAGAAATAAATCTTCACCATAAAGAAACAAATTACTTTTAAGGAAAAAATCGAAAATAAACTCAATGGTTCCCATTTTTTTCTCTTTTTCAATGAGCATAGGAATCACAAAATAAAGACTAAAGTTCATTTGAATAAAAGAATAATGGACAAAGGGACAGCTTAAGATCCTATAAACTAAGAATTTTATAAAAGAAATTCAGAAATAAAATAAAAGAAACATTCAAAATTCTTTAATATGAAAAACGGAATATCACTTAGCATATCAGCAAAATAATAATTTAACCATGTGAAGAAGTAAAAAGAAATAGCTGAAGCTATAATAAATCTGGAAATAAGATCTTTGTGAATAAATTAATAGAAAAATAGACAAAGCCTTGAGAAAAGTGGAACTTTTTCGAAAAAATATTTTATTTTAAAAAGATATTCGTTTTGCTCTTCATCAACATAATCATAATTTGAATACATTTTTTTTTCTTTTTATATATTATATATACAATATAAACTTCAAAATTTTTTTATTAAACAATAAAAAATTAATTCAAAAACAAATGTTTTTTTTTGAAAAAAAAATAAAAAAATTTTTTGTTAATTTCAGAAATTTTAAACTTTTTTGTGAAAGATTTAATCGAAAACGATAAAGTAAGTTTAAAATTTAACTGAACCAAAAAGCCGTAAAAAAAGTGGACAAGCACTAAATCTAAATCATTTGTAAAATAAATTTTCAATAAACACAATAAAAAAAAAAAAGTTAC
>JFJP01027672.1_pt1 | contig 15924 bp, 27 predicted proteins | sample 431651 | NCBI WGS metagenome assembly JFJP01 (sample SAMN02602958, study PRJNA72255) | Microbial mat metagenome, whole genome shotgun sequencing project. | biome: fresh water; feature: sink hole; material: water; isolation source: purple microbial (photo- and chemosynthetic) mats found in... | reverse complement strand
GAATAATTTGAGGGTCATTCTATCTATGAATTCAGTGAATAATTTTTTTAATTATTTTCATTCTCTAAAAAATTGATTTTATTATTAATGCTAAAATTAAAAAAAAAATTTAAAAATAAACCAATAATTAATCAATTAAATTTCTGAAATTAATAAATAATTTACGAAATCTAAATTATTTTTTAATAAATTTACAAAAGACTATTAAATGACAGATACAAAACAAAAAAAGAAATCCAAAGAGCATAAAAAGCAAGAGGCTGCCCCAATCGAAGAAGAAGAAGTAGAAATTGGCGAGTTAAAAGACGATTATGTTTTGAAGCCTTCCAATGAAAAATCCAAACTCGATACATCACAATGGCCTCTTTTATTAAAAGTACTTTTTTCTTTGTTTCTTCCACAAAAAAAAATCATTTTTCTTCTTTTTTCTTAGAATTACAATAACCTGAATATCAGAACATCTCATTACACACCAATCCCTCATGGCTCTACTCCTCTAAAGCGTCCCTTGGTTGAATATCTTAAATATGGAGTAATTAATTTGGATAAGCCATCGAATCCATCATCCCATGAAGTCGTAGCTTGGGTCAAAAAAATATTAAAGATCGAGAAAACTGGTCATAGTGGGACATTGGACCCTAAAGTGACAGGATGTTTGATAGTTTGTCTGAATAGAGCTACCAGATTAGTTAAAGCTCAACAGTCAGCTGGTAAAGAATATGTTGGTATTGTTAGACTTCATGAAGCGATTGAGTCAGAGCTTGAGTTGGCAAAAGTCATTCAACAATTGACTGGAGCAGTTTTTCAAAAGCCACCAGCGTGAGCCTTTTAAATAAAATTATTTATTTATGGTTTTTCTAAAAAAAGCATATCAGCTGTTAAAAGAGAATTGAGAATTCGTACGATTTATGAAAGCAAATTGATGGAATATGATGCTGAAAAAAAATTGGGAATTTTTTGGATGAGTTGTGAAGCAGGAACCTATGTCCGAACAATGTGCATTCATATAGGTTTATTGCTAGGAACTGGAGGTCACATGGAAGAGCTAAGAAGAGTGAGATCAGGTATCATGACTGAGAATGAACATATGTTTACTTTACATGATGTCATTGATGCTCAATGGGAATATGAAAACCATAAAGTTTGTTTTAATTCTAATAATAAACTTTTTCTTCTTTTTAATAATTTTTTCTCTCTCTCAAGGATGAAAAATATTTAAGGAGAGTGATTTTTCCTTTAGAAGTTCTGTTGTTGTCTTTCCCAAGAATCGTTGTGAAGGATAGTTGTGTCAATGCAATCTGTTACGGAGCCAAATTGATGATTCCTGGCGTTCTTCGTTTCGAAAATAACATAGAACTAGGTCAAGAAGTTGTTTTAATCACAACAAAAGGTGAAGCAATTGCTGTGGCTATAGCCCAATTAACCACTGCTGAAATCGCCAGTTGTGATCATGGAACTGTTGCTAAAACCAAAAGAGTTATCATGGATAGAGAAACATATCCAAGAAGATGGGGCTTTGGTCCACGAGCTAGCCAAAAGAAATTCTTAATAAAGGTTCATTATTTTATCTATATTTTTATTTTAAATTCTTAAATAGGTCGGAAAACTTGATAAACATGGAAAACCCACACCTGAAACTCCTAAAGATTGGATGGTTTACTTTGTAACAGATGAGAATAATAATTTGCAACCAGGACAAGCTCCAACTGTAAAAATTAAAAGAAATTTATAAGTAAAATAATTTGTAATTTAGAAAGCAGCAGATGAAAAACCGAAAATCACGGAAATAGAGCCTGAGGAAGCAGAAAAACCAAAGGAAAAAAAGAAGAAACACAAAAAAACAAAAGAAGTGGTTGAAGAAGAGGAAGTGGTTGAAGAAAAGGAAGAAGAACCAGAAGAAGAAGAAGTAGTGGAGCCTAAAAAGAAAAGAAAAGTTTCAGCTGTTGAGGAAGGAGAGCAACCGGAAAAAATAAAAAAGAAAAAGAAACTTTAAAGATGAATAATTTAACTCATTAAAAAACAATGAATTAATTTTCGAATCGAAAAAAAAAAAAAAATTTATAAAACTACAAGTCAAAATTTGTCAAATGACTCAATGCTGAAAGCAAAGCAAATGTAACAGGTTTAATTTCGAAAGGAAAAGAAATTTTTCTCAAATTTGAGTTTTAGTTTGAGAGTTACAAATTAAAAATCTATCTATAAATTATTAAAACTTGAAATTATCATAATTTTAAAATAATCAAATTAAAATGACTTTTGAAATCCAAAAAGTTTTTTAAGTCTTTTAAAAAAATCTCCATATCAATGAACATTTCCCTTAGAAGTGTGCTTCCTCAGAATCCTTTTAAAAAAATCGATTATAAATGCATTGATCTCCTTTGAAATAGAGATTTGAATGTGTTAAATAATGAAAAAGCTTTAAATTTTTAATTAGTTCTTCAGTAAAGATTTATTTTTTCTTGAATATATTTTATTATTATAAATTTAGTTTTAGGTGAGAGAGACAGGAAAAAAAAAAAATAGTTAAGAAGCTTCTAAAATTCAGAATAAAACAAATTAAAAAAAAATTTAAATTTAAGGAAAGTATCATAGAGAACTTTTCAGATGAATGAAAACAACACTCTGTCTTCAAAGAATTCCTTCAAAAAAATCAACGCTATACTGAAATTAAAAAGTTCGAATGTCGATGAAGTAATTTTTTTCGTTTTAAACTAAAAAGAATGATATCCTTTTAGGTTGACATGAATCTTTTAAAATTTCAAAATACAGCATTATCAACGAAGTTGGACTTTTTAAAAAAAGAAATCAAAACGCTGAAAACTATTAATGAAAGTCTGGAAATCAAGGTTAAAAACAATGAAACTTTCCTCTCTGTTTTTTCATTGACCTGGGAAGATGTAATTTTTTTTTAAAGAATAATCTTTTAATTAAAAACCATTTTTTTGGCTTTAGTTTATGACTGATCTTGATTTCCTGCATTCTTTGCTGAAGAAATCAGAAGAAGATAAACTTTCACTGAAATTTTCCAATTGTTTCCAATATTTTCATGATCTCATTCAATATGGGGAATCCACAAAAGAACTCACAAATGACATAAGCAAGCAAATCAAGGTCAAATCGGAAAGCTTCTTGAAAAACATCAAAAACATCTTTTCAGAAATTTTCATCGAGTTTCAAAAGTCACATGAAAAAGTCTCATTTTTGACCAATGAAGTCATGAAAATGGGTAAAAATTAACATTTCTTTTATCTTTTTAATTATTTTCTCTTCGTTTTTCTTGATAGAAATCAATGAAATGGCCAGAAAAATTTTCGAAGAAAATCAAATGCTGAATAAAAAGCTGATCGAACGTGAACATAGTTCAAATCAAGTTTTTTTAATTTTAAAATTTTAATTTGATTAAAATTTTTTAAATTAATTTAAAATTTAAAGTCAAAAAATAAAATCAAAGAAATGAACGCCGAATTTTCAAAACTTCAAGAAGAAAGTTTCCTTAAATCTAAGATGGAAAACCTAATGCAAGAGAATGAGGAGATGAAGATATTGACAGAGTGTTTGGCCCGACGCATTCGCATGCTTTCAGAGTACAATTCCACTGGAATCGACAACATCATCGCCTCAAAAGTAGAAAAGGAAAATTGTAATTTTTATTTTATTAAAATATTAAAAACTTATTCAAAAATTTATAATTATTTTTATACTGATTTTTTATTGATTAATTTGTTTATACAAATAGTTGATTGCATTTGTGGTGGAAAGAACTTTGCAGTCGCTTTTTACAATGAAAATACTCAAAAAAACATGTTACATGAGGTCATTGAAAAAGATCCTGCTTTAGAAGGAATGAATTTAGAGAAATCAGAAAAAACTCCAAATGATGAACTCGGAGTCAAACAAAACAATAATTCATCAACAATGGAGATAGAATCAACAGAGAAAGAGGAAAAGGTTTGTGGGAACGCTCATGCACAAATACAGATTGAGCTGCTTGAAAAGCAAAACAATGATTTGATCAAAGAAAAGGCTAGTTTGAAAAAGGAAATAGAAAATTTAAATTTATTCAAAGTACTAAAAAACACTAAATTCTTTACAATTAAACAAAGAACTCAAATTAAAACTTTAATTTTTTTATGTTTTTAATGCTTTTTTTGTTTCTTTATAGAACAATTATGAAGAAACTTTCTTCAAATCCAAAACTTTTGTGGATCTTGTTCAACAAAGTCAAGAACTTCTAAAATACACAAATAATATGAAAGCCAAATTAATCGCTGCCAATAAAAAAATCGCTGAAATTGAGAGGATGCGAACAGAAGAATTAGAAGAAGTTTTCAAGAAGTTCAAGGAAGAAAAAGAGAAATTAATGGAACAGATTGAAAAAGGTAATTCAACTAATCCTCATGACAAAAAGGATGACCTTTCAAACTATTTTGATATTTCACAATTCACCAAACCTTTAATCATTTCTTTGGAAGAAGCGAACAAGAACAATGAGACTTTAAAACAAGAGGTACTTTTAAATTAAATAAAGTCAAACAAAAAAAATCTTATATTAAAGTTCAAAAACAGATCCAACAGTTGAGAAAAAATCTTATGGACTATAAAAGAAGATGTGATGAGGAGTTTGCAAAAAATATGGATCATATGGAGAAAATCAATTCTTTAGTAAATTATTTTATAAATAGTGTAAAATTGTTTGAAAATTATAAATTAATATGAAAGAGTGTTGAGCTGACTACTCTCAAACTGCAGGGGACAGGGCATTTTGCTTACGATCAATTGAATTTCAAACACGCAAAATATAAGTAAATATGGAAATAGGTTTTTTTTATCCTGAAATGTTTTAGAGATGTTTTGATTGAAATAAGTGAGGTTATTTCCAAAAATCATTCAAATTTGAAGCCAAAATTTGAAGACCTTGCAATGTATATCAAAGTAAGACAAATATTAAATTTATTTAAAAAAACCACATATTAATTATTTATTTTTTTAATTTGAAATAATTAAATAAAACTTGACTATTATTGGTTTATTTTTGATTAAATTATTTAAGAGCAGAGAATCAAAAAATGATCACTATGAAAATAAATTAAGAGCTCTTAGTGTCGAAATGAAAAATAAGCAAAAAGTATTATTAAGAATCTCTTTGTTTTTTTAATATAAATTCTAGCAAATTGAAGAGCTGATCAATGAAATCGATTTGACAGGCAAGGCCTATACTGAGTTGTTAAGTACAAACAAGAAACTAACTGAACAAATCAAAGAATCAGATGAGATCAAAGCTAAAATCATCAAAGAAAAAGCATTAGAAAAAAAACAATTTGATCAAGAGAAATCTTTATTCCAAATAAAATATAACGCAGAAAAAGAGATCATCCAGCAACAAAACAACGTTTTGCAAGAAGTTCACAAGAAAGAGAAAACTATAGAAGAATACAAAGTAAAGAAAAAAAAATGATTTAAAAAATGGTAAAAGTTCTTCACAGTTAATACTTGAAAATGAATGCAATGTTATAAAAAAATATAACGAAGAACTTAAAAATCAAAAAGAAGATTTGATCAAAAAAAACGAAGAGTTCAAAATCGAAACGACATTGATGAAAACTAAAAACAAAAAATATATTTTTTTTAAATTAAAAACTTATTGAAAAATCAATTTGTTTAGTTGCAACAAGAATATATAGATAAATTATTGGAAACAACACAAGATTTTAAAGGCAATTTCCAAAGAACTTCAACTGATGTTAACCTTTTGAAATTGGAAGTTGAAAAATATAGGGTAAATTTCAACAACAAAAAAAAGTAAAAAATTGTGTGTTTTTTTGAAAGAAAATGATTGTTTGCAATGTTTGTGAAAAAAACGAAAAAAATATTTGCCTCGCAAAGTGTTTCCATACGTTTTGCAAAGAATGTATTGACAAAAACATTCAATTAAGGAAGAGAATGTGTCCAAATTGCCGGACGAAATTCGGGGCAGAAGACATAAAAGATATTTATTGGAATTAAAATCTTTAAAAAAAAAAAAATCTAAATTTAATAATGCTTCCTTCGTGTAAATATATCTCCGAAGTTTCATTCATTAATCGAAGTTCTTTCCAAATAATTTAAATTATTCTTTTTTAATTTCAATATTTTGCAAATGAAGCTACTAAACTTTTGTTATTTTACATTCCTAGAAATTCAATAAATTAAAAAAAATATGATTTTTTCTAACAATAAAGATCTTTTTAAAAACATCAGAGGCTATTGTTTTTTCTTCTTCTTCTCCTTCATTATACATTTTTATCATTTTCTATAAATAAAAGTAAATTTAATGTAGATTTTATATATTTTTTTTATTTAATAGTCATAATGTTCTTATCCTTTTCCATTAAATATTTTCATTTGCATATATATATTATATATCTATATAAAAATATATTTACTTTAACAGTTTCATCATCAATATTAGTCATTCTAGCATTATTAAGTGCTTTCCTTAGAGTAATTTCTGTGATCGCATTCGCATTTCCGTCTTTTAATAAGTTGAATAAATATTCAATTTCCTCATCTAATATATCTAATTTATATTCGTTTTTTCCTTTGTTTTTTGTTAGCTTTTTTTTCTGTTTGGAAGAACTGGGCTTTTTTTTTGTGGATAAGGTGAAAATCTCATTACTTTTATTTAAAGGATCCTGACTTTTTTCATTTGAAGTTTTCGATGATTTCTCATTGGAAATCAAATTGCTTTTAGAAGGTGACTGGTTTTTTTTTCTGTTTTTTTTATCATAGACAAAGGAAAAAACATCTTGTTCTTCAGTTTCATTCGGATCCATTATTAAAAAAAGACCATTATAATTAGAAAATTAACAGGAAAATTTCCAGATTTTTAAATCAAAAATATTCAATTTTTGATAACATTAATTTGAATTGGATATTTTTTTTCTTTGATGGTTGAATAAAAAATTTCCCATTTTTCTTTTGATAATTTTTTTTTACAACTTCAAAAACTGATGAGAAATATTCAATTACTATTTTTATTTTAATAACTCTGCTATAAATGAAAATTTGAATGAATTTCCAATATTTATATGATAGAAAATAGTTAAAAAAACAAAAATTTGCTTGTTTCTAATAAAAATTATCCAAAAAGAAGCAATAAAACAATTTGATAAATAAATTACATTTATCTTTCATTTATAAAACTCATTTGTCAATTTTAACTTTCTAGGGGATTTAAATTCTTTATATTATGGTTTATCAGAAGTCTTTTTCGGTATTCATCAAGAAGAATTTTGCATTCTATGATTTGACTTTTACTCTCTTCAATGCTATATTTTTTATCCAACAAATCAAATAGAATTTTTTTGGAACAGCTTTGACTTAATCTTTCCAATTCTGGGAACTCTAAACTCTGAACTTTTGACAAATCCATCTTATTGAGCGAATCCTTTTTTGAATAAAAAATAAAATATTAATTTTACAATACATTAAATAAAAAAAATTAATAAAAACTGAAAGGCGTTAAAGAAAAAGTGAACTTTTGATTTTTCTGTTTTTTTTTTTGGAGTAATAAATAAAAAATTAATTTTACAACATCTTAAAAAATCAATTTTACAATCTTAAAAAATCAACAAAATTCATGGAAATTTTGATTTTTCTTGGAATAATAATAAACAAAGTAATAATTTATCAATTGAAATAAATCATTTTTTGTTAAAACTTAAAAAAAATCTAATTCAGTTTTAATTTATTTTTTTCTATTTGTTGTTTGGTTATCTTGTGGATTTATCACAAAATTATTTCGTTTTAAACTATTTGGTGGTAGATTTAATAATGATTTCTGGTCGGTTTTTACGGAGGTTCTCTTTATTTTAGTTTATCATTGAAAACTCTCACAATTTCTAGGTAATTTAGCTCAAATGGGGGGTGCGATTAAAGTTGATAGATTAATGAATCTCTCTTCCTATTTGTTTCAAAATGACTTATTCTATAATAATACTTCAGAGTTTGCAGGAGCATTGTTACTTCATCATCTTTCAGGAAGCGGAATCATCAATACTTGTCAATTTCTAAGCAATCAAGCCCTTCAATTAATAGTGAAACCCGTTTCAGCTGGAGCTTTAGATATATGGGGAGAAAAAGAAACTATTGCTTTTTCAGCTGGAAATATATTTATCAATAATTATTCCGAAAAATTCGTAGGGGCTTGTGTGATATTTGGAGGAAAATTAATATCTACAAATGAAACTTATATTAACAATTCTGCTGGAGAAAAAGGAGGAACCGTAATCATATATTTCGGCTATTTAATAATGACGGATTCAGTGTTTATAAATTCGTCATCGCAAGATGGAGGAACTTTTACTATTTTTGATATATCGATAGCAATTTTAAATAATATTAGCAAGATAACTCATTTGCGAGTCTTGTGGGAGGGGCTATACAGGTTTTCAGGGAATCTTTTTTGTGTTTGATTGATTCTATTATAAAAAATGTTGCACAATTACTTTGAAACCTGGCCGAATTACTCATAAAAAGAGAATTCTGAACAAAAAGTCGATTAGAAGTTGAAATAGAATTTATGCAAGTTCCTCCAATTCTTTTCAATGCAGTGCTTGAACAATTCATTTGATTTAAATAAAATGTCGAGTTACTGATGAATATATCCATAAAGCTTTCAAAATAAAAAATTCCTGCTATATTTTTTAAATTGCTTTGATAATCGATTGAATTGCCATAAAATGAAGAATATAGAATTGTGATATTAAAATTTTCTTTGTAATTGAATTTTTCTGTTAAGGATTTGATTTCATCATTCTCATCAATAATTTTAACACCAAGAGTATCAGTGAAACTCATAGATTCGAAAATCGAAAAGTTGTAAAAAGATTTTATGCAAGAATTTATTATATTTAAGCATGAACCCATATTCCCTTCGAGTTTTTTTATGATTGATAGGGAAGAAGCGTTGTTTTGGTTTTTGAATATTGTGTGAAAAAACATTAAACCCAAACTTTTTCGCATAGTTGTGTGAAAAGGTTGAATTTTCGAAGCGAAAAATACCAAAATTATTCAAAATATATATTAACATAGAATAGGCTATATTATAATTGAATTGGCAGTTTATTATTTCTGAGTTTAGAGAGGTATTATTGACATTCAAAATTAATGGGATTTCATAATATTCCTTTTGTGAAAGATTAGAAAAAGTTGAATTTTTTAGATAAAACTTTGTGGATAATTGTTCAAAGGCAATTAAGGAAGTTTGAAATAGTGACAGATTTCCAAAGAAAGCATTTTCTATTGTTGAGTTAAAACTAAGTCTTAAAACAGCAGAATTAAATGCATCTTTTTTTTTCTTTGTAAATTGGGAATCGATTATTATAAATGAAACTGCAGTAAAAATCGTATTATTTGATAAGATAAAAATCGATCCATCATTTTTCCAAAGTTTTATTTCTATTTGAAAGACAAAGATCTTTGAATAATCTTTAACACAAAAAAAACATTCAAAAGCTGCATTATTTATTAATACTTCAAAAATTTTAATATTATCCATAGATAAAGTTGCATTTTGAACAAGAACAATCCTATCAAATTTATATTATAATCAATTCTTTGAAAACACAATTGTGAAAATTCAAATGAGCATCTTTTTCTATCATGAAAAAATAACTCGAAATATGATCTTCATTTTGAATTATAGTTATATCAGAAAAAATGCAAACCGCATTCTTTTGTAAAAATAACGAAAATTCTTTAGAAAAAACTAAATTTATGATTGTGAATTAATGAAAATTCGTTTTGAATAGATAATACTTGCTCAGAAATTAAAATTGAATCATTTATTGCATAAAGAGTCACAGAAAAATTATAATGAGTATTGCGAAATTGATCAAAAGATTTGAAGATGCCAGCAGTTGGCACACTTTGATTCAAATTGTTATTTATAGTAAAGATTTTTGCAGAAACCATAAAAAATTGAAACAGAAGAAATGACAAAAAAATATGAATAAACATTTATTTGATTTTATTAAATTAATAAAATTTCTTTTCAAAATTTTATCTTTTTTTTAAATTTTCTTGCCTCTTTTTCGAAAAATTTTTTAGAACTTCTGATTGTTTTGATTTTGAATCTGGTTGCTTTAATTTGGAATTTTCCTCATTCTCCTCAAAATGCAGTTCTCTATTATTTTTAATCGGATTTTTTTCGCTTTTTTATGTATTTAATAATTTTTAAATTTGAAGAAATGAATACTTTTCTGAAAATTCATTCGGAAAATTTTCTAAACCCAAATTTTTAAGTTTTTCGATTTCATTTGAAAATTTTCTTCATATTATCGGTAAAATAAAAATCATTTTAATAAAATAAAAAAATAAAAAACAATTTCATTTTTTCAATGACCATATCCTTATTTTCTTCCTTTTTGTCATATTCCTGCTTCTGAGCGTTCAGAATACTATTTGATTCCTTCTTTAAAATTTCAATATTCTGCGTTAATTTCTCTACCTTGTAAAAAATTTTCAGAAAAAAATTATTTTCAAAAGGAAAAACGTACTTCTTTTGTTGAAAGAATCAATTTTCTGATCAAAATTTGCTTATCTTCTTGATTTACACTTTAATTTTTTTTTTAATTCTTCAAATTAAAATAGTTTTTTCAAACTTAGCCAAATTTTTATTCAGATTAAAAGTCCTGATTTTTTTTTGTGGATGAGGGTTATTGAAAAGCTTCAAAGGAATCTGTCCAAATTCAGTGATTTGAGTTTCCATTGCAGAAATTTCATATGAAGTCTTTATATTTTAATTTATTTTATAAATATACTGAAACAATGTAAATTTATATTATTATTTGCTTTATATTTGTTCCAATCGACATTTTCTTGATAAGTATTGGGGTAAAATGAATTATCTGCACGTAACGCAGCCTCTCCGTTTTGCTTATACCCGAAGATCAAATCAATCCAATGATGCAAATTTTCTGAAACATAATCACTTTCTAAAGCACTTCTCATTTTGCTGATGAAATCATGAACATCCTATAATTTATAAATTTTTTTCTCTCAAATAAACAAAAAACTTCTGCCCAATCTGGTAAAAGAACGTCATCAATTACTTCACCTTCTGGAGTTACACCTAACTCCAATCTTTCCGAATTTATGAGAAAATCTTCATCTGAATAAAACCTAAAATGTCGAAAATTTTTAAAAAAAATTTTCATAAAATATATTATAATAATATGAAAATAAAAACAAACTAATAAAAGCAAAATTAAATAAAAACAAATTCAAAAAAAATATAAAATAAAAACAAAATTAGATAAAAACAAACATTTAATAAAATATAAGTAAATTACTCTGGTGTTAATTCTTTGAAATCCGTTCCCATGCTAACGGTTGAATACCAACAGGCTTCCACACTTCGAAAAATCCTATCTGTCGGTCCAAAAACTCCATTTTGTAATTTAATCACGAATTCAGGAATTTTTCTCAATAAGAAATAAATAACAAAACTACAACAAAAATTAAATTAAAAGCTAAAATTAAAAAATAAATTATGCCTTGGAGTTGAATAATGAGTTGAATATAGATATGGAATATCCTTTTTTTTAGATTTTGAAACGACCATATCTTGATAAAGATCCTTTAAAATAAATTTATTACAAAATATATTTTTTTGTTAAAACCTTGTATTTTTGTAATTTGTGCTTGTTTAAAGCTCCAACAGGTTTTGTAAGATCTCGATAAAATTGTGTTTCTGATAAATCAATATCTTTTTAAATTTTTCATTTGTTTTTTTTTTCGAAGAGAATTTATCAACCTTTGGTGCTATAATCAGAAATAATCCAAGGAAAAATTGGATATTGGGATAAATCATTAAAACTTCTATTGGCCATAATGTTCAAAAACATCAAATAATTATAATTGGAAATCTGCCCATTTATCCAAAGCTGCTTGATATTTTCAATGTTGATATAAGAATCTTGCAATTTTTTACAATTTTCTTTTAAAAAGCTATAAGCAGTGTTTCTATTTTTCTCATCTTCGAAAATAAATAAAGAACTGTTGCGTTTATTGTGAAACCAAATGCTGAGTCCAATATCTCTGAACATAAATCTATACTTTAAAATGAATTTGATCTCGTTGAAATCATATTCTTGTTTCTCTTCATAGATATTGTTTAAAATAGGTTGAACGATCAAAGAGTTGCTATTATTGATGGATAAAATACTATAAATATTTCCATAGGAGATTACTTCTTTGACTTAATTAATAATTTTTTTTAAATAAAATGAAAATAATAGTTTTTACTTTTAAAAATGTGAAGGATTGCTTCAGTGTTTTTAGACACATTTTCATTAAATTCCTCCAAAAAATCACTGTATTTATTTTCTATGATTGATTTTAAGCATTCCTAATGATATTAATAAAATTATGGCATTAATTTTGCAATTTCTTTACTGTTTCATCATCTTCTGTCCTTAAAAAAGTAAAAAAATTAAAAAAATTTTGGATTTCTTTTGATTTATTGCTTGTTAAAATGTCAACTAAGATTAATTCTTTATTCTATTTTTTAATTGATTCATATAAAAAAATAAATAATTAATCTAAAAATTTCAAACTTTTTCTGTAATATAAGGAGAGAGCGGATTCCTATAAACGACAAAGCATTTATCAGCTTTAATGAATAAAGGATTGATTATTTTTTCATTTTCACATGTTTTTTTTTCAGTTCCTTTATTTTTCATATAAAGTTTTTCCATCAAGTCATTCTTCAAATAGGTTTGATGCATATTGGTATTATTTAAGTTTTTTTCTTCATTTTTATTAAGAGCTTCACTTAAAATCACATCCTTTCAAAGAGTTATTTAAAAAAAAAATATTGTGGGAAAAAAATAACGAGAGTTGTGATCATTGATTGTTTTAATGGTGTCATCAACATTTTCCGTAATTTTGATTTTTCTAGAGCTTTCAATTGTTTCAAACAAATGTTATTGCTAAATTTTATTTTGAAAAGAGGCAGTTTTATATCTTTTGGCTCAAAAACCAAAGATCGAGAACATAAATGTAATTTTCCATAAATTCTTTAAAATAGATTCAAAAGAGTTTTTTGTTTCAAAGAAAAAAAATTAAGAAACTCTTCATGATTGAGATTGTAAATCAAATATGTTTTGAGAGTAGATAAGCACATCTCACCATTTTCTAAATGCAAAAGATTGAAGTTTTTTCTTGGTTTTACGACAGATTCTTCTGAAAAAAACATATTAAATTTGATAAATTTTGAATTTTTTAAAAAATTGAAAAAATTTAATAATAATTGAAAAAGAATTTCTCATCATTTCAAAATTATTTCATGAATTTATTAAATAATCGCTATGACAAAATCACTAAAATAGGCGAAGGATCTTTTGGCCGAGTTTTTCTTGCTTATGATACAAAAAAGGTTCTTGATCAGTTTCAGCCGAATCACTTGGCAAACTTAAATAAAAATGAGGAAAATAAAGATCAAAAAGAATGCATTGAAGAAAATCCTCAAAAATCATTCGTTGCATTAAAAAAATTGAAATTCACGGTTTTTTGTTAAAGAAAAACAATAGCAATATTTATTTTATTAAGGAAAAAGCCAAAGAGAAATTCAAAGAGATCAATGAAATAAAATTTCTCTTAAAGATTTCGCATGAGAATATAATAAATGTAAAAAAAACCGCGAAATTAATTTTTATTTTAGAGTGTTTTTTAGTTACAAGAAGCTTTTTTCGAGAAAGAATCTGTTTATATGGTTTTAGATTATATGTGTTATGACCTTGAGAGATTAATTAGGAATTTTCATAACGAGTTAACTATTGATGACATTAAAATCATTCTATTTGAAATATTCAAAGGCGTTAACTATTTGCATGAAAATAAAATGATTCATCGAGTTTTTTATTTTTTTTATTTTATTAATATTTTTTTAAAGGACTTGAAATCTTCAAATATGCTATTAAATGGAAATGGTGCGATCAAAATTTCAGATTTTAGTTTGATAAGAGAAATTCCTGAAATTCCTTCAAATATGACCAAAAATGTTGTGACTAGGTAAAATTTATTTTAAACAATAAAATTGCGAAAAAATTGTTAAATTTTTTAAATTTGTTGAGATATTACCGTCCACCTGAAGTGATTTTCGGGTCACAAACTTATGATAGCAGTGTAGATATTTGGTCGCTTGGTTGTGTGTTGGCAGAATGTTTTTTAGGAAAAAGTTTGTTTGACGGAGGAACAGATATTGAGCAATTAAGCCAAATTTTTCAATTATTAGGTCCTCCATCTGTACAATAGAAATTCAAGAATTATTCAATTGTAATACTTTTTTATTTCAGGAAGAGAATTGGCCTGGATGCACGAGTTTGCCATTTTTCATTGGATTTGAAATAAAAGAACCCATAACCTTAAAAAAAGTTATTTTTTTAATATTTTTCATTTTATTTTCTGAAATTATTATTTATTATAGAGAATACCAAATATTACAGCAGAGGCTTTGGATCTTCTGTCAAAAATGCTGGCTTTGGATCCCAGCAAAAGAATTATTATAAAGGAAGTTCTTAAACATAGATTCATGGATACAATTCCAAACTTAAAAGGTTCAAATTATTCAAAGTTGATTAAATCCATTGAAAAGGAGGAAAATGCAAAATCCTTATCCAAGAAAAAAAAATAAAAGTTTTTATCCTTTGAAAAAATATTTATTTTAAAAAAAAAAAAATTTAAAACTTAATTTTAAATAAATTTGCCAAAAAATCCAAATTTTATAAATTTATTTTATGAGTATAAAAAGCTCCAAGCAGCTTATCAATTTAGTGAACATTAATTTTGGTTCTCTTTCAAAATCGAACAACAAATTCAACGGTTATCAAACCTCTGACGAAAAATTTCAGAGTTTTGCTGAATTATGCAGTGTGAGTGCAACTCCAAATGAAAGAAAATCAGATACTCTTTGGGAATCATTTCTGGATCATAATGAATCAGAAATTAAAAAAAAGAGAAAAAGCACAAAATATTCAATATCAATACCAAATCTTCAGAATTCTTCAGTCTCTCAAAATATTTCAAAGATCAAAAACGAAGAATTTTCATTGAAAAGCAAAAATAAAAATGAAAAACAAAAAAAAATGGCAGAAAAATCAGAACCAAACGAGAAGTTTTTATATTTGAGTAAATTTGATTTAACTAATAAATTGTTGGATATTTTGAAAGAAAATTCTTTAGCTATTCCGATATGGGGGATTCTTTCTTGTATTGATTTTCTCTTTAGAGTCAATACAATGACTTATTTCTTTTATAAACTTTTCTGGGTTTCGCAGTATTATCATATATATTTGATTTTTATTTGTTTTTGCAGAGTAGTCTATATTCTTATGATGATCAAGCTATTGTTTCAAAGTGAATTTGAAGATGTTTATTTACAAAGAATTTCAAATAACTTTAATATAAGTGGTGAAGGATCGAAATTGATTTTTTGGAGTAAAACTATTGAATATGATTTTGAATTTAATCTTGACCCATATAAAAAAAAAATCTCTGATAAATTCAAAAAAAAATCAAAGAAGTTTGAATGGATTAAAACAATCAAATTTTTAGCAATTAGACTGCTTTTAACATTTTTTCCTAATGAATTATGCTTGCTTATTGCTAAACCTTTGTACGGAGAAAATGAATTCAGCATTTTGATTTCTGTTCTGTGCGCTTGGTTGTACAAAAGTGTGGAAATTTATACAATTATCCCGTTTTTGGCCTTGTTTTATTTTTATGAGGATTGGAATATTGGGTTCAATTACGATTTCATTTCCTTGATTTTACTATCATGTGATGTCTGCAAATCTCTTTCGACAATGATAATTTTATTTATATTAAATAAACAAAGAACAAGATCGCAAACCTTATTTTCATTGTCTGGTTCTTAATTAA
>JFJP01018716.1_pt1 | contig 15924 bp, 12 predicted proteins | sample 431651 | NCBI WGS metagenome assembly JFJP01 (sample SAMN02602958, study PRJNA72255) | Microbial mat metagenome, whole genome shotgun sequencing project. | biome: fresh water; feature: sink hole; material: water; isolation source: purple microbial (photo- and chemosynthetic) mats found in... | reverse complement strand
TACCCAGGATCCTTCCGCGGCACCTCTATAAAACCACGTTCTCTATGACGCATCTTCTATTCCCCTCTCCAAACCTACTGCTGGACCACCAAGCCCCGTTCCGTCGCGGCATCCTCGCGGCTCAAACGCCCCAGTGCTTTCTTGTATTCCATCGGAAACACCTTGATGAACCGGGGGACTGCGCGCTCCCAATTCCCGAGGATGGCCGTTGCCTTCGCGCTGCCGGTATAATGGACGTGGTTCTCCAACAGCGTCTTCAGCGCCCTGCGATCCGCATCGGATGATACCAGCTCGAGGTCAAGCGTCTCCAGATTGCAATGGTTATCGAAATTCCCGCTCTCATCGTATACATAAGCGATACCGCCACTCATCCCAGCGCCGAAGTTAACGCCCGTGGGGCCGAGGATCACCGCCACACCGCCAGTCATGTATTCACAACCATGATCGCCAACACCTTCCACGACCAGGCTCGCACCACTGTTGCGGATGGCAAAACGCTCGCCCACCTGGCCATTGAGGTAGGCCTCGCCGGAAGTGGCCCCGTAGAAGGCGACGTTGCCGGCGATCATGTTGAGCGAGGCGTCGAAGTCCGCCCCCGCGTAAGGCTTTAAGACAATGCGGCCACCGGAAAGCCCCTTGCCGACAAAGTCATTGCACTCCCCTTCCAGGATCATGAACATACCGCGCGAGGCGAAAGCTCCGAAACTCTGACCCGCCGCACCGCGGAAGACCAGGGTCACCGAATCATCGGCCAGTCCATCGTGGCCAAACCGCCGGGCGATCTCGCTGGACAAGATCGTACCTGCTGTACGGTTGACATTGCGGATCTTCAATTCCCTGCGGAAGGTCTGCCCGGCATCAAGCGCCGCGCAGGCATCGTCAAGATAAGAATAGTCGATCGAGGTTTCAAGACCGTGCTCCTGGGCCTGGGTACAGTAGCGATCCGCCTCGGGCGTCGGCGTGTACATCAGGACCCTTGAGAAATCCAGACCTTTCGCCTTCCAGAAATCGATCGCGGGATTGACTTCAAGCAGATCGGAACGCCCGACCATCTCGTTCAGCGTCCGCACCCCCATGGCCGCCATGATCTCGCGCAGTTCCTCGGCCACCATGTTCAGGAAATTGACGACATACTCCGGCCGCCCGGTATACAGCTTGCGCAATTCCGGATCCTGGGTCGCCACACCGACCGGGCAGTTGTTGGTATGGCATTTGCGCATCATGATGCAGCCGCAGACCACTAGGGGAGCCGTCGCGAAACCGAATTCCTCGGCTCCCAGCAAGGCGGCCACCGCCACATCGCGCCCGGTCTTGAGCTGCCCGTCGACCTGCAGACGGACCCGGTTGCGCAGGCCGTTGAGCAGCAAGGTCTGGTGCGCCTCGGCAAGCCCAAGTTCCCACGGTCCGCCGGCATGCTTGAGCGAGGAGAGCGGCGACGCCCCCGTCCCGCCGTCATAGCCACTGATCAGGATCACATCCGCGTGCCCCTTCGCCACACCAGCCGCGACGGTACCGACACCGACCTCGGACACAAGCTTCACCGAGACACGCGCATTCCGATTGGCATTCTTGAGGTCATAGATAAGCTGCGCGATATCCTCGATCGAATAGATGTCGTGATGCGGCGGGGGCGAGATCAGCGTCACGCCCGGCGTCGAATGCCGCGTACGCGCGATTTCCTTGTTGACCTTGTGCCCCGGAAGCTGGCCACCCTCGCCGGGCTTGGCACCCTGGGCGATCTTGATCTGCAGATCCCGCGCGTTGACCAGATACTCGGCGGTCACCCCGAAGCGACCGCTGGCAATCTGCTTGATCGCGCTGTTGCGGCTATCGCCGTTCGGCAGCGGATGGAACCGTTCCGGATCCTCGCCACCCTCTCCACTGTTGCTCATGCCGCCCAGCCGGTTCATGGCGATCGCCAGTGTCTCGTGCGCCTCCCGGCTGATCGAGCCGAACGACATGGCTCCCGTCACGAAACGCTTCACGATGGCTGACGCCGGCTCGACCTCGGCCAGGGAAACCGGCTTGTCGGAAACCTTGAACCGGAAGAGCCCTCGCAATGTGGAAAGCCGCTTCTCCTGACGATTGATCAGGTCGGCATACTGGCGATACACGGCGGTGTCATTGGTGCGCGTGGAAACCTGCAGGAAGCGGATCGTGTCCGGCGTCCACAAGTGCCGCTCGCCATCAACCGCCACCTGGTACTGCCCGCCGTGCTCCAGCAGCGCTGAGTGTCCGGACGGAGGGGCATAGGCCGCCTGGTGGCGCATCGCCGCCTCGCGGGCGATTTCATCCAGGCCGATCCCGCCCACCGGCGAGGACGTCCCGCGGAAATAGCGGTCCACGACAGCCTTGTCGATACCCATCTTCGACATGGTCTTGAGCAACCCCTTGCACACCGCCTTGACATAGTTCTCGATCGCCCGGGCCACCCCCGTATCCTTCGATAGCTGGCGGCTAATGGCCATGTCCGCCACGATCTCGAACGCCATATACGGATTGATCGCCGAGGCCCCGTATCCCAGCAGGACGGAGAAGTGCATGACTTCCCGTGCCTCGCCCGTTTCCACGATCAGGCTGATACTGGTGCGCAGCCGCTTCTCGATCAGCCACTGGTTAACAGCCGAGACCGCCAGCACGGCAGGGATCGGCGCCTGATCCGCCGCAAGATCACGGTCACTCAGGATGATGTTGCGGTAGCCGGCATGTCCCACGGACTCCGCCCGCTCGCAAAGCGCCTTCAATGCGGCCTCCAGCGCAGAGCCACCGCCCTTCGGGTCAAAGCCGATCGGCAGCGTCTGCGAGGTGAACCGGCTGTCGTTCAGGTTGCGGATACGCTCCATGTCATCGTTGGAAAGCACCGGGTGCTTCAGCTTGATCAACTGCGCATGCTGCGGCACTTCCGTCAGGATCTGGTCGGGCGAGCCAAGGAAGGTCATCAGCGACATGACCAGTTCCTCGCGGATGGGGTCGATCGCCGGATTGGTCACCTGGGCGAACAATTGCTTGAAGTACCAGTACAGCAACTGCGGACGCTCGGAAAGCACAGCCAGCGGCTGGTCGGAGCCCATCGAGCCTACCGGCTCGTGGCCTTCCGAAGCCATCGCATCCATGATCCGGCGCAGGTCCTCGCGCGTGTAGCCGAAAAGCCGTTCCCGCCGCAACAGGGATTCCTGATCGGGGGAGACGGCGCTGACCGCGTTGAAGAAGCCATGGATGAGGACGTGATTCTCGCTGACCCAGCGGCGGTAGGGCTGCTGGCGGGCCAGCCGCATCTTGACCTCGTAATCCCGGACAACCCGTTTCTCATTCAGATCGACGAGCAACATCTGGCCCGGACGCAGGGCCCCGCATTCCTGGATGCGCGCCGGATCCAGGTCGAGAACACCGGCCTCGGAGGCGAATACCATCAGCCGGTCCTTGGTGATCGTGTAGCGGGCAGGGCGAAGGCCATTGCGGTCCAGCACCGCCCCCACATGCTTGCCATCCGAGAAGGCGACGGCGGCCGGACCGTCCCACGGCTCCACCAATCCCGCGTGATACTCGAAGAAACCGCGCAGATCCGGCCCCATCGGGTACGACTCGCCCCAGGCCTGCGGAATCAGCATCATCATCGAATGCCAGAGGGATCGGCCGTTGCGCTCCAGCAACTCAAGGGCGTTATCCAGCGCCGCCGAATCACTCCCGCCAGCCTCGATCACCGGCACGATCTTGCCGATCTCATCGCCGAACAAAGGGCTCTTGAAGTTCTGCTCCCGCGACCGCATCCACTGCAGGTTGCCGCGCAGGGTGTTGATCTCGCCGTTATGCGCCAGATAACGGAACGGCTGCGCCAGCGACCACGACGGGAAGGTGTTTGTGCTGTAGCGCTGATGCACTACGGCCACCGCGCTGACGAGATCGGGAGACTGTAAGTCCTGATAGAAGGCCATCACCTGCGAGGCCATCATCAGCCCCTTGTAGACCAGCGTGCGGGAGGAGAAGCTGACGGCATAGAACGCCTCGCGGTCCCCGTCAACCAACGGCAGGGCCTTCTGCTCGATCTGCTTGCGCATGATGTATAACCGGCGCTCCAGCGCATCCGGGGAGACGTCGGGGACCGAAATAAACGCCTGACTGATGAAGGGCTGCTCCTCCCGTGCACGTTCACCGAGCACACAGCCATCAACCGGCACCTCGCGCCACCCCAGGAATCTCCCCCCCTCGGCAGCCACGGTCCGTTCGACCACCTCCATGCAGGCCTTGCGCCTTGCTGCATCCAGCGGCAGGAAGAACATGCCGACACCATAGGCCCCGGCCTCGGGCAGGTTGATCTTGAGCGTCTTGCACTGTGCTCGCAGGAACGCATCCGGCACTTGGATCAGGATGCCTGCACCATCTCCCGTGTTCTCATCCGCCCCGGTCGCGCCGCGATGGCTGAGATTCTCCAGAACCCGTAACCCCTGCTCCACGATCTGGTGCTGCGCCTCACCATCCAGGTTCACAACGAAACCGACACCGCAGGCATCGTGCTCATTCACCGGATCGTAAAGGCCCTGCTCGAAAAAACGGCGGCGCTGGTGGTGAAGATGTTGTCCGGTCATTTGCCCCTCTCATGGAAATGAATATGAAACAGATTGAACTTTTCTTTTGTGGCGGTTTATCGTAGAATCGACGTGTTAAAATACAGGAAACCGAACACTAATGCAACTCACAACATCTTTATGAACGCATTTTTCAGTCCGAAGTCGCGAATTCGAACGTCTAAGCCCCTGGCGATAGGGATGAATACGCTGAATCTACTGGGCCCGGCACTGCTACTATGTGCCGTTTTCCTGGTGACCTTCGCCCATTTCAGCGATCAACTGCCGGAGCAGCGACAGTGGTTAATCACCGCCGCAGCACTTCTGGTGGCATCGGCTCTTGCCATTCGGGTCATCTGGGGAATAAGCATCCGACGGATTGCACATCGGGAGAGACAGCGGCTCGCTGTCCGCCCGCCCGTCTAACCCCCGCACGTCTTCTCGAAAAGGCTGTGCCAGTGTCCCTTCCTTTCGCATCGGACGCCGAGGCCGGCGTCCCTCCCGCTGCCAGCCGCCCACATTCCTTAGTTGTTGGACGTTGGGTATTGAGCCGCACCCTGCGTCAGTGCAGGCGGCGGATCATCACGATTCCGCCCAGCAAGGCGAGCATGATCGGAATCCAGTTGAGAAGATCGGGGCGAAACTGAGGGTAGTCCGCAAGCTGTTCCGCCAGCAGGAGGAAGATATAGAACCCGAAAATCGCCAGCAGGCTGATGGCGATACCCATCGAGGATTCCTTGCGGTGGGATCGGACCCCAAGCGGAATCCCGAGAAAGACAAAGGCGAAACAGGCGCCCGACAGGGCCAGTCGCTTATGGAATTCTACCATCATCCGCATGGCACGTGCACGCAGTTCGTGCAACCGGGCCTCTATTACATCCCTTTGCAACACGCCTTCAGCAGGACTGACGGCAACCGAGTTGGAAGGCATTGCCGTAAAGGTATCCGCCTCCGCATTCAGCAGGGCAAGCTGCAAATCCAGCTTCCGAGCATCCTCCCGCACGGCCTCCGCACCCTTGAAAAGTTCCACCAGCGTCATGTCCTCGTCACGCCGTCGATAGACGGCGCTCCGGCGTGCATCCTCAATCCGTATGGGCCAGCGCGCAGCATCCGCTTTCCCGGGGCTTTCAAACGAGAACGGATCAATCGTGACCTGCTCAAGCATCAACACAATGTCGTTTGAATTGGTGGGGATCGAGACTACCGCCCGCTCCGCTTTGATTTCACGGGTACGCCCTTGCTCGCGCTGGTCGAATATACGGATCTGCTCCAGCACGTTTCCCCGCTTTTTCTCGACATACAGGCTCAAACCGTCGAATTCCCGGATCGTGCGCCCTTCCTCAATCAGGTCAACGGGATTGATCACACCCAGCAGTGCCGTGGCGGTTCGCCGTGCATAGTGACTGCGAGGCATCAGTTCGCTATTGATGTAGAGGCAGGCACACAGAAGCAGTACCGCCACAGGCAGCATCCACCGTGTGACCTGCCAGAGGCTGATGCCGCAGGCCCGCATGGCCGTGATCTCGCTGTCCGCTGAAAGCCGACCGAAAACCAGAAGCGTGGCGGTGATGGCACTGATGGGGATGGCGAACCCCAGTGCCGCCGGAAGACCGCTGAGGAACACCTGTAAGATCGGCCATGCCGGAACACCGCGAGTGACAAGGTCAGTCAGCTTGAACAGGCCACCGATTGACAAAACAAAGGTAAAGACTGCCAAAGTGGCCAGAAACGTCGACATGAAAGCGGTGGTAACATATTTCTTTAACGTCATCATCCGTCATAAAAAGCACCGGCGGCACATGTGTGCCGCCGGCGCAGGAGATATCAACCAAACCGCAGGCGGTTTTAATTCTGCTTGTCTTTAGCCGCCGGTTGCCCGACGGGCGCAGGTGTGTCCACGCCGCCTGTCGGCGTCTCGGACAACGTCTTGAGCAGGACACCACCTTGTATCCTGTCCTTGGCGTGCTGCGCATCGCCGCGGATATAGATCTCGACCCGCCGATTGGCCGGATTGCCGTCAACCGGATCATTCGCTGCACGCGGCCGCGAGAAACCGAAGCCCTTCGGCGTCAGACGGGTAGCGGCAATACCCGCGTTCTTCACCAGGTAATCCACCACGGCGGCGGCGCGCCGCTCGCTGAGTTCCTGATTATACTTGGCGTCTGACCCCTTCTTGCGGTCGGCGTGGCCTTCCACAACAGCCGATGAGTCCGGACTGCGCCGCAAAACCTTGCCGATGATATCCAGATCGCGGAAATGGACCGGACGAATCACCGACTTGTCGTAATCGAACTGGATGTAAAGCTCGAAGAAGAGCAGATCGTCGGCACCATGCCCCTCGCGCGGATCCGTGTTGTCCTCCAGGACCTCGTGCCCGTCGGCAACCCCACCGTCATCGGTGTCGGCCTTCAGCGGGTTCGTAGTGTACTTATTAACCTCATTCCCGTCAGACAACATGTCGTAGTCGGTATCCGGATTCAGCGGATCGGTATGGTAAATGCGGACTTCCTCATAATCGGTCAGCCCGTCGCCATCCGTATCCGGGTTGTAAGGGTCAGTCCCGATCTCCTCTTCCTCCCGGTCAAACAGGCCTTCACCATCGCTGTCCAACGGACCGCTGACCGCCTCGATCTTCGGCTGGACACGAGCACCCCAACGCCAGAGGATACCCGCGTCGACGATGGCATTGGCTTCCGTATCGGATCCCGCAAAGAAGGTGCGTCCATCCGCACGGATCGCCCATTCATCGTTGAAATGGTACATCACGCCGCCACCGGCCCGCACCGAGGGGTCAAACTGCTCTCCGTCCATCTCATCGCCGTAGAAGATGGCACCGACCCCCAGAGTCAGGTAGGGATCAAGCCTTTCCCAGCGCGTGAAATGGAAGAGTGAATCAAAAGAGAACCCCAGACCAAAGGTATCATGCACACCAGGGCCGGCACTTTCCTCCAAGCGCGAGACACGCGTCTGCGTCGGCTGGTCGAAGCGGAAGTTCTCGTCCAACTGCGGGGCGATCGAAAGCCCGCCCTCAAAGGACCACCACTCGCTGTATTCATACCCCAACCGGAGAGTGCCAAGCAACCCGTCATCCAGTTCCTCGTCCCCTTCATAGGACAAGGCACCCAGCCCGGCGCTGACGTACCATTTCGCCTCGATCGGCACTTCCTGCCCAAGGCTGGCCTCCGGCAACACCAGCAGACTCGACATCGCTACCACGGCACCAACAATCAAACGTTTCATCACTTGCTCCTTCTTAACCCGACATGATTTCCGCTACCCATAAACACTATTCTCGAACCTACCGCATCAGGGCAGTTCCCGCAAGGGGGAATTATTCTAATACCGATAGGTTTCCGGCTTGAACGGACCTTGACGCGAGATGCCAAGATACTTGGACTGCTTCGGCGTCAACTGGTCCAGCTTGACTCCCAGTTTGCCGAGATGCAGGTGCGCCACCTTCTCGTCCAGGTACTTCGGCAGCACGTACACCTTGTTTTCAAACGTCCCCTGTTTTGTGACCAATTCGACCTGCGCCATGGTCTGGCAGGTGAAACTGGTCGACATCACGAAACTCGGGTGGCCGGTGGCGCAGCCTAGGTTGACCAGGCGCCCGCGCGCCAGCACGATGAGCTGCTTGCCGCCCGGCATCTGCACCAGATCGACCTGGGGCTTGACCGGCTTCCATACGTATTTCTCCAGCTTCTCGATCTGGATCTCGCTGTCGAAATGGCCGATATTGCAGACGATCGCCATGTCCTTCATCTGGAGCATATGCTGGATCGTGATTACATCGCAGCAGCCGGTCGTGGTGACGAAGATGTCACCGATCCGGCAAGCCTCGTCCATCGTCATGACCTGGTAGCCTTCCATCGCGGCCTGCAGGGCGCAGATAGGATCGATCTCTGTCACGATCACGCGCGCCCCCTGCCCCTTGAGAGACTGGCAGCAGCCCTTGCCGACATCCCCGTAGCCGGCGATGACCGCGATCTTGCCGGAAACCATCACATCGGTCGCACGGCATATCCCGTCAAGCAGGGAATGGCGGCAGCCATAGAGGTTGTCGAACTTCGACTTCGTCACGGCATCGTTGACATTGAAAGCGGGGAAGAGCAGTTCGCCGCGCGCCGCCATCTGGTACAGACGGTGTACACCAGTGGTGGTCTCCTCCGACACGCCGATAATCGCGGGAGCGATACGGTGGAACCGCTGCGGATCGCGTTTCAGCGACAGTTTCAGCTGGTTGAGCAGGATCGCTTCCTCGGCACTTTCGGGCTTTCGGTCAAGCACGGCCGGATTTTCCTCCGCCTTGTAGCCAAGGTGGATGAAGAGCGTGGCGTCGCCACCGTCATCCACGATCGCCGTCGGCCCGCGCCCGTCGCCCCAGTCGAGAATGCGGTCGGTGTAATCCCAGTACTCTTCCAGCGTCTCGCCCTTGACCGCGAAGACCGGGATCCCCGCCGCCGCGATTGCCGCCGCCGCATGATCCTGCGTGGAGTAGATGTTGCAGCTTGCCCAGCGGATCTCGGCACCAAGCACCTGAAGTGTTTCAATCAGCACCGCGGTCTGCACGGTCATATGCAGCGAACCGGTAATGCGGACGCCCTTCAGCGGTTGTTGCTTGCCGAACTCCTCGCGCAGCGCCATCAGCCCCGGCATTTCGTCTTCCGCCAAGTCGATCTCCCGGCGTCCGAAATCCGCGAGCGCCATATCGGCGACCACGTAATCGTGGCTGTTCTTCTGCTTCTTCTGTTTGATACTCTTTGTCATTGTCTTGCTTTCCAATTGGACAGTACTTAGAGGGCCGCCTTGAGCGCGTCCACTTTATCTTTGCGCTCCCAGGTGAATTTATCAAGTCCGCGTGTGCGGCCGAAATGCCCATAAGCGGAAGTGGCCTCGTAAACCGGACGAAGCAGGTCAAGATCACGAATGATCTCGGCCGGCTTCAGGCCGAATACAGCCCGCACCGCCGCCTCGATCCTCGATTCCTCGACGGTGCCGGTACCGAACGTGTCCACCATCACGGAGACCGGCTCGGCAAACCCGATCGCGTAGGCAAGCTGCACTTCGCAACGTGTTGCCAGATTGGCCGCCACAATATTCTTCGCCACATAACGGGCCATGTAGGCTGCACTACGGTCGACCTTGGAGGGATCCTTGCCGGAGAACGCCCCGCCGCCATGGCGCCCCATGCCGCCATAGGTGTCGACAATGATCTTGCGCCCCGTGAGACCGCAGTCACCCTGCGGCCCGCCAACAACGAAACGCCCGGTGGGGTTGATCAGGTAACGCGTGTCCTTGAGCATCTTCTCGGGAATCGACTGACGGATCACCTCCTCGATAATCCCTTCACGCAAGGTCTTGTGCGCCACATCCGGCGAGTGCTGCGACGAGACCACCACCGTGTCCACGCGCACGGGCTTGCCGTCCACGTACTCGATCGATACCTGTGACTTGCCATCAGGCCGAAGGTAAGGCAGCGTCCCGTCACGGCGCACTTCCGCCAAACGGCGCGTCAGGCGGTGTGCATACATGATGGGCATCGGCATCAGTTCCGGGGTCTCATCGCAGGCGAACCCGAACATCATGCCCTGGTCCCCGGCCCCCTGCTCCTTGAAGAGCCCCTGTCCCTCCGTGACACCCTGGGAAATATCCGGCGACTGCCGGTCCAGCGAAATCATGACCGCGCAGCAGTCTCCATCAAATCCGGCCATCGGATCGGTATAGCCGATGCGCCGCACCTTGTCGCGCACGATATCGGCATAGGGAACGGTCGCCTTGCTGGTGATCTCTCCCGCCACCACCACCAAGCCGGTCGTAACGAGCGTCTCGCAGGCCACGCGCGACAGGGGATCCCCCTTCAGGTGAGCATCCAGAATCGCATCCGAGATACCGTCGGAAACCTTGTCCGGATGACCTTCCGTGACCGACTCCGAGGTGAATATGAAATTACGTTTTGCCATCTTCTGTTCCTTTCCTTAGGCCCGATTTAAACCAAATGTGCAAATGAATGTCGACTTGAAAACGGATTTATAACGCAACGCGGACAAAAAGGCGAGCCTGATTATTCAATCAGAGCCATTATTTCCGGTGCGGTTTCACGCGTCAACCGCCTGCACTTCTCAAGCACTTCATCGGCCGTCTCGCATTGCAGGGCACTCTCCGCCAGCCGGACCGCCTGGTAGAAATTCAAACCGCGTACGGCATCCTTGACAAGAGGGACAGCACGCGGCGTGACACTCAGTTCATCAATCCCGAGCCCCAGCAGCAGACCTGTCATGAGCGGGTCGGCAGCCATTTCCCCGCACAGCCCCACCCAGATCCCGTTGGCATGCGCTGCCGCCACGGTCATCTGGATCATCCGCAATACCGAGGGGTGCGTCGGCTCGTAAAGATAAGCCACACGCTCATTCCCGCGATCCACCGCGATGGTATACTGGATCAGGTCATTCGTGCCGATGCTGAAAAAATCGACATGCCTTGCCAGGCTGTCCGCCGACAGCGCGGCCGCCGGAACCTCGATCATGATCCCGACCTCGATATTCCTGTTGAACGGAGTTCCGGCCGCATCGAGTTCACATTTGGCCTCCTCCAGCAGCCGGTTGGCCTCCAGGATTTCACCCTTGCTGCTGATCATTGGATACATGATCTTGACATTCCCGTGAACACTGGCCCGCAGGATCGCCCGCAGTTGCTGCTTGAAATAATCGGGATGCTGCAGCGAAAGGCGGATTGAGCGCAACCCCAGGAACGGGTTCGCCTCCAAGCTGCCACGGACATCGGCAAAGAACTTGTCGCCACCGAGATCCAAGGTTCGGATGATCACAGGCGACGGGGCCAACCGGGCGGCGATCCGGTCATAGATGCTATCCTGCTCCTCCTCGCTGAGCAACCGGCTGCGTGCCAGATGAATGAACTCGGACCGTAGCAACCCGATGCCACAGGCCCCGTGATGCAGGACGGCATCGATATCTTCCGGCCCTTCCGCGTTGGCGGAAAGCATGATCGCATGCCCGTCCTTGGTCACCGCAGGCTTGTGCTGCAACTTATCCAGGCCAGCCTCGATCGAGCGCCGCGTTTCCTCCTGCTTGCCGTAGGTCTTGAGCTGCTCGTCGGTCGGGTTCAGGATAAAGACACCCTTGTTCCCGTCAATCAGAACCTGATCACCCGTCTTGACACGGCAGCTGATATCATGCAACCCCACCACGGCCGGCAGTTCCAGGGCCCGGGCCATCACGGCGGTATGGGAGGTCGGACTGCCGATGTCGGTGGCGAAGCCAAGGATACGGTCCTTGGGCAGCGACGCGGTTTCCGACGGTGCCAGATCGTGCGCCACGATCAGGTGCCCAGCCGCCAGCTCGGATACCGTGTCAGCAGGGGTACCCGTCAGGTTCCGCAGCAGCCGGCGGCCCACATCGCGCACATCCGACACCCGCTCACGCAGGTAATCGTCCTCGACCGCCTCCAGCACGCCGGCATACCGCGAGGTCCCCTCCTGCACCGCCAGTTCGATGTTCCGCAGCTTGTCCCGCACCCCGCCGATGACTTCCTCAAGAAACGTACGATCGTCAAGCACCATCAAGTGCGCATCAAGGATGGAGGCGTCCTGAGCACGCGTCTGGCCGCTGAGCGCCTCCTGGATCTGGCGGATCTGCCGTCGGGTCTCGATCAGGGCCTCTTCAAAACGGGCGATCTCTCCCGCTACCGCGGCCTCGTTGATCGTCCGCTCGGATATCCGCGGGGTGTCGGAATTCTGCAATAACGCCACCGGCCCCGCCGCCACGCCTGGCGAGACACCGATACCGCGGAAAATCACTCCCATCGTTCCAGGCACATCCGATGACATAGGTTAAGCCTCGTCGAATTTCCGTTTGACAACCAGATCCTCAAGATGATCGAGAGCCTCCTCGCTGTCCGGGCCTTCAGCCGTCACCCGAAGCACGGAGCCCCGCCCCGCCTCGAGGGTCATCAGGCCCATGATGCTCTTCCCCGACACCACAGTACCGTCCTTCTCGACGCTGATATCGGCATCAAAGCGCGATGCCGCCTTGACAAACAGGGCCGCAGGGCGCGCATGGATCCCGTACTGATTGGATATGATTAGCTCACGCATCATATTATCTGCCTGCCGGCCTCGTCATTCAAACGCGTTGCGACCGTCGCTAAGAAGCGCCATCAACCGTTCATCAAGCTCTTTTTCCGCATCATGCCCGAGTTTCAGGAGCTTCATGTTCAGAGCCGCCGTCTCAACCACGTTGGCGATATCGCGCCCGGGCTCGACCGTCACAATCACCTGGGGCACGTCCACCCCCAGATAAGTCTTCGTGTTGGACTTGCTGCGCGAATCCGCGAATTCCGGTTCCTTCCCGCGCGGACATAGAGTCACCACGAGGTCAAGTTTCTTCTCCTCGCGCACCGAGGCCACGCCGAACAGGCTCGGGACATGGATGATGCCAAGCCCGCGGATCTCCATGTGATACTGGGTGACCTTGACCGGCGAGGCGATCAGGGCCCCCGAGGTGTCGCGGCGCAGGGCCGTGATATCATCGGAAACCAGACTGTGACCGCGTTGCACCAGAGCCAGTGCCGTGTCGCTCTTGCCGACACCGTTACTCCCCTCGATCATGACACCGATGCCCATGATCTCAACCATCGTCCCCTGCACTTTCTGCCGCGGGGCCCGCAGGTTTTCCATGATGATCGTCGCCGCATTCACGAAATGCTTCGTGATCAGCGGCGTCCGCAACAGGGCGACACGGTACTTGTCCGCCAGCGCCACGATCTCGGGATGAATGCGCTTGTTGCGCGTGAACACCACGCAGGGAACCTTCGTGGCGAACATCGCCTCGGTCCGCTTGGCACGCTCCTCGGCGCTGAGCGAGTCGAGGTAGGCATGCTCGGCCAGCCCGATCACCTGGATGCGCTGCTCGGGGAAATACTTCAGGAAACCGGCAAGCCCGAGCCCGGGCCGGTTTATGGCGGCTTCGCCAATCAGGCGCGACAGCCCGGCCGTCCCCCCTTGCACTTCAAGCTTAAGCCGATCCCCACCCGCCGAGAGGAAGTCGGCCACCTTCACCGAGCCTTTTGTTTCCGCTGTCTTCTCAATCATAGTCCTCGTCCTTCCTTGGAACGTGATGGACGCCTGGCCACAGATGGCTACAGATCGCCCTTTTCCACGATCTCACCCGGCTTCACGCGATGATCCGTGATCTTCTCGCGCAGCTTGCGGAGCTGCTTCTCGGCGCGTTCAAAAGCCACATCGATCGAATTGGCCATGTCATCGCTCTTCTCGTCGGCCTCGATGTGGATGTGGTTCTTCGCCTGCACCACGACCTCCGCCTCGTGCCGGTGCTTTTCCACATTCAGGATCACATGGACATGCTCGACTCGCGGGAACATGTCCATCAGTTTCTGCGAGCGCTCCTGCGCGTACTGCTTCGCCGCTTCCGCCCCGTCCATGTGCCGTGCTGTGACTTCGATTGGCATAGCATCCTCCTTTTCTTGTTGTTCTACATATGAAATTCAGTGCCCAGATAAAGTTCCCGGCTCATCTGGTCGTTGATCAGGAACGAGCTGGCCCCCTCGCGCAGCACCTTACCCTCGAAAAGCAGGTAAGCCCGGTCCACGACCGAAAGGGTCTCGCGCACGTTGTGATCGGTAATCAGTATGCCGAGCCCTCGCTGCTGCAAACGGATGATGATCTTCTGGACATCCGCCACCGCCAGAGGATCCACGCCGCTGAACGGTTCGTCCAGCATCAGGATTGCCGGATCGGTAACCAGCGCACGCGTGATCTCCAGCCGCCGCCGTTCCCCGCCGCTGAGCGTGTAGGCACGCTGCTTGCCCAGGCGGGCAAGATCAAGCTCCTCCAGCAGACGGTCGAGTCGCCGCATCTGCTCCGCACGCGTGATGTTCAATGTCTCCAGGATCGCCAGCACATTCTCACGAACGGTCAATTTCCGGAAGACCGAAGGTTCCTGCGCAAGATAGCCGATTCCCAGCCGCGCCCGCTGGCACATCGGCTTGCCCGTCACATCCGCCCCCCTGAAGAACACCTTGCCACCATCCGGTTTCACCAGGCCGACGATCATGTAGAAGGAGGTTGTCTTGCCCGCGCCATTAGGCCCGAGCAACCCGACAATCTCCCCCGGCTTGACATGGATGTTGACGTCCGAAACCACCTTCTTCCCGCGGTAGGACTTCACCAGCCCGGACGCCTCAACCAGATACTCGGATGTATGATTTCCCTCTGTCATCATGATATTCCTGACAGCAATCCCCCCGTACACATTCAAATCAATGAACAACTCGCTGCCCAACCCCCGACACTGCCATTGTAACCGCAATCGGCGGCAGGTAAACACCTATTTTTGCGTTCCGGTAATATTTTTCGGCTGTGGCCTTGGCTGGTCTGGCCGATCTGTCGGATAGACCACCAGGTGCCCGGGGAGTGAAATGACCTTCTGCGAGTTGACAAAGATCCGGATCTCATCACCGCGCAACTCATCGCGCCCACGAGCCAGCATGGGATCGATCGTCATCACGATCGCCCCGCTCTCCACGGTGTAGACCGCCCGTCCGCAGGTGGCCACGCGGTTTTCCTGAGTGACCTTGACCGATTCGGTAGCCACGACGGACTCGACCCTGTTACTGGCGTCGAAGAACACATGCAGCTTCTGGCTTTCCATCCGCACCCGAGGCTCGGTCACAACCACATTACCCTCGAACACGCACATGCGTTGCTGGTAGTCGAACAGCAGCGTGTCGGATGTGATCACCGTTTCTCCCACAGGTCCGGTCACCACAGGCGAGGCCATCGCCGCCAGGCACACCCACCCCAGCACCGCCAGCAGGACCACCAACTTATTGTTTCTGCTTATCATTATTCGAAACCCCTCCCATCTTGATCATTTCAGCGGGGAACGAGATCCGCGCCTTTTGCAGTATCCGTAACGTCCCTCTCTTACCATCCCATTCGAACCCCTCGCCCGTCAACAGCACCTCCCCTTGTCGCAAGGAAACGGACGTTTCAGAACGACCGACCTGCTTCTCGCTGCTGAATTGCGCGTTGTCCGCCGTGATCGTCGTCTCCACCGTCCCGTTGGTGGAGAACACGCGGAAAACGACACCGCTGGCGGCAATCGTCGCATCCGACCTTACCATTGCCCGCTGGGCGGTAAGTTCGCTCTTGAGCGTCCCGTCCGGATTAAACTCCAAAGGCACACGCAGACCCTCGATCGGCTCCTGCGCCAGCACCGCCACCGCCAGCAGCGCAGCAGCGTATCCACCCACCCCGATCCAGAAGGCCTGTTTAACGTACCGCTTCATCAATCGCCCTCAGGGTTATCCACAGTTTCCGCATGTG
>JFJP01002052.1_pt1 | contig 15924 bp, 14 predicted proteins | sample 431651 | NCBI WGS metagenome assembly JFJP01 (sample SAMN02602958, study PRJNA72255) | Microbial mat metagenome, whole genome shotgun sequencing project. | biome: fresh water; feature: sink hole; material: water; isolation source: purple microbial (photo- and chemosynthetic) mats found in... | reverse complement strand
AGCGCCGGGATGCTGATGCGAACATGCGCCTGATCCAAGCCAGACAGCCGGTTTGAGTTCAAGCAAAAACAACAGGGGCTGGTTGGGAACATATTTGGGTGCATCATCCAGACCGGGGAGCCTGATCGGATTTAAGTTTTTGTCGTAAAAGGTATAGCAGCCACTGTCACGTACCTTCAGGCTTACATCGACGCGCTGTGGGTGATGCTAATTCATCACCCTGCCATGATCGATGTCGATGATGATTTCCCATTTGTCGCCGAAACGAAACGGTAAGTCGCTTGGCAAATCTTCGCCGCAAATGTCGATGTCAAGTTTAGATATTTGAAATCAATTTGCTTTTCGATGCGCACTGTAAGTTGCATGATTGACCCCCGTTTTGCTTGTTGAAACGGAAATGTCGCACGAAAAGTTGGCTCTATGTGAAATCGAGTGGGTAAGCGCCTGGAAGGCGCTTCTACGGTAGATGCGGCTTCCAGCCGCATTCAACCTGACCAACCTTTGTTCGCGGCATAGGGACTTCCCCGGCGAGCGAGGGAGTGTCCACTGTATCCAAAATACGTAAGTACAAACTTGCCCACTCGGTTCTACATAGAGCCGGTTTTTAGTCTCTTACGTCTTAAGCCTTCACATTTTCTGAGTAGAATCGTAGGGTGGATAAGCGCAGCGCATCCACCTTTCGCATGAGCAAAGCCGAGGGTTTGTCATGCCTGTTGGGTTTCGGCTTGTCCGGGTCAGGTTTTTTAGGAGTAATCGTGCGCCGTGGCATCCCCCTTTCTTTTTCGCTTGACCCGCTGGTCTCATCGCCCGTTCAGTTGGACGCGGTGATACGGGCTACGCGCATGCAAGCGGAGGATTTGCTTTGACGCTCGGCATCGCGAAGCAGACGCTCCAGGATCTTCAGCGTGGCGACGGCACGGTCTCCTTATCAATCGCTTTTGCGGTTCTGGCCGACTTGGGCATCGAACTGCAATACTTAGTGGACTCTGTCGGGGGGGCTAATGGAACTTGAAGCGGGGTTGGATGCTGACCGGGTTGGCAGGCTGTTTTATGAAGGCGCTTTCCCGCGCCACCGGGTCACCCTCGTTCTGAGCTGGATTGCCGTGCTGAACTTGCTGATGCCCGGGGACTGATCCTTGCGAAAACGGCTTGGAGATCTGCTGCTGGAAAGCCGCGTTATTGACCGCGGGGTGCTTGAACAGGCGCTGAAACTACAGCGCGAGGAGGGCGGCGAGCGGCTGGGCGCGATCCTCATTCAGCACGGCTGGGCGCTGGAGGCGGTGGTCTACGACGCCTTGTCCGCACAAATGGGTATTGCGCTGGCGCAGCCTGCCGACTACCCGAAGCTGCCGGTACTCGAAGACGTTTTTTCCGTGCGTTTTCTGCGCCAATCGCGCTGTCTGCCACTGCATGAGGAGAACGGTGTCTTGCTGCTGGCGATGGTGGAGCCGCAGGATGTTTTTGTGTTGCAGTCGGTGCGCATTGCCAGCGGCTTGACGCCTTCGCCGCGACTGGCGCTGCCGAGCCAGATCGATGCGGCGTTCGACCGTTTGTACAGCGGCGGACGAGCTTCGATCGGCCAGATCGTTGGCGACATGGATAGCAGCGAGAGTCGCGAGGAGGCGGGTGATGTTCAGCATCTGAAGGATCTGGCCAGCGAAGCGCCGGTGATTCGTCTGGTTAGTTTGATCATCGAACGGGCTCTGGAATCGCGCGCTTCGGATATCCACATCGAGCCGTTCGAAAATCGGCTGATCGTTCGCTACCGGGTGGATGGCGTGATGCTGGAAGTGGAATCACCGCCGCGCCGTCTGACTGCGGCGGTGATCTCGCGGATCAAGATCATGGCGAATATGGATATCGCCGAGCGCCGCCTGCCGCAGGATGGGCGGATCAAGTTGCACGCGCGTAACAAGGAACTGGACATGCGGGTGTCGACGGTGCCGACCATGCATGGCGAAAGCGTGGTCATGCGCGTGCTGGACAAGGGCAGCGTGCCGCTGGATTTCGATAATCTGGGCTTTCAGCCCGATACGTTGCGCGGCTTTCTCGATGCGCTGATGAAGCCGCATGGCATCGTTCTGGTGACCGGGCCTACCGGCAGCGGCAAGACGACGACGCTGTACACCGCGTTGAAGTTGTTGAACAAGCCGGATGTGAAGATTTTGACCGTCGAGGATCCGGTTGAATATCAGATGGAAGGCGTCAACCAGATTCAGGTCAAACCGCAAATCCAGCTGACTTTCGCCAATGCCTTGCGCTCCATCGTGCGGCAGGATCCGGATGTGATCATGATCGGCGAGATTCGCGATCTGGAAACGGCGCAGATCGCGGTGCAATCGGCGTTGACCGGGCATCGGGTGATTTCCACGCTGCACACCAACGATGCGCCGAGCACGGTGAATCGTCTGCTCGACATGGGTATCGAGGATTATCTGTTGACCTCCACCGTCAACGGCATTCTGGCGCAGCGTCTGGTTCGGTCGCTGTGCGTGCATTGCCGCGAGGCGTATCAGCCTTCCAATGAAGTGATGCAGGAATTCGATCTGGAACGGCTTGCCGATGGCGCGCCGGTGGTGTTGCATCGCGCGGTGGGCTGCGAGGTCTGTGCGGGAACCGGCTACCTTGGCCGGATCGGCATCATGGAGATGTTGCCGCTGAGCGATGCGATCCGCATTCTGATCATGCGTCACGCGGTGTCCGGCGAGATTCGTCGGCAGGCGGTGGAGGAGGGCATGCGCACGCTCTATGAGGACGGCCTGCGCAAGGCGTTGCGCGGGGTGACCTCGATCGATGAGGTGTTGCGCGTCACCCGGGAAGATTGAGCGTGTCGCGATACCTTTATCGGGCAGCCGCGCCGGGGGGCGAGACGATAGATGGCGAGATGGAGGCGCACTCGCTGGATGCCGTCGCCGAGCGCTTGCAGGCGCAGGGCTATCTGCCGATCCGGGTGGCCGAAAAGGTCGACGACAGGCGCGGCGCCTGGTCCGGGCGATGGGCTGGCCGACGCATCGCGCAGGATGATCTGGCGATCGCCACTGGAGAGCTTGCAACCTTGTTGCGCGCCGGGCTGCCGCTGGATCGGGCGCTGGAAATCGTCGTCAATCTTTCCGCCAACGAGGCGATCCGAACGGTGTTTGGCGATATTCGACAGGCGGTGCGCGGCGGTGCGACGTTGCATGCCGCGATGGAGACGCAACGCGGGGTGTTTTCGCGCTTCTATCTGAACATGATCCGCGCCGGTGAGGCGGGCGGGGCGCTGGAAGCGGTGATGTTGCGGCTGACCGAGTTCATGGAGCGCTCTCGGGAATTGAAGGAAACGGTGAAATCCGCGTTGGTCTATCCGACAATCTTGATTCTGGTCGCGGTGCTTTCGGTGATTGTCCTGCTGATTTTTGTGGTGCCGCAATTTACCCAGATGTTCGAGGAATCCGGCAAGGCGCTGCCATTGCCCACCCAGATCGTCATCGCCGCCGGGGAATTCTTCAAGACGTACTGGTGGGCGTTGTTGGGCGGTGTGCTGCTGTTGACCGCCTTTTTTCGGCGTCAGATGCAAAATCCGGTCAGCCGATATTTCTGGGACGCCCGTTTTCTGTCGCTGCCGGTGCTGGGCGATCTGTTGGCGAAACTGGAGATGGCGCGCTTTTCGCGCACATTGGGAACCTTGCTTGAAAACGGTGTTTCTTTGCTGACGGCGTTGTCCATTGTCAAAGAGACGTTGGGCAACGCGGTGATGGCGCGGCGTTTGGATGATGTGGCAGACAAACTGCGCGCCGGTAAAGGGTTGGGGCAACCCCTGATGGAGACGTCGGTTTTCCCGCGCCTGGGCGTGCATATGGTGATGGTCGGGGAAGAAACCGGCCGTCTGGCGGAAATGCTGATACAAGTCGCCGATGTCTTCGACCGTGAAGTTCGCGCTGCGGTCAAACGCACGCTGGGCCTGCTGGAGCCGGCTTTGATTCTGGGGCTCGGGCTGATCATCGGCGGCATTATCATGTCCATTCTGGTGGCAATTTTGAGCGTCAACGAGTTGGCGCTTTGATGAATATTGAATTTTCAGCCTGATCATGCGAATAAATTCGCACCTACATCTGTGGGTTTGAATGTTGAATGAGGCGGGTTTTGTTTCGCTGGGTTAGTTCCGGCAATCGTTTTTGGAGAATTGAAATGAATAGAGATCGGCGCGTTGCCCAGAAGGGGTTCACATTGCTCGAACTCCTGGTGGTGCTGGTCATTCTTGGCATGCTGGCCTCTCTGGCGGGGCCGCGCGTGATGAAATACATCGGTGGCGCAAAATCGGATACCGCCCGTCTGCAGATCGAGGAGTTCGGCGCGGCGCTGGATTTGTACAAGCTGGAAACCGGGCGTTATCCGGATACGCAGGAAGGTCTGCAGGCTTTGGTGGAGGCGCCGCCAAGTGTCAGCAACTGGAATGGCCCCTACTTGAAAAAGAACAGCATCCCCAAGGATCCGTGGGGTTTTGAATACCATTGGGTTTCGCCCGGCGAGCATGGCGCTTTCGATATCTTCAGTCTGGGCGCGGATAATCGCGAAGGCGGCGATGGCGAAGACAAGGATATCGTGAGTTGGTGAGGCTTGCGCAGCGAGGCTTCACGCTGCTGGAAATGCTGCTGGTGTTGATGCTTCTCGGCATGATGTATGCGCTGCTGCCACCGATGTTTGCTTCTGGCGGTTCGGTCACCGAGTTGAAGGCTGCCGCCCGGCAGGTCGCCGCCGGGTTGCGCAAGGCGCGCGGCCAGGCTATTGCCGATAGACAGGAAAGCACGCTGAGCATTGATGTCGATGCCAAAAAATTTCAGTTGAGCGGCGATCCGAAGGTCTATTCGCTGCCCGGCGCGGCGAGCGTCAGCGTGCAGACCGCCGACAGCGAGGTTTACGCGGAAAATCTGGCGTCGATCCGGTTTTATCCCGATGGCGGTTCGACCGGCGGGCGCGTCACCCTGGCCATGGGCGAGCGCGCCTTCATGGTCGATGTTGACTGGCTGACCGGCCGGGTCGAGATTCTTGATCAGCCGTGACCCGGAAAGTTACGATAAATCAGGGCTTTACGCTGCTTGAGGTGTTGGTGGCGCTGGTCGTGATTTCACTCAGTCTGGCTGTGCTGATGCGGATTTTCTCTGGTGCGCTGAACAACCTGGGCGCTGCCGAAGCGTATACGCAGGCTTTGGCGCTGGCTGAATCGCAGTTGTCGGCGGCGGGTGTCGAAACGCCCTTGCTGGCGGGGGAGTCGCGGGGTGAGGATGGGCAGGGCCGAAGCTGGCTGATCACTATCCGCCCGTTTGAAGAGGCCGATTCCAGCCCGGTGGCCATGGCTTTGCCGATTACGTTGTATCGGGTCGAAATCGAGGTTCAGTGGCAATCTCGGCTGACCATGACGCGCAGCCTCAGGCTGACAACCTTGAAAATCGCGCGGAAGGATGAATAGGTGAATGCCGCCAGGAATATCGCGTGGCAATCCCGCGGCTTTACCTTGCTGGAGATGCTGATCGGCTTGGTGCTGGTCGGTTTTGTGATGGTGTTGCTGTTTGCCGGTCTGCGTCTGGGGATTCGAAGTTGGGATGCCGGCGAGGCCCGCAACGAGGCTTCCGCGCAGCGCATGTTGGTGGTCAATTTCTTGCGGCGGACGCTGGAGCAGGCTACGCCGTTGCGTTGGAAACTGGAGGGCGTCGATGCGCTGGCTTTTTCGGGGGCCTCCGACAGCCTTGATTTCTATGGCCCGATCGCGGCGCGGAGCGGGCTTTCCGGAAATCAATTGCTCAGCCTGCGGCTGCAAGATGCGCCGGATCACTCGGACAGCCCGGACAGCCCGGATAGCGGCGGCGATCTGGTGCTGTTCTGGCGTTTTCATGATCCTCGCAAGCCCGGTTTCACTCCCCTCGACGAGGCGGAAAGCAAGGTGCTGGCGCAACGGGTGCGGGCGTTTGAACTGGCCTATTTTGGTGCCGAGTCAACAGCCGCCGAGGCGCAGTGGCATGACCAATGGCGCGACAAATTGGCTTTGCCCAGATTGATCCGCTTGCGCCTGACCTTGGCGGACGGCGAAGTCTGGTCGGAGATTGTTGTGGCGCCCCGCTTGGCTGGATATTTTGATGAATGAGCCGTCGTTGTTCTCCAGGCAAGTCGGTCGGCGTGATCAGCGCGGCATTGTGCTGGTGGTGGTGCTTTGGGTGGTCATGCTGTTGGCGGTGATTGCCGGCAGTTTCAGTTTCAGTGCGCGCTCCAGCGTGGCGGTGGCCGATAATCTGGTCTCGCTGGCGCGTGTTCGCGCGCTGGCGGATGCCGGTATTCAGCGCGGCCTTTATGAACTTGCCAAGCCGGAAGCCGATGCCGACCGCTGGAAGGCTGTCGGCGATGTGCATGTCTTCAGCCTGGATGAGGTCGAGATTGCCGTGTCGTTGCGTGATGAAGCGGGCAAGATTGATCTGAACACCGCCAACGAAGTGTTGTTGAAAGGCCTGTTTGCCTCGATTGGTCTGGCGGATGAGGAGGTTGCGCAATTGCTGGACGCGATTATTGATTGGCGCGATGCCGATGATCTGCCGCGACCTTCCGGCGCGGAGCTGGATCGCTATCAGGCGGAAGGGCTGCCTTATGCGCCCGCCAATGCGGCTTTCGATTCTGTCGAAACCCTGCGCTTGGTGATCGGCATGACGCCGGAGATCTACCGAATGGTGGAGAAGGCGCTGACGGTTTATTCCCGGCAAGGCGGCATCAACAGCACGGTTGCGGACCGCGAGGTATTGCGCGCCTTGCCGAATGTCGACGAAGAGGATATCGAGGCTTACCTGCAACAGCGCGAGTCGATGCTGGCAAACGGGCAACGACCGACGCCCTTTCCGCAGGCATCAGGCTTCGAATTTGCCGGTTCTTCGGGTGTGTATAATTTGCGCGCTCGTGCGGTTGCCCTCAATGGTTTGCATTTCGAACGAGAGGCGACGGCGAGGTTGATCGCCGATAAACGGCAACCTTTCCTGATCCTGCGCTGGTCTGAAGCGCAAAACACAACTTCCTGGCAAAAAGACGGCGTCGATGTCACCCCTATCCCCTAATCGCAGTGAATTCGGAGACGCCGGCTTGCGGGCTTTTCTGCGCTGGTGGAGTCGGGAACTGGGTGGATTGATTCCGCTCGGCATGCTGCCCAACCGGCGGCCGGCGAGCAACATGGTGTGGTTCGAGCTGTCAGCGGATTCAGCCGTGTTCTGGCAAGTGTCGCGCGGGCGTCGTATCGAATTGGGGCGGATTGCCCTGACCAAGGGCGATGCGACTGATCACAAGATCGCTTTTGACACGCTGCGACAACGCTTTGCCAGACGTCCTGTCGGGGTTTGTCTTGCCGCTGATCGGGTGCTGCGCAAGGTTGTGACCTTGCCGCTGGCGGCAACCGAAAATCTGGCCCAGGCGCTGAGTTTTGAATTGGGTCGTCACACGCCGTTTAACGCGTCGCAAGCCTGTTTCGACTTCCGCGTTGTTGAGGCGGATCGCCGCGCCGAGCGTCTGCGGGTTAATCTGAGCGTTGCCTCGAAGCAGGAAATCGACTCCATATTGCTGCTGTTGGCGGGGTGGGGCGTGCATCCGCAAGCGATCATGGTTGACGACGAACTGATGGGAAAGGGCGATTGCGTGAATCTGCTGCCGCCCGGCCTGATGCCGGCAAAGGGCTGGCGTGCCTACAGTGTGCCGGTGGCGATGGCGGGCGTCAGCGCGATGCTGCTGATGACGGCGCTGGGGCTGCCGCTGTGGCAGAAGCGAACGCAGGCGATTGCGACCAATCAAGTGATGCTGCAAGCCCGCTTGGAGGCGGCCGTGGTCGACAATTTAAAGACCGAACAGGATCGGCTGTTGGCGGTATTCAATTTTCCGTTGCAACAGAAACTGACGCATCACAATCCGGTAGTGGTGTTGGATGAACTGACCCGATTGCTGCCCGACGATACCTGGTTGCAGCAACTGGATATCCGCGGCAATGAAGTGATGATGCAAGGCAGTACGCGCTCCTCGTCGGGACTGGCAGGGTTGTTCGAGAATGTCGCCCCGTTTGAAGGCGCATTCTTCAAAGCGCCGTTGGTCAAGTTGCCGGGCAAGGAAGAGCGCTTTCAGCTTACGGTGACTTTGCAGCCGATACGGCTTGAGGATGTTCTGGCCCGGCAACGCGCGGAAGCCGAAAAAAGATCATTGCGTGGAGCCAAGGGGTGAGAATGAGCTTGACGCCATTCCAGGCGCGCGCGTTGGCTGTTGTCCTGCTGTTGCTGCTGATTGCGGTGATGGTCTTGGCCATTGCCGTGCCGGTTCGGAAGCTGCATGAGCACTACGACAGCTTTACCGAGGATCGTCTGGACAAAGCGGCGCGCTATTTGCGGGTTGCCGCCTCGCTTCCGCAAGCGCAGGCGCAGCTGGCCGAGATACGCGCGCTCGACAGCAAGCGGCATTATTTGTCGAACAGCAGCCCGGCGTTGGCGGCGGCGGAAATTCAGAACGGTGTTCAGGGTTGGGTCGAGTCGCTGGCGCTGAAACTGGAAAGCACCGCGATTGCGCCGCACACGGATAAATCGTTTGCGCGCAAGGTGACGGTGAACTTCAAGATGCGCGGAAAATTGTCGGACATTCAAAAGCTTCTTTATGCCCAGAGCGTCGAGTTGCCCTATCGGTATCTGGATAATCTGAGCATCAGTTCGGGCGCGGTCGGCGCTACATTTACGCCCATGCCTGGCGTCGAGCCGGAAGTGCTGGCCAGTTTCGATGTTTATGGCTATGCCTTCATCAATCCCCCCGCGCCGAGTAAAGCCGTGCGGCCTGGACAGGCTCGACTGCCATGATGCCGATGCCGAACATCCGGCAATGGGCGATTGCCGCCTGGCTTGCCTTTAATGCGGGTCTGATCGTCAACATGGGCGAGGCGACAGATTGGCATTTTCGTCCGCTTCCGGTGACCGTTTCGCCGCCTGTGCTGTCTTCCGCTCCGTTGCCGGCCCCTCTGCGGCTGTCTTATTCGCCGCCGAAGCTGGAGGCGCGTTTGACGGCAACCATTGAGCGTCCGCTTTTCGTTCCCACCCGGCGCGGCCCGCCACCCGTGCCGGATGCGCCGCCGCCACCTGCGCCGACCATGCAGCGCGGCCAGTTCCAGTTGCAGGGAACCGTGCTCGTCAATGGCAGGAAGGTGGCTATCCTGCATGAAACCGCAGCGGGGAAGTCGCGCTATATCGTCCAGGGTGAGCAGATCAATGGTTTGCTGCTGGAGAAGGTGGAGGCGCAACGTGTTGTGTTGTCCCAGTACGGCGAGAGCGAAGAGCTTGTCCTGAAAGTCCTGGCCAGTCGCAAAGGGCCGCCGCCGGCAACCGGTGCGCCACCCTCCGCTACTGCCGCTGCTTCGTTGGATGCGCCGTCAGGGGCGCAAGTTGTGCAGCAGGCGGCGGTTGAACAAGCCGCGCCGAAAACCATTGAAGAAATCGAGATGGCTAACCCGTTTATCCGTGCCTTGCGTCAGCGAACGAAGGGCGTTATTCCACGGTGATTCCTTGTCCAGAAAAACGCTACGAATGAAGACTGAACAGACTTTTTCAAATTTACGCCTACTGGTCCTGTTGACGCCGGCCTTGCTGCTTGTCGGTTGTGCAACGGACGCAACCGGTCCGGTGGTCAGCGATACGGCGGCGGGTCTGTTGTCGCAGCCATCCGAGAGCAGGAAGGCGGTGGCCAAGCCCGCCCGGGAGGACCGCTATCAGACCTATATTGGATCCGATGTGCTGGTGAAGGAGGCGACGCCCATTCCGCTGCCCGGACCGCCGCCGGCGCCGATGATCATGGGTATGCCGATGGCCAAGGTGGTCGAAGACAGCCTGACCCTGAATTTCGAGGGGGCGGACATTCGGGAAGTGCTGCGCACCGTGCTGGGGGAAATTCTGCAGGAAAACTACATCGTCGATCCACGCGTCAACGGCAGCATCACCTTGCGCACGTCGCGGCCCATCCCGAAGTCCTCGGCAATCCATACCCTTGAAGAAGTGTTGCGGATGAACGGCGCGGTGCTGATTCGTGAGGCTGATGGCGTCTATCGGGTGCTGCCGATCGCGGTGGCCGGGAAAGGTAATTTGACGCCGCAAATCGGCGGGGTGGCCAATCCTCTGCCGACCGGCTACAGCATCCAGATTGTTCCGCTGCGCTACATCGGCGCCGCCGATATGGCGAAGATTCTGGAACCGTTGGCGGGTGAAGCGTCTACGGTCAGGACCGATGTCTTGCGCAATGCGCTGATTCTGGCCGGCACGCAAATGCAATTACGGCACTTGATCGAAACCGTCGACATGTTCGACGTCGACTGGCTGGCCGGCATGTCAGTGGGCTTCTTTTCTCTGCAATATGCCGACAGCAAATCGATCATCAGCGAACTGGAGTCGCTATTCGGCGACAAGAATCTGGGGCCGCTGGCGGGGATCGTGAAGATTCTGCCGATCGAGCGGATCAACGCGCTGCTGGTCGTGACGCCGCAGTCCAGGAATATCGAATTGGCGCGCGTCTGGATCGAGCGTCTGGATCGTCCTTCGAACAGCGAGGGCGGTCTGCGCCTGTTTGTCTATCCGGTGCAGAACGGCAAGGCGGAAAAACTTGCCGGATTGCTGAATGATGTCTTTTCCAAGAAGTCGCCGTCTTCTTCTCGCGCTGCATCGGCGCCCAGCCTGGCGCCGGGGCTGCGGCCGGCGGAGGTGAAGAGCGCGGATGCCGGGGCGGCGGTTAAAACCGCGTTTTCCTCCGCCTCGGTCAGCGCGACGCTGGAGGGAATGGGATCCTTGCAGGATGTGCGGATCATCGCCGACAACGACAACAACGCGCTGCTGATTTTGGCGACGCCTTCCGACTATGAACGGCTTGAATCGACGCTGCGCAAACTGGATGTCGTGCCGCGTCAGGTGTTGATCGAGGTGGCAATTGCCGAGGTCACGCTCACCGACGAATTCCAGTTTGGCTTGGAGTGGTATTTCACCAATGGCAACCGCATCACCGGCAAGTTGGATGCCGGCGCTGCGGGCATCGGCCAGCTTGTTCCGGGGATTTCCTATGCCTGGACAAGCAAGACCGGTGACATCAACGCGGTTATGAATATGCTGGCGAAAGATTCCAAGCTGAACATTATTTCGTCTCCGCACATTACCGTGTCAGACAATCAGACCGCCAAGATTCAGGTGGGCGACCGGGTGCCGACCATCAGTCAGGTTCAATCCGCGTCTAACGTGACAGGGGTCATCGAGTCGGTGCAGTACATCGAAACCGGTGTTCTGCTTTCTGTCACGCCGCGCGTCAATAGCGGTGGATTGGTGACCATGGAAATCAATCAGGAGGTCAGCAATGCCAGTCAGACCACGACTTCTACCATCAACTCGCCAACGATTCAGCGCCGTACCGCAGAAAGCACCGTGACCGTGCAAAGCGGGGAAACCCTGGTGCTGGCCGGATTGATCAATGAAAACAAGAGCAAGTCCACCGACGGCGTGCCGCTGCTGTCCAAGATTCCGCTACTGGGCGGATTGTTCGGAAAGCAAAGCTATAAGGACAACCGAACGGAACTGATCATTCTGATTACCCCCCGGGTGTTGAATTCGGTCAAAGACGCGGTGGACATCACGACGGAATATCGCAAGCGGGTCGCTGGCCTGGAGACGATGTTGCGCGAGCATCAGATAGCGCAACCGGCACCGGCAAAAAACGCGGCGGGCGAGCCCGCGCTGAAACTGAAAATTTCAGGCCCGCCCGCGGCCGAATGATGAGCGAGGCTTAAAAGCGCAGTCCCAACTTGGCGCTGTAAGTCAGGTTGTCGCCGGTTTTGTCGGCTTCGATCGCAAGATTTCCGCCCAACAAGTTGAAGTTCAGGCCGGCGAAAATTTTTGTCGCGTTGGTGCTTTCGGCGGTCAGGTTAACGCCTCCCGCGCCCAAGACGCGGGGCGTGCTGTCGGCCCAGACATGGCCAATGCCGGCAAACGGTGTGAACAACGTCAACCCTTTGGAAATCGAGATATCGATGCTTTTGCTGTCGAATTCCAGTTGAGAAACGCCGGATAGCTTGGTGTAAGCCCCACGCACCGCCAAGGCGGGTACCAGCGTGCTGCCGGCAAGAATGGCGTAACTTGCTTCGGCGCCCCACAGTTTGATGTTGGTGGTGGGAACCTGGGTGTAAAAACCGCCAATGTTGATGCCGAACGGCAAGCCTTTGCTGATATGCAGTTTGGGTACCGGTAACCAGTTCTCGCCGCCGCCGGTGGCGATCTTCCAGGCGTCGCTCTTCATTTCGGTTGCGCCGAGTTCAATGCCGATGTCGAAGCCGAGCAGCCCCATCGCTTCGGCCGGTTGCACCGCTTTGTAACTGAGCGCGGCAGTCAGGTCTTGCGACAAGTCCTTGAATTCAGACTGAATCAGTTCATTGATGTTGTCGATGTCAGCGGCTGAAACCGAGCCGGACAAGAAAAGCGAGCAAATAGCGGGAATAAGAGCGCGTTTCATGGTGTGGCTTTATTGAAAAGGGAATTTAGTATAACGAAGTCGATATTTCCTGGCAGCATGGCTTAACTTGAAAAATGAAGATGCGGCCGCACCAAGTCTTCCTGACTGTTGATGGAAATTCAGAATGAACGATGAAACAAGCGAAGCGAGTAACAGCACAATTGAAGGCGAAATTGTGGAGCAGGAGCCGGCTGGGAACGCTACGTCTACCCCGAATTTGCCTGCTCAAACGCTGCCGGCATCGATTTACATCTTGCCGCTGACCGAGAAGCCGTTCTTCCCGGCGCAGACCTTGCCGTTGATCATGAACGAGCCGCCGTGGATGGAAACGGTGAAGCGCATCGGCGATGCCGGTCATCATCTGGTGGGTCTGGTGATGGTGCATGGCGATATTTCCGATGATGCCCGGCCGGAGGATTTTTATGGCACCGGCACCTTGGTGCGCATGCATCATCCGTTGCGTTCCGATGGCAAGATTCAGTTCATTGCCGAAGGCATCACCCGCTTCAAGGTGGCGGAGTGGTTATCCGGCAAAGCGCCGTATTTCGCCCGTGTCGAATATCCGGCCGAGACGCGGCAGGCAACCAGCGGCGAAGAAATCAAGGCCTACGCGCTGGCCATCATCAATTCGATCAAGGATCTGCTGCCGCTTAACCCGCTCTACAGCGAGGAACTGAAATTCTTTTTGAATCGTTTTTCGCCCAATGAGCCGGCATTGCTGGCTGACTTTGCCGCCAGTCTGACCACCGCGCCAAAGGAAAAACTACAGGAGGTGCTGGAGGCGTTGAATCTGCGCAAGCGCATGCAGAAGGTGCTGTTGCTGATCAAAAAAGAGCTGGAAGTGGCCAAGTTGCAAAGCCATATCCAGGAGAAAGTCGAAGAAAAGATGACCCAGCAGCAGCGGGAATTCTTTTTGCGCGAGCAGTTGAAGGCGATTCAGAAAGAACTGGGTATCGCCAAGGACGACCGCACCGCTGATCTTGAGCTTTATCAAGGTCGAATCAAGAAATTGAAATTGCCGGCGCATGCGGAAAAGAAAATCGGCGAGGAGATGAGCAAACTTTCCGGCCTGGAACATGGCTCGCCGGAATACACCGTGACGCGCAATTACCTGGATTGGCTGACCAACCTGCCGTGGGGAAAATTCAGCAAGGACAAGCTCGATCTGGCCCGCGCGCGCAAGATCCTCGACGCCGATCATGACGGCCTCGACGATGTCAAGGAACGCATCATCGAGTTCCTTGCCGTCGGCACGTTGAAAGGTGAAGTGGCCGGTTCCATCTTGCTGCTGGTGGGGCCGCCCGGTGTTGGCAAAACCTCCATCGGGCGGTCGGTGGCGCGCGCCCTGGGGCGCAAGTTCTATCGTTTCTCGGTCGGCGGCATGCGCGACGAGGCGGAGATCAAAGGTCATCGCCGCACCTACATTGGCGCGATGCCGGGCAAGTTCATCCAGGCGATCAAGGAAGTTGAATCGCAGAATCCGATCATCATGCTGGATGAGGTCGACAAGATTGGCGCCAGTTACCAGGGCGATCCGGCTTCGGCGTTGCTGGAAGTGCTCGACCCGGAGCAGAACGCGGAATTTCTCGACCATTACCTCGACGTGCGTTTCGATTTGTCGAAAACGTTGTTCATCTGCACCGCCAACCAGCTCGACACGATTCCCGCGCCGATGCTGGATCGAATGGAGGTGATTCGATTGTCCGGCTATCTGATGGAAGAAAAGTTGGCCATCGCCAAACATCATCTGTGGCCGAAGCAGATCAAAAAGGCCGGCCTCAAGCGCGGCCAGGTTTCGATCACCGAAGCCGCCGTGCGTCGTATTGTCGAAGGCTATGCGCGCGAAGCCGGGGTGCGCCAACTGGAGATGAATCTGGGCAAGGTGATTCGTAAAAGCGTGGTCAAGATCGTCCGCGGTGAAGCTGAAAAGCTGCATGTCACCGCCGATACGCTGGCTGACTACATCAACGAGCCACCCTACATTCCAGAAAAGCCGCAAGCCGGCATCGGCGTGGTTACCGGCCTGGCCTGGACGGCGCTGGGCGGCGCCACGCTGACCATCGAGGCGACCAAGGTGCATACCTTGAATCGTGGTTTCAAACTCACCGGCAAGCTGGGCGAGGTGATGAAAGAATCCGCCGAAATCGCCTACAGCTACATTTCCAGCCATCTCAAGCTGTACAAGGCGGACGCCAAATTTTTCGACGAGGCCTTCGTGCATCTGCATGTGCCGGAAGGGGCGACGCCGAAGGATGGCCCTTCCGCCGGCATCACCATGGCCACCGCCTTGCTGTCGCTGGCGCGCAACGAAAAAATTCCCCGCCCGCTGGCGATGACCGGTGAATTGACGCTGACCGGACAAGTGTTGCCAGTCGGTGGCATTCGCGAAAAAGTCATCGCCGCCAAGCGCGTCGGTGTTCACGAATTGATCCTGCCAAATGCCAATCAGCCGGATTTCGACCGTTTGCCGGACTATGTAAAAGCCGGCTTGTCGGTCAGTTTCGTCAAACACTACAAGGATGTGGCGAAGTTGGTGTTTGACGCCTGATGCCGCTGCTGCATCCCAGCGGCGGCTTGTTTTATCACCTGCGTGCCTGGCGTTGGCGGTACACCCGCTGGCAGCCGTTTCACAGCGAAATCGCGCGCTGGCTGGAGGCGTGGCAACCACAAGCCGCGCATCTGGTGCTGATCGGGCCGAGCGGCGGTTATGGCTTGAATGCCCGCTTCTTGGCGCGATTTCAACGCATTACCGTGCTGGAACCAGACCCGCTCGCGCGGCATTTGCTGCGCAAGGGCTTCGCCGATTTCAAGTTTGAGTTTGCCGATTCGGCCGGATTGGCGCAGCAGGACGGCCCGGCAAACCTGGCGCAATGCTATCCGGAGGCCGCCTTTCTGTTCTGCAACCTGCTCGGACAGAAGCTGGTCGGGCAGGGCGGCGGGCACCATCGGCAAGCCTGGCTGAGCGCGCTGCAAGCCGCACTGCAAGGCAGGGAATGGGCCAGTTGGCACGACCTTGCCTCCTCCACCCGCCGTCCGGACCGCTTCGGCCAACTTGCCTTGCCACAGGCGGAACCCCTGGACGATCTGCTGGCGCGAGCGCCGGCCTGCTGCCCGAATCACCTCGGCATTACGCCATCTGGCAACTCGCACCCGGCTGGTTTCATCTGGTGGAGTGGGTGCGGAGTCAATTGGCAACGGAGTCCGTTGGCAAATCAGGTTTTGTAAAGTGAGCCGCGATTCGTCGATTTGTCATTACGGCAGGCTCGGAAATCCAGTTGCTGCCGGGTTTGGGTGCAAGGTTGGCGTTTTGACCCAGGGCTGGCGGCCGGCGTCAGCCTTGCGTTCCTGGTGCGCCGTTTCCAATATCGACGCTCACTGGCGAGTCATTACCCGCTCTGCGGCGATCGGATTGGGGGC
>JFJP01005590.1_pt1 | contig 15925 bp, 17 predicted proteins | sample 431651 | NCBI WGS metagenome assembly JFJP01 (sample SAMN02602958, study PRJNA72255) | Microbial mat metagenome, whole genome shotgun sequencing project. | biome: fresh water; feature: sink hole; material: water; isolation source: purple microbial (photo- and chemosynthetic) mats found in... | reverse complement strand
TCAAGCACGGTGTGGAGCCCAGCGCCAGTGGGGCGCGTATCCGGGTCAGCACGCAGTGTCGTGGCTCCTCGGTCGTCATCAAGGTCAGCAATACAGTGAATTTGCAGGCCCCTGAATCATCGGGTGGCATGGGTGTGGCCCTGGCCAATGTGCGTGAACGTTTGAGTTTGTTGCATGATGTGCAGAGTCGTTTTCAAGCGGGTTTGAAAGACGGGGTCTTTCAGGTTCGGATCGAGGTGCCGCTATGAGCTGTTTGCAGGTGCTTGTATGGTGTTGAGGGTGCTGATCGTCGACGACGAGGCGCTGGCGCGCTCCCGGCTGAAGAATTTATTGGCCGATTGCAGCGCACCGGCAGCGCGGGTGGTGGGTGAGGCCGCCAACGCGGTGGAAGCCATGCGGGTGGTGGCGCACCAAGAGCTCGATGTGGTGTTGCTGGACATCCATATGCCGGGCGTCGATGGTTTGACGCTGGCGCGCAGTTTGCAAAGCCTGCCCCATCCGCCGGCAGTGGTGTTTGTCACGGCCTATGCCGAGCATGCATTGCAAGCGTTTGAAGTCGACGCCTTGGACTACCTGACCAAGCCGGTGCGGCTGGAGAGATTACAGAGTTCGCTACATAAAGCAGAGCGTAAGGTGCATGCTGCAAAAGGGCTAGAGGCAGATTTTGTTGATGAAGTCTTGGTGATCCAAGAGCGTGGTCGCACCGAGCGGGTGCCGCTGTCCGAGGTGCTGTATCTGAAGGCCGAGCTGAAGTACATCACAGTGCGCACGGCGCAGCACAGCTACATCCTGGAAGGTTCGCTGAACGATCTGGAAACCCGTTACGCCAACCGGTTTTTGCGTGTTCACCGCAACGCCTTGGTGGCGCGGTCAGCGGTTCGGACGCTGGAAAAGCACCATGACCCAGAAGAAGGGGATGGGTGGGCTGTTCGGCTGGACCGCATCGATGAGCTTTTGCAGGTGTCGCGCAGGCAGTTGGCCGCAGTTCGGGCCTTGGTGGAAGCCCGCTAAGACCTAGCTAGACCTCACGCACATGGATGACGGGCCCAGGCACGCCGAGTTGCTTGACGTAACATGCGCACCCGTTGATTTTTCAACTTCTGAACCACAACTCTCGCATCTTTTGTCACCGCGTCGGGCCGAACCGAGAGCTTAACGGCTACCATCAAAATCATGAGCACCACCCATTTTGGATTTAAAAACGTCGAGGAGACCGACAAAGCCAGCCACGTCAAGGGCGTGTTTGACTCTGTTGCTCCCAAATATGACTTGATGAACGACCTGATGTCGATGGGGTTGCATCGTGTCTGGAAGGCCTACACCGTGACGGTGGCCAACGTCAAGGAGGGTGACTGTGTGCTGGATATCGCCGGTGGCACCGGTGACCTGGCCTTGGCATTTGCCAAAAAAGTGGGTAAGAGCGGGCTGGTGGTTCACACCGATATCAATGCGGCCATGCTGAGCACCGGTCGCGATCGTTTGGTGGATGCGGGTGTGGTGCTGCCCACGGTGGTGTGTGACGCAGAAAAGCTGCCTTTTCCGGATCAGCATTTCAATTTGGTCAGCGTCGCTTTCGGGCTGCGCAACATGACTCACAAAGACGTCGCTTTGGCTGAAATGAACCGAGTCCTCAAGCCAGGTGGCAAGCTGCTGGTGCTGGAGTTTTCCAAAGTGGCCAAGCCGCTGGAAAAGGCCTACGACTGGTATTCGTTCAAAGTGTTGCCCAAACTGGGTGAACTGGTTGCGGGTGATTCCTCCAGTTACCAGTATCTGGCCGAGTCAATTCGTATGCATCCGGGTCAGGAAGAGCTGAAATCCCTGATGAAAGTTAATGGCTTTGGGCATGTGGATTACCACAACCTGACCGGTGGGCTGGTAGCCTTACACGTCGGAATCAAATGTTGAGTGAAAAATCGGTCGAACAATGAAAACAGGAGACAGTATGAAAAGATGGCTTTGGATCGTTTCGTTGAGCATGGTGCTCATGGCAGGGCATGCAGATGCGGCCAAACGCTTTGGGGGTGGCAAGTCGTTTGGACAACAGTCCAGCAACGTGACCCAACGTCAGGCGGCCCCGGCAACGCCTGCGGCGCCGACTCAGGCCACCAACACCGCTGCAGTGAAAAATCCAGCGGCTCCCGCTGCTGCTGCGCCCAAACGCCCATGGGGCGCCATGTTGGGCGGTTTGGCCGCTGGTTTGGGCCTGGCCTGGCTGGCGAGTTCCCTGGGTTTGGGTGAGGCCATGGGGCAATTCATGATGTTTGCCCTGCTGGCATTGGTCATCATGGTGGCGGTGGGTTGGTTCATGCGGTCACGCAAGGCGCAGGGTGCCACGCAGTCGGCCTCGCCATTTGCTTTTCAGGGTGCAGGCGCGCCAGGCGTCGCTTCAGCGCCAGCCAGTTATCGACCGGAAAACGTAGGCAATGATGCATCAGCTCGCCCTTGGGAACGCGCCAACACCACTTTTGACAGCAGCACCAGCCTAGCGGGTGGCTCAGCGGCGGCGAGTGGGTCCATGATTGGTTCGGGCCTGGGCGGCTCGCAGTCCTGGGGCATTCCGGCCGGGTTTGACTCAGAGGGTTTTCTTCGGTCAGCCAAGGCCAATTTTGTGTCGCTGCAGGCAGCTTGGGACAAGTCGGATATCGCTGCGCTGCGCGTGATGATGACCGACACCATGTTGAAGGAAATCCAAGCACAACTGGCAGAGCGTGAGCAGCACACGGGTGGCCCGATCAACATGACGGATGTGGTCATGATTGAAGCGCATTTGTTGGGAATTGAAGATCTGGGCGACGATTACATGGCCAGCGTCGAGTTTTCCGGCATGATTCGCGAGGAGCCGTCTGCAGGACCGAGTCCGTTCCGGGAAGTCTGGAACATGACCAAGACCAAGAGTGGTCAAAGTGGCTGGCTGGTAGCAGGAGTTCAAGCCCTGCAATAAGGTTTGCATTCAAAATTCAGGAATAATCGGGGACTATGGCAACACAGTCCCCTTTTTCTTTGCTGGAGGGTTTCCTCCAGAAACTCCCCTTACCCAAACTGCAGCCGCCCGCCTGGGCCGTCACGGAGGCCCAGCGGCGCGTGGTGCTCCTGCTCAACCATGTTTTGATGCAAGAGACCGAAGCCACCTCCAGGCTGGCCCGGCAAAAAGGCCAGGTCATGCTGGTGCAGTGGCGCAGCTTTTCGTTCAAGCTGATGGCTACGCCTGCAGGCCTGCTGGATCTGGCGGCACCTGAGGCAACACCGGACCTGGTTCTGACGGTCACCGACGAGTCTCCCGTGGCGCTGGCACAGAGTGCACTGCGCGGCGACAAGCCGGCAGTTCGCATTGAAGGCGACGTTCAATTGGCCGCCGAAGTCAACTGGCTGACCGAGCACGTCCGCTGGGATATGGAGGAAGACCTGGCGCGTGTGATGGGTGACGTTCCTGCGCGCACGCTTAGCCAAATGGCGCAAAGCATGGTCGCCGGCTTGCGACAGTTTGCGGCCAAGGCAGCGTCATTGGTGCCAGGTTCATCGTCCTCATGACGCGTCTGTTTCGCGGCGCTTTCATTGTCTGGGTGCTGTTGCGTCATGGTCTTGACGAGTTGGTTCTTTCCAGCCAGAACAGTGCCTTTCTTAAACGATTAGCGCGCATCTTGTCGGTGGGGCGCGACTTGCGGGCGCCGCGCGGTCAGCGTATCCGCCAGGCTCTGGAGAGTCTGGGGCCGATTTTTGTGAAATTTGGCCAGGTGCTATCGACGCGCCGGGATCTGCTGCCGGTGGATATTGCAGACGAACTGGCTCTGCTGCAGGACCGGGTTCCGCCTTTTCCCAGTGAAGTGGCTGTGGGCATCATCGAGAAAGCTTTCAAGAAAAAGATTGACGATATTTTTGTGTCGTTTGAGCGGCAGCCTGTCGCTAGTGCTTCCATCGCCCAGGTCCATTTTGCCGTGCTGAAAGACCGCACTGGCCAGCAGCGTGAGGTGGCGGTCAAGGTGCTGCGTCCAGGCATGTTGTCGGTGATTGACAAAGACCTAGACCTCATGCGCATGATGGCCGGTTGGGTTGACAGCCTGTCCGAAGATGGCAAACGCCTCAAGCCCCGCGAGGTAGTGGCAGAGTTTGATAAATACCTGCATGACGAGTTGGACCTGATACGCGAGGCCTCCAGTGCCGCGCAGTTGCGCCGCAACATGGCCGATCTGGATCTGGTGTTGATCCCGGAGATGTTCTGGGACTATTGCATGCCTGATGTGATGGTGATGCAGCGCATGAATGGCGTGCCCATCAATCAGGTGGAGCGCTTGCGCGCAGCTGGGGTGGATATCCCAAAGCTGGCGCGCGATGGTGTCACGATCTTTTTCACCCAGGTGTTTCGGGATGGTTTTTTCCATGCCGATATGCACCCGGGCAACATTCAGGTGAGTCTGGACCCCGCCACCTTTGGTCGCTACATTTCGCTGGATTTCGGGATTGTGGGGACTTTGACCGAAATCGACAAAGAATACCTGGCGCAGAACTTCACGGCGTTTTTCCGGCGCGACTACAAACGGGTGGCCGAGTTGCACATTGAGTCGGGCTGGGTTCCTGGCTCCACCCGGGTGGATGAGCTGGAGTCGGCGATCCGGTCGGTGTGCGAGCCGTATTTTGACCGTCCGCTCAAGGAAATTTCGCTGGGTATGGTGCTGATGCGCCTGTTTCAGACCTCACGACGTTTTCAGGTCGAGATCCAACCTCAGTTGGTGCTGCTGCAAAAAACCCTGCTGAACATTGAAGGTTTGGGACGCCAGCTGGATCCCGAGCTCGATCTTTGGAACACCGCCAAGCCGTTCCTTGAAAAGTGGATGTTGAATCAGATTGGCCCGAAGAAGCTGCTCGACGAGCTGCGCAACGAAGGCCCGCGTTATGCCAAGCTGTTGCCCGAGCTGCCACGCCTGTTGTTTGATTTCCTTCAAACCAACTCACGGGGTCGCGGTAACGAGCTCAAGGCCTTGTTGCTGGAGCAAAAAAAGACCAATCGCCTGCTGTCTGCGGTGGTTTATGGTGGTGTTGGTTTTGCACTGGGCTTGGTGGTGATGCAAATCCTGGTGCGCGTTCGCTTGTTTTAGCTTGCGACTTTATAATCGCAGGCTTTGCGACTATTTAAAGATCTGAACACCATGCCAATTTACGCCTACAAATGCGAGTCATGCGGGTTTGCCAAGGACGTATTGCAAAAAATATCCGATCCCCTGCTGACCGAGTGCCCGACCTGTGGCAAAGCCACGTTTTCCAAGCAGTTGACTGCGGCCGGGTTTCAGCTCAAGGGTACCGGCTGGTATGCCACAGACTTTAAGGGCGGTGCGGCCGCGGCTTCAGTGGCAGCGCCGGCAGTGGCTGATGCAGCCACACCATCGAGTAGCACTTCCGATGCGCCGTCCGCCACGACAGCGGCTGCTCCTGCTCCTGCAACTGCAACTGCTGCCGGTTGTGGTGGCGGCTGTGCCTGTCATAGCTAAACGCTGACGAAAGCACCCGTGCCCATAAAAAAATACCTCCTCACCGGCCTGTTGGTCTGGTTGCCACTGGCGATCACCATCTGGGTTCTGCTGTGGCTCATTGGTTTGCTCGACGGCATTTTTGTCGCGTTGCTGTCTGGCGTTCAGGCCGTGTCGTCAGACGCGTTGGCTGGTTTCTGGGAGCAGTTCAAGCACATTCCCGGCCTGGGCGTGTTGCTGGTGTTTACCGGCTTGCTGGTGACCGGCGCGCTGGTCTCCAATGTGGCCGGGCGCTGGTGGTTGCGCCAATGGGATCGTCTTTTCACGCATATTCCGATATTCAGGACCATCTACAACAGTGTCAAGAAAGTTTCTGACACACTGTTTTCCAGCAATGGCAACGCCTTTCGCACAGCATTGCTGGTGCAGTACCCGCGGGCTGGCTCTTGGACTATTGCGTTTCAGACCGGTTCACCGAGTGGTGAAGTGGCGCAGCACCTGGGCGCAGATTTTGTCAGCGTGTACGTTCCCACGACACCGAACCCGACCAGCGGATTTTTTTTGATGCTGCCACGCAGCGACGTGATCGAGCTTCAGATGAGTGTGGATGAAGCCTTGACCTACGTGATTTCGATGGGATCCGTGCCGCCCATGGCGAGCACCAGCGTTTCGCGCCCCTGATTTTTTGACAACCTTGCTGCCCTTGGTGGTGGCTCTTGAAAGCAGTTTTTATGGCAATGCGTTCTCACTATTGTGGCCTGGTAACCGACGCCCTATTGGGCCAACCCGTGACATTGTGCGGCTGGGTGAACCGTCGACGTGACCATGGCGGTGTTATTTTTGTCGACGTGCGCGACCGTGAAGGGTATGTGCAGGTAGTGTGTGACCCGGACCGTGCGGACATGTTCAAGGAAGCCGAAGGGCTGCGCAATGAGTTTTGTATTCAGGTCAAGGGTTTGGTGCGTGCGCGCCCGGACGGCACGGTCAATGACAATCTGAAAAGCGGCAAGATCGAAGTCTTGTGCCATGAACTCAAGGTGCTCAACCCGTCGGTCACGCCCCCGTTCCAGTTGGATGAAGAAAACCTGTCCGAGACGACCCGCCTGACTCACCGCGTGCTCGATCTGCGCCGTCCGTACATGCAAAACAACCTGATGCTGCGTTACCGCGTGGCCATGGAAGTGCGCAAGTTTTTGGATGCCAATGGTTTTGTGGACATCGAAACGCCGATGCTGACCAAGAGCACGCCAGAAGGTGCGCGGGACTATCTGGTGCCTAGTCGCGTGCACGACGGCCACTTTTTTGCCCTGCCGCAAAGCCCTCAGTTGTTCAAGCAATTGCTGATGGTGGCGGGCTTCGATCGCTACTACCAAATCACCAAGTGTTTCCGGGATGAAGACCTGCGCGCCGATCGCCAGCCCGAGTTCACACAGATCGATATCGAGACTTCCTTCATGGAAGAAGAAGATATTCGTGACATGTTCCAGGGCATGATCAAGACCGTTTTTCAGAACACCTTGGGGGTGGATTTGGGCGAGTTCCCAGTCATGACTTACCAGGAAGCCGCTCACCGCTTTGGCTCCGACAAGCCAGACCTGCGGGTCAAGCTGGAATTCACCGAGCTGACCGATGTCATGGGCGACGTCGATTTCAAAGTGTTTTCAGGTGCGGCCAACATGAAGGGCGGCCGCGTTGTGGCCTTGCGTGTGCCGGGCGGTGCCAAGGAAGGTCACGGTTTGACGCGCGGTGAGATTGACAACTACGGTGAATTTGTCAAGATTTATGGTGCCAAGGGGCTGGCCTGGATCAAGGTCAATGACCTGGCCAAGGGGCGTGACGGCCTGCAAAGCCCCATCGTCAAGAACCTGCATGATCGTGCCATTGCGGAAGTGCTGGCGCGCAGTGGTGCCCAAGACGGTGATTTGCTGTTTTTTGGCGCTGACAAGGAAAAAATCGTCAATGACGCGGTGGGCGCCTTGCGCATCAAAATTGGGCACAGTGAATTCGGCAAGAAAAACGGCTTGTTTGAAAACCGCTGGGCGCCCTTGTGGGTGGTCGATTTTCCGATGTTCGAGCATGACGAAGAGTCGGACCGCTGGACGGCGGTGCACCACCCCTTCACCGCGCCCAAGGACGGTCATGAAGACTTCATGGTGACCGACCCGGGCAAGTGCATCTCCAAGGGCTATGACATGGTGCTCAATGGCTGGGAGATGGGTGGCGGCTCGGTCCGGATTCACCGCGCGGATGTGCAGCAAAAGGTTTTTGATGCCCTCAAGATCACGCCCGAAGAAGCCCAGCTCAAATTTGGTTTCTTGCTTGATGCGCTGCAGTACGGTGCACCCCCACACGGTGGTTTGGCCTTTGGCTTGGATCGGATTGTGACGCTCATGACCGGTGCCGAATCGATTCGTGACGTGATTGCTTTCCCCAAAACACAGCGTGCGCAATGTCTGCTGACGCAGGCGCCGTCTCTGGTCGACGAGAAGCAATTGCGCGAACTGCATATTCGTCTGCGCAACGCAGATCTGGTGAAAACCGACTGATCCGACGCGTCGCTGTACTCAAGCGGGCCCCTGGTTGTGTCTGAGTCAGGCGTCACTTTCAAGATTCCGGAGTCCGTGCTGGTGGTGATTTACACCCCGGCTTTGGACATCCTGTTGATCAAACGGGCTGACGCCAAGGACTTTTGGCAATCCGTCACGGGCAGCAAAGACGCGGTGGATGAATCGTTTGAAGAGACCGCCCGGCGCGAGGTTTTTGAAGAAACCGGCATCGACTGTCGGGCAGGGTCCCCGTTGCAACACGGCTTGCAGGACTGGGATCTGGAGAATGTGTACGAGATTTATCCGCAGTGGCGTCACCGTTATGCCGCTGGTGTTTTTTTCAACACCGAGCATTTGTTTGGTTTGCAAGTGCCAGCGGACACGGTGGTACGCTTGAGTCCCAGAGAACACACCGCCTATCAATGGATGCCTTACGTCCAGGCGGCTGACACCTGTTTTTCTCCGTCGAACGCAGAGGCCTGTTTGCTGCTGCCACGCTTTGCCGCTCAAAGGGGAGGGTTGTGAGCAAAGCGGACGAACGGATTCGGGTGGCCACCTACAACATCCATAAGGGCGTGCAGGGCGTGGGGCCGGTGCGACGGTTGGAGATTCATAACCTGGCCTCGGCCATTGAGACGCTGGGTGCCGATGTGGTGTGTCTGCAAGAAGTGCGCAGCAGCAATCGCCGGGAGGAAAAATATTTCAAACACTGGCCGTTGGTCGGCCAGGCAGACTTCTTGGCGCCGCTGGGCTTCGAGGCGGTTTACCGAACCAATGCCGTGACACGTCATGGTGAGCATGGCAACGCCCTGTTGTCGCGCTGGCCGGTGCTCGCACATCAGCACGAAGACATGTCAGATCACCGTTTCGAGCAGCGCGGAGTGCTGCATGTGGAGTTGCTGATTCATGGTGTCAATGTGCATGTGCTGGTGGTGCACTTGGGCTTGATTCGTTCCAGCCGGGTGCGTCAGCTGGAGCAGCTCAAGCACTTTGTGCAACGGGAAATCCCGGCGCAATGCCCGGTGTTGCTGGCCGGTGATTTCAATGATGTAGGTACCCGGCTGAAAGAGGCCCTGGCCCCGGCAGGACTGCAGGCCTGGACCGGTGCGGCGCAGCCGACCTTTCCATCGCGCTTGCCGCTGGCGCAACTCGACCACGTGTTTGCCCGGGGCCTGAAGCCGGTCAGTGTGTCGGTGCCACGTGGGCGCGACTGGTGGCGCATGTCTGATCACTTGCCGCTGATTGCGGAATTCTCCTTGTTGGCCTGAGCGCTGGCCATGCCTGGTTTTGTTGCAGGTCATCAGTTGCTTCTTTTGAGGGGCGCCAAGGAATTTTTTGCAACGCTGATCAATGACATTGACGTGGCAACACATGAAGTTCGGCTGGAAACCTATATTTTTGATGTGACGGGCTCAGGTGAAAGGGTGATCACGGCCTTGATCAGGGCGGCCCAGCGCGGTGTGGAGGTCTATCTGGTGATGGACGGTGTTGGCACACCTGGCTTGCCGGCGCCGTGGCCACAGCGGCTTGACGCGGCGGGTGTGCATTGGCTCATTTACTCGCCCCTCGGGCGCCTGGGTTTGTTGTTGCCCAGTCGGTGGCGCAGGTTGCATCGCAAATTGTGTCTGGTCGATGGTCGGGTGGCGTTTTGTGGCGGTATCAATGTGCTTGACGATTGGTGGGATCCACACCAAGGGGTGCTTGAGGCACCCAGATTCGATTTCGCGGTACGCACCACCGGTCCGCTGGTGCAGTCGGTACACGCCGCCATGGCACAGTTTTGGTGGCGTTTGCAGGCCGCGCGTCGTGCCCGGCGTACGGACTGGGTCAGCGCGTGGCAAGCGTTGCAACAGGCTGTGCGAGAGAAATGGATCGCCAACGATGTGGCAGACCGTCCTGGCGATGCCAAAGCAGAATTGGTGCTGCGCGACAACGTTCACTTTCGTTCCCGTATTGAGCGAGCCTATCGCCAGGCCTTGGGTGAGGCTCGTCGGGACATCCTGCTGTCTAACGCCTATTTTTTACCCGGCCGCAAAATCCTCAAAAGCTTGATCCATGCCGCGCAACGAGGTGTACGGGTGCGTCTGTTGCTGCAAGGGCGTTATGAGTATTTCATGCAGTATCACGCGACGCGGGCGTTGTACGGTAGCTTGCTGGCGGCCGGCGTTGAAATTTACGAGTATCAAGCCAGCTTTCTACACGCCAAGGTGGCTGTGGTTGATGATCACTGGGCCACCGTGGGCTCTTCCAATATCGATCCCTTGAGTTTGCTGCTGGCCCGCGAGGCCAACGTGGTGGTGGCCGATGTGGCCTTTGCCAAGGTTCTGCGCCACGAGTTAGAGCAGGCGATTGAGCACCATGCGCATGGTTTGGACTTGCAACAATACGCCAACCGGTCAGTGGGGCAAAAGTTGCTGGATTTTGCGGCGCTGTGGTTGATGCGGGTGCTTCTTTTACTGAACGGTAAACGCTACTGAAAACATAGTTAAAAACCCAATATATAAAAGGGCTTGAGGCCAATAACCCTATTGATAAAACACTGATACCATTGACCGCTGTAATTAAATTTTTGATGCAAACCATGAACCCTGTTGATGACAATGAAGGTACGCCGGTCTCTGTCAAGATCCGCGAACGTATCAAGGCCGCCCGCAAACGATTTAACGCCAATGACAACATTGCAGACTTCATTGAGCCGGGTGAGTTGGAGCTCTTGCTCGACGAAGTCGAAGGCAAAATGAAAGGTGTGCTGTCAAGCTTGGTGATTGACACGGACCATGATCACAACACCGACGACACCGCGCGCCGCGTCGCCAAGATGTATCTCAAAGAGGTGTTTCAGGGGCGCTATGTCCAGGCGCCTCCCATCACCGAGTTTCCCAATGCGGAGCACTTGAACGAACTGATGATTGTCGGGCCCATCACTGTGCGCAGTGCCTGCAGTCACCATTTTTGTCCGATCATGGGCAAGATCTGGATTGGCGTGTTACCCAATGAACACACCAATGTGATTGGATTGTCAAAATACGCCAGATTGGCCGAGTGGGTCATGGGGCGCCCCCAGATCCAGGAAGAGGCGGTGGTACAACTGGCCGATTTGATCCAGCAAAAAACCCAACCCGATGGTTTGGCGATCGTGATGGAGGCCAGCCATTTTTGTATGGGCTGGCGTGGTGTCAAAGATGTGGACAGCAAGATGATCAACTCGGTGATGCGCGGTAGTTTTCTCAAGGATGCCAACCTGCGCCGTGAGTTCTTGTCCCTTATTCCCCAGAAAGGTTAATCATGTTGGTCCGTTTGCTTTACGCCAGCCGCGCGGTGGATACCAGTTCTGACGCCATTGAGTCCATCCTGCACCAGTCGCGTTCACACAACCCGGGCAGTGGAGTCACTGGTGTGTTGTGCTACGGGGGCGGTATATTTTTGCAGGCCCTCGAAGGCGGGCGCATGACCGTCAGTGAGCTTTATGGCCACATTCAGCGTGATGCACGCCACAAAGATGTGGTGTTGTTGCACTACGAAGAAATTGCGGAGAGACGTTTTGCTGGCTGGACCATGGGTGAGGTCAACATGACCCGTATCAATGCGTCGATCTTGCTCAAATACGCCGAGAAGCCGGAGCTAGACCCGTATTCGGTGTCGGGTCAGGTGTCGCTGGCGCTGCTTGAGGAATTGATGGCCACGGCTTCCATCATTGGCCGGGCCTGATTCCATTTCCATATCAATCTGACACGTTGTTGCTTCGCCTTTCGGTACGTCTGTCCTGTCTGCGGCTTCGCGCCTCGTGTCGTATCGATCTAGAAAAGGAATGAGCACCAGCAGGCTGAAATTTTGATGCCGTCGGTGACTGCCGTGTCAACTGTTGCGCCTGCTGTGCTGCCTGCTGAGCAGGCAAATGCTCTGGTGGGTTGCGATTTTTCCAGCGCACCCTCATCCAAAAAGCCGATTGTGCTGGCCATTGGTTCGCAATCAGCGGGCCGGGTCCTGCTGTCCAGGCTGGTTTACCTTCACTCGCTGGATGCGTTTGCACAGTGGCTGGTGCAACATCAGCCCTGGGTCGGTGCATTTGATTTGCCGTTTGGCTTACCCAGGGAGTTGGTGCAGAGCTTGGGTTGGCCAAAGAGCTGGTCGGATTGCATGGCGCATTACAGTGCGCTCAGCCGGGCAGAGATCCGGTCTGCGTTTGCCGCGTTTTGTGATGCCCGGCCCGTGGGTGGCAAGTTTGCGCATCGCGCGACAGACCGTCCAGCAGGGTCAAGCCCCAGCATGAAATGGGTCAACCCGCCGGTGGCCTTCATGCTGCATGCCGGTGTGCCTTTGCTGCTGCAAGCTGGCGTGGCCTTGCCTGGACTGCACCCGGGCGATACACACAATCTGGACGTGTCCGGCAAACCACTGCGGGTGGCGCTGGAGGCTTATCCCGGCTTGTTGGCGCGCGAGCTGCTGGGTCAGCGCAGTTATAAAAGCGACGACAAGGCCAAACAAACCTCTGAGCGCCTGATTGCCCGCAAGGATCTGATCACCGCCCTCGAACATGGCCAGACCCGCCTGGCCCTGCGTCTCAAGTTGACACACGCCCAGCGCGATGCCTTGGTGAACGATGCAAAGGGTGATGCGCTGGATGCGGTGTTGTGCCTGATGCAATCGGCTTGGGCACAACGTCAATTTGAGGCGGGTGATTCGCTGTACGGCATGCCCAGTGACATGGATCCGTTGGAAGGGTGGATCTTGACCGCCTGAGCCCCAGACAGTTCCATCCCAGCCAGCAGGCTCACTGCGGTTTGTTGATCAGCGTCTCTTCAATTTTGCCAGCCAGCTGAGAAATCGCCAGCGCGGCAGGGCAACCGGGTGTGGACTGAATCAGCAACTGCCGGCGCATGACCGCCTGCCGCACCGACGGATCTGCCGGAATATCACCCAGGTGAATCAAACGCACTTTCTCGCCAGGCTTGGCCACCACAAACCGGTCCAGCACCTGCTGCAACTGGGTGGTGATGGCGCGACCGTCCCCCATGCGCGCAGTCTGGTTGATGACCATGCGGATGATGCGACGTTGCTGTTCACCCACCAGCACCTTGATGGTGGCATAGGCATCGGTCAAGGAGGTGGGTTCGGGTGTGGCTACCACCAGAACTTCAGAGGCCAGCGAGACCGCAAACAGCACCACATCGGAGATGCCAGCGCCGGTGTCCAGCAGCACAATGTCGTAATGCGGTAACAGGCCGGACATGATGCGCAGAAAATCTTCCCGCACGTTGGGGGTCAGACGCGAATATTCGACCATGCCCGAGCCCGCCAGCAACACCGAAAACCCGCCGGGTGCTTTCACAATGGCTTCTTCCAGCTTGGCCTTGCCGGTGAACACATCGTGCAGGGTGATCTTGGGGTACAGGTTCAGCACCACGTCCAGGTTGGCCAGCCCCAGGTCAGCATCCAGCACCAGCACTTTTTGTCCACGCTTGGCTAGGGCAGCAGCCAGGTTGGCAGAGACAAAGGTTTTGCCCACGCCGCCCTTGCCGCTGGTCACGGCCAGAACCTTGCCCAACGGTTTCAAAGGCTCGGGGTTCACGACTTTCTCTTGGGTCAGGGGCGCACGCACGTTATCCATGTCAGTTCACTCTATTCATTGCACTACCTGATGAGCCAGCAGAACCATCATTGGCATAATTTTCAATCCAGGCCGGGTCACCTAACGAGAGCGGACTAAACAACAAACTCTTTTCTTCAGCACTGACGGCGATCACCGCTTGTGGCTCAATGCACACCCGGTTGCGACCCTCCGATTTGGCACGGTAGAGTTCAATATCTGCGCGGTCCAGCCACAGTTCAGACGTCGAACGCACCCAGCGCGGGGCGTAGGCACCCCCAATACTGATGGTGACACTCAAAGTTTGACCCGAAGGAAGCGGGATACGCAAGGCCCCCACCGATTCGCGAATGCGTTCGGCCACCTGATGCCCGTAATGACCCTGACAACTCGGCAAAATAATGACGAATTCTTCGCCACCGAAGCGGGCCACGGTATCCATCGGGCGCACGCAGGCGGCCAGCGTTTTGGCCACCGACTGCAATACCGCATCCCCCGCCGGATGACCATGGGTATCGTTGACCGACTTGAAATGGTCAATGTCCAGCATCAACAGCAGGGCCGGCTCGCCGGAGCGGGCCACCATCTCGATTTCCCGGACCAGAATGTTTTGAAAATAGCGCCGGTTGGACAGGCCCGTGAGAGGATCTTTCAGTGACAACTCGGCGAGTTTGTCAATGAGCGCTTGCAGGTACTGCGTGGCGTCCACATTCATGTCTGGCAAGGCATACGCAGCGTGCTCCAGCAATGCATGTGCATCATCGAGCCGCAATTGGCGCAAATCGACAGTGAAAGATGAAGGCAAGGAGGTCAAGGCGATCACTTTAATTCGGGTCGTTGAAGTCTAACAGGTTGATTTTTGAGCTGATACTCACAGCAGGTCCGGTTTAGCCACCTGACTCTTGTCTTTTGGATCGACTTGGCCGCGAATACTGTTATAGCGGGATTTTTTACAGGGATGTTGAGGGTATGTCAGAGGTGATTCATCAGACTCAGAAGCTGCTGTGGCAATGTGTGCTGCTGCTGCTTGGGTCCGTGTTGTGCTTGCCAGCGCTGGCCGCGGAAGTTTTCACGGCGCGCGCCGGTGCGGTCCCCGATGGTGACACCTTGTGGGTACAACCCGAGTCAGGCGGGCCACCGCGCAAGTTGCGTTTGCACGGCATCGATGCGCCTGAAATCTGCCAAAGCGGCGGTGTCGCTGCGCGTGATGCCTTGCGCCAACGGGTCCAAGCACGCTCGATGCAGGTGGTCGTTAAGTACCAGGACGATTACGGACGGGGGCTTGCACGCATCACGGTCGATGGGCAAGACCTGGGCGCGCTCATGGTCAGTAGCGGCCACGCCTGGTCATCGCGGTGGCGGCGCAGTTTGGGGCCGTATGCCGCCCAAGAATCTGCCGCGCGTGCAGCCGGACTGGGTCTGTTTGCGTTGAGCAACCCCGAACTGCCACGAGACTTTCGCCAGCGCCACGGCAGTTGCTACGAGGCTGATGAGACGGGGGGCTTCAGGTTGAAGTGAACCCGCCACACACAGGGCAAGCCGGGTTGCGCGGAACCTGCATTTCGGTGAAGGCCATGGCGCGGCCGTCGATCATCAGCAGGCGCCCGGTCAACGCTTGGCCGGCACCCGTGATCAGTTTGAGCGCTTCGGCGGCTTGCATGGAGCCGACGATTCCTACCAAGGGTGCAAAGACACCCATGGTGGCACAGCGGGTTTCCTCAAAAGTGGTCTCCGGCGGGAACACACAGGCGTAACACGGTGACGCGGGCTGCCGGTGATCGTAAACACAGACCTGGCCGTCAAATCGAATCGCTGCACCCGACACCAAGGGCTTGCTGTGCTTGACGCAGGCGGCATTGATGGCGTGTCGTGTGGCAAAGTTATCACAACAGTCCAAAACCACATCGGCTTGCGCCACCAGCTCGTCCAGCAGCGCAGCGTCAGCCCGGGTTTGCAGGGCAGTCACGTTGACGTACGGGTTGATTTGTTGGATGGCAGTTTGAATGGAGGCCACCTTGGGCAGGCCGACGCGTTCTTGCGTATGCGCCACTTGCCGCTGCAAGTTGGTCAGGTCCACTGTGTCATGGTCCACCACCGTGATCTGCCCGATGCCGGCCGACCCCAAGTACAGGGCCACCGGCGAACCCAAGCCGCCGGCGCCAATGATCAGTGCGTGCGCCCCTTGAATACGCTGCTGCCCCTCAACACCAATCTCGTTGAGCAGAATGTGGCGCGAATAGCGCAGCAGGTCGTCGTCGCGCATGGAGCATGGGCCGGTCTAGTTTTCTTTTTTCTCTTCAGCGCGCTCGACCTGGGTCTTGCTGACCAGCACG
>JFJP01038751.1_pt1 | contig 15929 bp, 11 predicted proteins | sample 431651 | NCBI WGS metagenome assembly JFJP01 (sample SAMN02602958, study PRJNA72255) | Microbial mat metagenome, whole genome shotgun sequencing project. | biome: fresh water; feature: sink hole; material: water; isolation source: purple microbial (photo- and chemosynthetic) mats found in... | reverse complement strand
GGATAAATGTAGAAGTTTTGAGCCATAGCTCCAAAATTCATAGCTACAAGAGCTACTGCAAGAACCAAAATTGTGTATAGTTTTTTCATTTATTTAAAGTTTTATATTTTAATTTCTTATTTAATTTTGATTAAAGTTTCAAACTTATTGCTTATTTAATAGAGTGCAAGATATATATATTTTTTTTCTTAACAAAAAAAATATCATTAAGTTTTTTCCTTTTCATTATATTTATGTAGTAAAAATATGTATTTGCTTAAAAATAAAGCAACTATATTTTACAAATTAGTTTCAAATTCCAATTTTCTAATGATACAAAAATAATGTTTTTTTTTATAAAAAAAAACACTTTGCAAAATAATTTCCTTTATTTACTATTTGATGAAAGAAAAACAATCTTAATCCACTATTTTTGTGTAATATTTTCAGATTTTATGCTTTCCAAAAATTTATATTTCAAGAATACTTGAGCCACAGTAAGTACATCTTTTCTACAATATTGCTCTATTCTATCTAAATTTTTGTCGATGTAATATACGTTTGCTACTTGGCTTCCGTCTATATCGTCTTTAGGGCTCGGAATATCAAACAAATACGCCAACAAATTGAGCGAAGTAAAATGTTTGTAGTCGCCAAATTTCCACATTTCCATCGTATCCAAGTGCGGGACTTCCCATGGTTTTTTGCCAGCAATGTCCAATGTTTTGGGCAGTTTTATTCTATTTATAAGCATTCGGCGAGCTATAAACGGATAATCAAACTCTTTTCCGTTGTGTGCGCACAAAATAACTTCTTTTTTCTTTTTTTCAAAATCTTGAAGCGATGCAACAAATTCGAGCAAAATTTCTTTTTCGTTATGTCCAAAAAAAGATTTTTGATAAAAATGAGGTTCGTTTTCTTTCATTTTAATTATACCCACCGAAATACAAATAATCTTGCCAAACTCTGAGTAAATTCCTGCTCGTTGGTAAAGTTCTGCGGCAGTTTTTTCTTCACTTTGCTGCACAAACCGAGTTTTTTTTGCCCAAAGTTCTTGCTCTATTTCTGGTGCCTCAGAAAAGCTTGAATAGTTTGGAACCGTTTCGATATCAATAAAATAAATCTGCTCTATCATTCTTTTAAAATTTAAGAATAAAAATTATGAATTATGAGTTCTGTGTTGTTTTTTTGTTGAAATTCATTCTTTTATCAAAAAAAATCACAAACTCATAACTCATAATTTACAAAGGTATAACTTACAAAGAACCAATCATATTCAGAGGATTAACCCAAAGTGTAAACTGTTCATCGGTAAGCAGTTTTAAATCTAAAGCTGCTTGGCGAAGCGTTAAATTGTTTTTGTGAGCATATTTGGCTATTTTGGCTGCATTTTCGTAGCCAATGTGCGTATTCAAAGCGGTTACAAGCATAAGCGATTGGTCTAATTTGTCTTTAATTACACCAAAATTGGGCTCAATTCCTATCGCTAAGTTGTTGTTGAACGAAACGCAAGCTTCGCCAATTAAACGGGCTGATTGCAAGAAATTGTAAATCATAACTGGCTTAAACACATTGAGTTCAAAATGTCCGTTTGAACCGCCAAAGTTGATAGTTACGTCGTTGCCCAAAACTTGGCAGCAAACCATAGTAAGTGCTTCTACTTGAGTAGGATTCACTTTTCCGGGCATAATGGAAGAACCTGGCTCGTTTTCAGGAATAATCAACTCGCCAATGCCGCTTCTTGGACCCGAAGCCATCAATCTGATGTCGTTAGCAATTTTCATTAAGCTTACTGCCACTGTTTTAAGTGCGCCGTGAGCTTCTACGATGGCATCGTGAGCAGCCAGCGATTCGTATTTGTTTTCGGCTGTAATAAATGGATAGCCAGTAAGTTGTGCAATAACTTCAGCTACTTTAACGTCGTAGCCTTTGGGAGTATTGATTCCAGTACCAACCGCAGTGCCGCCCAAGGCAAGCTCTTGCAAGTGTTCGAGCGTATGTTTGATGGCTTTCAAACCGTGGTTGAGTTGCGAAACGTATCCCGAAAATTCTTGCCCCAAAGTAAGCGGAGTTGCGTCCATCCAGTGAGTTCTTCCTATTTTAACCACTTCGGCAAAAGCTTTCGATTTTTCGGCTAAAGTATCGCGAAGCATTTCCATACCTGGAATGGTAGATTCGACCAAAGCAGTGTAAGCAGCTATGTGCATGGCAGTTGGAAAAGTATCGTTCGATGATTGCGATTTGTTTACATCATCATTTGGGTGAATAGAGGTTTTTCCTTCGCCAAGTTTTTTGCCTTGCAAAACGTGTGCACGGTTGGCTATCACTTCGTTAAGGTTCATATTGGATTGAGTACCTGAACCTGTTTGATAAATTACTAACGGAAATTCCGAATCTAATTTTCCGGCGATAATTTCATCACAAACTTGGTTTATCAAGTTCATTTTATCTTCGGGCAATACTCCTAAATAGTTGTTTGTAATAGCAGCGGCTTTTTTCAAATAGGCAAAAGCTGTAATAATATCTTTCGGCATTTTAATTTCGCCTATCACAAAATTTTCTTTCGAGCGTTGAGTTTGTGCACCCCAGTATTTGTCGGCAGGTACTTTTACTTCGCCCATTGTGTCTTTTTCAATTCTATATTCCATATTTTTTTGCTTTAATTAAGAATGAGATTTATTTTCGATAAGTAAACAAAACTTGTAAAAATTATTTTAATTTGAGTTGAGTTTATTGTTGTAAATTTCTGATTTATTGCTATTAAGTAAGTTTTTATTATTAAAACCTAATTTAGAAAATAGAGTTTGGAAAAACTATTGACAATTGAAATAGTTCAAAATTTTCTTTTCACAAAGAAAATAAAAACTTACAATATTTTTAAATAAATTAGTTTTTATTTTATTGATTTCGTATATTTGTAAAATAAATGCGGCGTTTTAATGCTAAATAGAGTTTTATAAAGTCCATTTTTATGACTATCTACAGCATTTATGGTGCATAAAGAATAGTTAATAACTTATAACAAAGATAATCAAAAAACTTTTACCCAATGAAAGTAATTTATATTTTAATGATGATATTAACACTATCGTGCAGCAATTTTAACGATATAAAAGAGACTATAAGCAAAGCGAATATAGGTGTAGATGAAGAGCTTTTGCAAGTAGAATTGACTAAAAAATATGTCTTAGGCAGTGATACGGTAAAATTCAAATTTCACGAAAGTGCTAAGAGCAAAATCTTCTACATCAGCTTACACGATGACGAAAATACAGCAGTTGGAGCCATTGAAAGTCAATTAGATTGCAACTTCAATGGTCGATTTATCGAATTGAATCATACAGGCGAACGCTTGGTGAAATTCAAAATGGGCAACGAAAATTATATATTTGACCCTAATCGTATTTTTACGCCGCAAGGTGTGAAGGCAAGCCTCGAAAAATACAGCAAGTACAATGCAGAAGCGGCAAAAATAGTTGAAGATTTTGGCAAATATATTGTCGATAGTTTACTCAAAGATGCTGAAATAGTAGTAGCAATTCACAACAATGGCAACGATGCTTATTCGATTTTGGACTACAAAAAAGGAGGGATTTACCAAAATGATGCCGCCGATATTTTTATAGCAGAAGAATCTGACCCCGATAATTTTTTATATGTAACCGAAAAACTTTTTTTTGATGTTTTTAAGCGAAACAACTACAATGTAATTTTGCAAAACAACAGCAATGCTGCCGACGACGGCTCGCTGTCGGTTTACTGTGGGATCAAAAATAAAAAGTACATTAATATAGAGGCTCAAAGTGGCGAGTTAGTTACAAACATAGAAATGATTAAGTTTACAAATAAAATAGTATCGGATTCAATTTCGGTTAATTAAAGTCTATTATAAAAAATGGCGAAATAAATAACACCGTCTTCTTTAAATTTAGATTTTTATTTTTTTAATAATAAAACTTTGTGCACTATGGAAAATAACTTTATTGAAATTTATTTCAACCAAGAGCATTCGATACAGTACAACATTTGGAAAGCTACAACCAAAAACGCAACATGGCAGGAAATGCAAAAAACTATGCTTTTCTATTCGAGTGCATTGGAGCTTTACAAGCCCAAATTTATATTAGTGAGCGAAAAGAAACTACTCTATGCTTGGATTCCTGAAAACCAAGAGTGGATAGACCAAATTATAGTACCCATTTTATTAAAATTAGAAATACAAAAATTTGCTATTGTTCAAAATGAAGACATTTTTCATGCGGTAGCAGCAGAGCAACTAATGAGCGAAGCAAATGCTAAAAATTTAGAAACTCGCTTTTTCGACAATTTTGAAGAAGCAGAAAACTGGCTCATTTCTCAAAAACAATTTGTTTAATTTTTCATTAAATTAAGTGGCTAGATAGCAAAAAAATGGAAAATGCGAAAGTACGAAAAGCCGCAGTAGCCGGAAAATTTTATCCTTCAGACAAAGACGAACTTGTTGCAATTATTAGGCGTGTGGAACATAAAGAGCGTGAAAATATTAATTTTTCGCTAGCCAACAAGCAAATTATTGGAGGAATTGTTCCTCATGCAGGATATGTTTTTTCGGCTTACCAAGCGGTTCATTTTTTTAAACTAATAGCTTCGCAACCAGAAAAATACGACACTATTTTTATCATAAATCCCAATCATACCGGAATTGGAAATTGGATTTCGCTTGAAGAGCACACACACTGGGAAAGCCCTTTGGGTTTAGTAGAAATTGATGCAGATTTTATGCCTCTTTTGAATTTCCCGAACAACGCAAATGCTCACAAATACGAGCATTCTGGCGAAGTGATGCTTCCGTTTTTGCAATATTACTTGCCCTATAAATTTAAAATTGTACCTATAACCATGGGAGAGCAAACCTTTGAAAATGCCAAAGAGCTTGCAAATCAAATCTTTGATGCCAACAAAAAATTAAAGAAAAATATTTTACTCATTGCTTCTAGCGACTTCTCTCATTTTGAAAGTATTAACGAAGGTTTTAGAAAAGACCAGCTAGTAGTAAATCAAATACTTAATCAAAACACACAACAAATAGAAAACGTAGTGAATGACAACCACATTTCGGTTTGTGGATACGGTACCATTATGGCACTTTTAGAATATGCAAAACTTTGCACTCAAACACCTAAAGTAGAACTACTTGCTCGTGGACATTCGGGACTCGTTCATCATTCGCTCGAAGTGGTTGATTATATTTCGTTTTTGATTTTTAACGAATAATGAAAAATAAATTCATAAAAAAGAGATTTCTCTAAAAAAGAAATCTCCTTTCACTCACAAAAAAAATGATACTGAAATAATCTACAACAAATTACAAATTAAGCGTATGTTTCCAAATACCATGTATGTTGCAGCCAATTTCGGCTTTCAACGATTTTACATTGTCTAATTTTAGTTTAAAGTAAGCAAAACCGCCAGCAATTCCGGCTTCGTACAAAATATTGCCCACTAATTTATCATCAGCCCAAAATTTGATATAATCAATCCAATGATTTTCTTCGGTAGGGTGCACAATTCCTTTTTGACCTACTGAAATTTTAATTTCCGTAAAACCGTCTTTGTCTTTTGCCAAAACATCTATTTGTGGCGTATGTTTTAGTTCAAAGTCAGTTGGTTTTTCAGGGTCGTAGAACGAAAGTTCTTGCCGGTTTACTATTTTTTTGTCGCGCTCAGAAAGTTCTACGACTGCTTCTTTTGCTTTTTCGGCAAGAGTATCAGCATTTTCTTCTACTTTTGAATCATTCATAGAGCATGCTGCCATCAAACCTGCACTACCGACTACTGCCGAAAGTCCAAGCATTTTTATTATTTCACGTCTTTTCATAATTTTTCAACAAAAATTAAATTTAAAGTTTTACAAATTGAATAGTTTCGGTTTGTTGTGCATAAATAATTTTACAAAAATAATTGCCTTTGCTTAAATTGGTTGTATTTAGTTTGAAAACATTTTCGTGGCGAACAAAAACAAGGGGTATTCGTCGCGAAAAAATATCAAAAACCTGAATATCTGAAATTTGAATGTCAGAGTTTAGCGTTTCTATAATCAAAAAATCATCGATAGGGTTTGGATAAAAGCGAACAGATTCTAAATTTGAAACGATGGAGCTTTGTACTTTTTCTAGTTCTACATCTAATCGTGTGGCTTGCCCATTTACGGCAGTTACACCTTCTACTATCTTATCTTTGTAGCCTTCTGCCGAAAATTTCAAATCATAAACACCACTTTCGATGGGGCGATAATAATCGCCGTTGGTGGGTTCGGTGGTTACATACGAATTGTCTAAATCGTGTTGCATTATTTCTACTTTTGCCGAAAGAGGATTTCCTTGTGTATCAGTTACAAAGCCATTGATGCCAAAAGCTGCTTCCTTTATATAGTTTATCAGCGAATTTTTGTTGTAATTCCAATAGGCTGGCAACAAACTAGCACTTAACTCTTTGGTGTTATGCAGTTCGAGAGTTATTTCGCGGCAATGCCTGAAGTAGTTCATATAATCTTGCCTTGTTCCGTAAGCATAATACCAGTCGGCACCACAAGTAATGCCATTGTCTAGGTCGTCGATGTATCCGGCAGGGCTATTTTGCTGAGCAGAAGTAGCGTAAGCTCTCGAAACTCGGCTAAACCATTTATTATCTGGGTGCGGGTGATAATCGTAAGCCCCCTCAGTCCACACGTCCCAAGGGAAATTTACCACTTCTATGCCTCCATGAATATTGGCAGAAAGCACAAAATTATGAGCTTTGGCAAAATTAATCATTGCCTTTGTTTCGGGCTGAACGGTGCTTTTTTCTGAAAAAACTTCCGTAGCTGTGTTAAAATTAAAGAAATCTCTATTCAAATCTTCTGAGTTGCTATTGTATCTTGTGGGATAAGAAATAGTACTATTGCCCGAAGAATACGTTCCGTCGGGGTTTGCTAGTGGATTGATGTAAATTTCAAAGTTATCTACCAAGTTGTTGGTTTTTGCCAATGGAGTGTAACCTTTTAGCAAACTATCAGCCAGCCTAAGCATTAGTATATAACCCAGAAGCTCGTCGCCGTGCATGGTTGCTGTGTAAAAAACTTCGGGTTCGGCTTCATCATCTTGTACATTATCCGAAATTTTGAGAACCAACAAATCGCGTCCGTCAACGCTCCTACCAATGGATTGCATTTTGCAAAGCGTAGGATAAGTTGCAGCAAATTTGTTCATCATTTCCATATAAACATCATGAGTAGGGTATCTATTCCAAGTGCCCATTTGCTCAATGGTTGTAGCCATTGTAACAGCTTTTGAATTATCTTGTGTTTCAAGCACTTTGTACGAATAATTCAGTTTTTGGAAATACTCAAACTGCTGTTTACTAAGATAAGCAAAAATTCGATTGCCTACAACCTTATCTATCGACATATACCCCGAAAGAATACTAACTTCGTATTTACTATTGGCATCAAAAACTAAATGAACTTCCCCTTTGGTGTTCAAAAGGTCTTGAGCTTTCTTTAGTTCTGTTATTTCCTGTGCCAAAACATTCTGAAAAAAAACAGCAAATGTTATCAGCACAACAATTAATCTTGTCATTTTTTTAATCTTAATAGTAATGTTTTATCATTTTTTTATAATATCTATGATATTTATTGGAATTAGAATGCCAATAATACCGGCAAGTCGGTTCGATTTGTCGTAAAAGACTTTTTTAGAAAGCAAACCATTGAAAACATTGCCCGATTTGGTAGTAAAAAGAGATTTTTGAGCATAATCCGTTTTGTCTTTTAGAATATTCTTTTCACGCTCTTCTACTTTTTGTGCATCTTCAAACGAAAGGAATTGGAAATCGGTGCGCCCGATAATTTCATTTTTCTCAAAACCAATTACAGTGGCATAAGCTGAGTTGCAGCTCATGTATTTTCCGTTTACGTCTTTATAATAAATAGGATACGAAATGGAATCGAATACACGTTCAAAAGCATCAATTGCTTTTTTCTGCTTTTGTGTTATTTCTATCAGTTCGTACTCTTTTTCTTTGCTGCGCTCTACGGCTACTTGCAACTGCTCTTGAGTGGCTCGCATTTCTTCTAAGTTTTGTCGCATTTCTTCTTCTTGCGAGGAAAGCATTTCCGATTGCATTTGCGATTCGTCGAGCAATTTAGCCGTTTGGCTATTGGTTTTGATTATGGAAATGCTCGAAGCTATACTTTCGCCTATTTTTTCGAGGAAAGAAATTTGATACGCTTCGATGTTTTTAAAAGAAGCTATTTCGATTACTCCATAAATAACATCGTTGTATTTCAACGGAATAAGCACCAAACAATTGGGGTTGGCTTGTCCCATGCCCGAAGTAATGGTGATGTAATCTTGTGGTATGTCGGTCAAATAAATGGTTTGAGCTTCCAGAATGCACCTTCCTACTAAACCAATGCCCATTTCAAAGCTTTGCTCCTCGTATTTGCGGTTGCTATAAGCATAAGCACCTTTCTTTTCGATGTACAAATTGCGTGGATTGCGGTCGTTTATTAAGAAGAAAGCTCCTTGGTTTGCCTCCAAGTATTCTACTAAATTAGAAATAATGGTATAACTAAATTCGTCCACATCGTTGCTGTTTTGGCGCAAGAGTTCACTAAACTTGGCTATTCCGCTGGTAGTCCATGTAAGTCGGCGGTCTTCTTCTTTGCGCTTTTCATTCTCCTCGGTAGCTTTTATCAAGCTATTTTGCATTTCGATAATCGAAATGCCCAGCAAATCGTCTTTGCTGGCTAACTCATACTCTACGTGCAAATTGCCCTGCTCTATTTGATGCGAAAAATCGGCAATAGATTTCATTCGAGTAATCAAATCGTTGGTAGATTGAGTTATTTTGCCTATTTCGTCTTGCGAATTGACTGTTAATTTGCGCATATTCAGTATTTCGCCTTTTACTATTTTGTCTAAGACAGTGCGGATTTCAATCAATGGATGCGTTATTTTTCCCGACAAAATAATAGCTACAATTAAATACAACAAAAGACCTACACCACCAATAGTAAGTATGTTATAATACTGTCCATCGGTATCTCTTGTAACTATTTCGACCGGAACAACAACACCAATCGACCATGATTTTTTTATGGCATGAAAACGAATAGGTTGTATATTTACGATTATCTGCTTGCCACGTAAATCGGTGGTTCTGAATGTAAAAGCTTTCCCATTTTCGATGTTTTCTAAAATAGAAAGCGAATCTTTCATATTCGGAAATAAATCGACAACCGAACTACCTTTTAATTGATTGTTTTTGGTGGCTAATAGTTTTCCTTTGTTGCTCGAAAAGAAAGCATACCCCTTTGAAAATGGAAATGTAATGTTTTCGAGTAAGTCCGAAAAGTGTTCGACCTTTATGTCGATGCCACTAATTCCGCTAAAAACACCATTGCTAATAATCGGCGAATTGATACTCACCATTTCGATAGAATCGGAACTTCCTAGTTCAAAAGCACTAAGGTAGGGTTCTGAAACCATGCTCTGAAGAGTCGTTTTCATGAATAAATAATTGGGGTGGATATTTTCTCCGTCCATATCTCTACTCAAAACATCTTGTTTTTTGATTTGATTGCCATTTCTAAAAACTCCTATCGACTTGCGCCCATATTCAAAATTCCACAAACTATCGAGCGTATTCATATTCCACGACGACCAAACGGCTAATATTTGAGGGTTTTCCTCCAATATTGCTGTTCCTATTAAAGTATTTTCGTCAATGCGCTTTTCCAACGAATATTTATCATCTCGCTCTATTGCATTCACATACGTTTTTAATACTCCAATATGATAATTGAATTGCGAACCCATATCATTAGCATACGCTAACGAAGCGGTTTCTATTTGCTTGGTTACGTTGTTAATGGCATCTCTTCTTATGGTCAAAGTTATATAAGCTACAATAGCTCCAAACAAAATAGACGATACCAATAATATAATTAACAATAATTTGGTTCTTAATTTCATTTTGTATAATGCGTTAAAAATCAAGGCAAAAATAGTTTAGCAACCCAACAAATCACTGCTTGTGCTTGCTTTTTTTTTGAAATATTTGTTGTTCAAAGATATAAAAAAAAGGATAAAACTGCAAAACTATTTTTAATTATTGATTTTTATTTCTTTCGCTATTTTCTTTTCCTAAAAAAACAGAATTTACAATATATTGATTTCTTTATAGTTGTAACATAAATTTACGTTCGAAAAACAATACCGCCAAAGTTGAGGTTAGTTGTAAAACAGCACCTCAAGGGGGTTTAAACCTCAGAAGTGCTTAACTTTGGCGGCATTGAATTATAAATTACAAAAAAAAGCCAGCTAAAATGCCGGCTTTTTTTTACACTTACTATTTAGTGTTTGAAAGAAAACTCATCATTTTTTGAAAATTTAAAAAAAACAAAAACCGTTCGACCGACTTGTCGGTCTGTCGGTTAGACTATTAGCAAATCATCGGACAGACCGGACAAGCCGGTCGAACCGATTTTGCGTAGTTTTCTTTCAAACACTATTTATTAAAAAAAATTCCTAATTCTTAATTAATAATTCTTAATTAATAATGTATTGCGCCGCTTTTGCAGCGTCTTTGCGCTTCCAATACGCATTTCCTACCGAAGTTATGTACGAAAGTAGTTGATAAGCCTCTTTTCTTTTTGCCGAACGCTCGGCTGCCGAAAGTTTAAAATTATGCTTCGACAGAAGCTGTTGTTCGTACAAACTTACAAAAGTGCTCACTAATTCCGAAAATGCCGAAATTCGTTCAGCATCAACACCATACTCAGCTACTAGAGAAGCGTTGCTTTGCAATGCTATTACCATGTTTTTGATAATGTTCACAAAATCACCTATTTTAGTGTCGGTAAGACGCTTGTAGAAAATAGAATCGTGATTGCTTGTGCCTTTGGCAAAAACATAAACTAATTGCTTTCTAAGAATATTTATCTCGTCCAATAGTATTGGTTTTAACTTGTTACGCTCCGAAGTTTTCAATTTAAAACTTGCGGTGTCAAGCTCATAAGTCGATAAAGACTCTAAAATTAGCACTTGCGACTTCAAATTGCTTATCAAAGCAGGCGTAATACCTACTGTTTTTAGCTCATTGGCATCTCTGGTAGAAATTTCGTACACGTTGTTGCACGTATTGATAAATTTACGAAAAGGTAAACCACCATTTTTAAAATAATTTTTTTTCATATTACTTTATTTTTTTTTATTGAATAATAGGCAACTTATTAGAGGCGTTGCCTTTTGCCTTTTTTTTAATGTTTAATGTTTTTTCATTTTTCATTTTCAATAAACATGATGCAAAGATATATCATAGTTTTTAATTTTCCAAATTTTTTAATACTTTTTTTTTATTATATATTAATAAAATTGTATTTTAGTAAAGTTAAATATTCTAAAATACCAATAAAATAAGGCATTAGCTAACGTAAAAAATAAAATGTTAAATAATGTTAATTAAACTATAAAAAGATAATTTTATTCCAAAACTATAAAATAATTACTTGTAAAAAAACAAAAAAAACAACTATTTTTTAATAAAAATACAAAAAAATAAATAAAATATAAGGTAATATAACCCTCAAAAAAGTGATAAAGGCAGTTACAAAATGCGCTCAAGTGCCTCCCAAAAGCAGAGTATGTGCATCAGAAAAGTAGAGTGCAGGTATCCGAAAAGCAGAGTATGTGCATCAGGAAAGCAGAGTGCAGGTATCCGAAAAGCAGAGTGCAGCCGTAAGAAAAGCAAAGTATGTGCATCAGAAAAGTAGAGTGCAGGCGTAAGAAAAGCAAAGTATGTGCATCAAAAAAGTAGAGTGCAGCCGTAAGAAAAGCAAAGTATGTGCATCAAAAAAGTAGAGTGCAGGCGTAAGAAAAGCAAAGTATGTGCATCAGGAAAGTAGAGTGCAGCCGTCAGAAAAGCAAAGAGCAGGCGTGTTGCACCCTAGTAGCATTGATACGATGACTTAGAGTCACCTGTATCAATTAGCTAACAGCCAACAGCAAGCGTTATTGATACGATGACTCAAAGCCACCTGTATCAATTAGCTAACAGCCTGCGCTATTTTTTGTTTTTAAATTCTTTCAATCCATTTTCGAGAAATACGACAAAGGCTTCTACATCTAAGTCGTAAGAACGTGGAGTGGCAAGTAATTTCTCTTGGTTGTCGAGCAAAACGTAGTAAGGCTGTGCGTTTACGTTGTATTTTGTTATTTGTAGGTCGGCATTTTTCTGTCCGAGCGTTTTTTTAACTTTGCCATCGAAGGTAGAGGTAATCCACTGGTCTTTTGGCAATTCCGTTTTGTCGTCCACATACACCGCTATCACAAGGTAATCGTTTTTGAGCATCGTCAAAACTCGTTCGTCAGACCAAACATTGGCTTCCATTTCGCGACAATTTACGCAACCATGACCTGTAAAATCAATGAAAACAGGTTTGTTGAGCAATTTAGCTACACGCATTCCTTGTTCGTAATCATAATAACCTTTAATGCCGTGTGGTAAGTGCAAAAACTCGCCGTATTTTGGTTTTTCGGGCAAACTTGTGTGGTCGCCGCTGCCACCGCTGCTTTCTCTCACTATTTTATTCATATCAAAATCGTGGCTCGACATAGGAGGCAAATATCCAGACAAGGCTTTGAGTGGTGCTCCCCACATTCCGGGTATCAAATACACTGCAAATGAGAACACTACAATAGCCAAGCCCAAGCGTGGCACACTTATATAAGGCACATCGCTGTCGTGTGAGAATTTCAATTTTCCTAATAAATACATGCCTAACAAGAACGAAAGAACTATCCAAATGGCAATGTAAATATCTCTGTCTAAGATTCCCCAATGGTAAGTTTGGTCGGCTACGCTCAAAAATTTCAAACCTAATGCCAATTCAATAAAACCTAAAACCACTTTTACCGAGTTAAGCCAACCGCCCGATTTAGGCAAATTGCTCAACCACGAAGGGAAAAAGGCAAACAAAGTAAAAGGCAAAGCAAAGGCTAACGAAAAACCTAACATTCCCACAATAGGTTCAAGTACAGCACCTCCAGCAGATTTTACAAGTATTGCGCCCACCAAAGGACCAGTGCACGAAAAAGAAACGACCACCAAAGTAAATGCCATAAAGAAAGGAGCCATAATTCCGCCTTTGTCGGCTTGCGAATCGGATTTGTTAATCAACCAACTAGGCAGCGTAATCTCGAACATTCCCAAGAACGAAGCGGCGAAAAATACAAAAATGATAAAGAATAGTACGTTCGGAATCCAATGTGTGCTTAACCAGTTGGCAAAATTTACTCCAAAAAGCACAGCCACCAATGTTCCGATTACAGTATAAATCAAAATGATAGAAAGTCCATAAAATAAGGCTTGAAATTTGCCTTTGGTTTTTTCTTCGCCTTCTTTCATAAAAAAGCTAACGGTCATGGGAATCATAGGAAAAACGCAAGGCGTGAGAATAGCCAAAAGTCCGGCAAGAAACGAAATCCAAAAGAGCCAAGCCAACGAGTCGTTGCTCAAATCAATGTCGCCAGTGTTGCCAATGGGTGTTATGCTCAAAGTAGAATCGGTGGTTACTTCTTCAGTTTCAACTTGCACTTGTGCAGTGTCGGCTGTTGTAATTTCCTCAACTACTGTTTCTTCCACAGCTTCGGTTGTTTCGGTTTGCTTTACCCCTTCCACATCGAAGCTAAAATCTTTGGTAAAATTAACACATTGCTCGTCGGTGCAAGTTTGATAAATAACTTCAGTTTCTATCTTAAAATTTTTGGCAGAAAGCACTTTCACTTTTTGCTTCAAAACCACATCGCCGCTCCAATAAGCTACGTTTACATCAAAAACCACATCTTTTTCCTTTTTGGCTTTTGTGATTTCTTCTACACCGCCTATTTTTTTAAAATCCTTGTTTTCTTTAATAGTCCACACCATTTTCATAGGACCGCCATTGTCGAAATGTTGGCTATACATGTGCCATGGCGATTCAATTTTGGCGTTGAAAACTAGGAAAACCTCTGTTTCATTTATTTTTTCTACTTTTGTTTTCCATTTTACGGGGTCTATAATTTGGGCTTTCGCCGAAACAAACCCTAATAAAAATGCAAAAAATGCAACTTGAAATAGTATTTTTTTCATCTTTCGTTCTAACTATCTGTTTAATATTTGTAAGTCATTTTTTGTTTTTAAAAATTGATTCTTCATGTTTAGAAAAAACAACTACTTTATAATCTATTACTATACAGAATTTTACTATACAATTAGTACATTAAAAGCTTTTTCTAAATTTCTTTTCTTTTTGAAAAATCGGTATGCAAAAATAGATATTAAAATGATTTAATACTAATAGGTTTGTATTGATATAGTTAGATTTAACATTTTTTTCAAAATAAAGTTCTTACTTTTGCCGCCAAGGTAAAATAGTTACAAAAAACAGAGATGAAGGAAATGCCTGAAATTATGGCTTTTCTTAATTTCAAAACAAAAGATAAAATGAGAATTAAAACTACAATATATTTAATTTTGAGCCTGTTCGCATTGTGGCTTATGTCGTGCAACTCATCTGTTTCGTCAGAAAAAATTGATAAAAGAACGGAAAAAGAGAAAAAAATAGATAGTGCAAAAGTTGCCGATATAAAAGACAAAACCGAAAAAGTAGATAAATTTTTGAAGTTTTTCTTCAAAGAAACGGAATTAAACGGAGTTGCGCTTGTTTCGTATCAAGGTGAGATAATTAGCCAAAAAGTGCAAGGCTATGCCAACAAAAAAGCCAACGAAATGCTAAAATTAACCACACGTTTTCAGTTAGCTTCGGTTTCAAAACCTTTTACAGCTACGGCTATTATGATTTTATACCAAGATAGTTTGTTGAAATTAGACGACGAAGTAAGCAAGTATCTAACAGGTTTTCCATACAAAGGCATTACAATCAGAATGTTGCTTACACACCGCTCAGGCTTGGCTAATTATATGTATTTCTCCGAAAAATTAACAAATCGCAAAAATGTTATCTACAACCAAGATGTTGTAAATATGATGGTTAAAAGCAAACCCGCACCCTATTTGGCTTTCAACACAAAGCACGATTATTGCAATACAAACTACGCACTTTTGGCTTCGATAATAGAAAAAATTTCGGGTATTACGTACAAAGAATTTATGCAAAAACGTATTTTCGATGTAGCAGGCATGAAAAATAGTTTTTTCTACGAAGAAGGCAAGGTAAATCCTACCGAAAATGTAGCTTTGGGCTATCATTATCGTTGGGAAGTGGCATTGCACACTTACCAAGAAGGCGTTTTGGGCGACAAAGGGCTTTATGCCACAGTAGAAGATTTATTTAACTTCGATAGAGCACTTTACGAAGAAAAAATCTTGAAAAAAGAAACACTTGCACTAATGCACGAAAACGGAAATCCCGAACTAGAAAAGTCAAATTATGGCTTCGGCTGGCGTATTCCACAAACCGACCCTTTCAAAGGAGTTGTTTACCATGGTGGCTGGTACAGAGGATTTAACACCATTTTTGTGCGCGACTTGAAAACCCAAAGCACAGTTGTGATGTTTTCCAATGTGCGCACTCGAATTTTGGGCGAAGCTTTCCACGAAATTATCCGAATTTTGCGCAACGAAGAGCGCAACGAAGTAACTCTTTCGGCACTAAGCGACACGCTTGCTGCTAAATTGAAACGAGATAGCCTCGAAGCAAATTGAAATCTATTGTTCTATTGTTCTATTGTTAAATTGTTGATAGTGTAAAAAAATGGTGGCTTTTAGAAAAGGTTGCTAAGATTGTAAATTTTTCAATTTTTAATGATAAAATAACAATAGAACAATTTAACAATGAAACAATTTGTTATTAGAATTTAGAAAAAATTGCGTAGTTTTGCTTTTCTTAGAATTTCGGTCGCTATTAAGTTACGCTATCAAATTGTTGA
>JFJP01042174.1_pt1 | contig 15932 bp, 7 predicted proteins | sample 431651 | NCBI WGS metagenome assembly JFJP01 (sample SAMN02602958, study PRJNA72255) | Microbial mat metagenome, whole genome shotgun sequencing project. | biome: fresh water; feature: sink hole; material: water; isolation source: purple microbial (photo- and chemosynthetic) mats found in... | reverse complement strand
AGGTTATAAGTTTACCAGAAGTGATACCACTGATTTAAAAGTGTGGAATGTTAGTCAAACTTTTACGCTCACTCCCGATGAGGGACTTTACGGATTGGGGCAATATCAAGATGGTCAGATGAATTACCGAAATCAAGATGTGTACATGGTTCAATCGAATACCAACGCGGTGGTGCCATTTTTGGTTTCGACAAAAGGTTATGGCTTGTTGTGGGACAATTACTCCAAAACCATTTTTCATGATGGAAACGACGGAACAAATTTTTGGTCGGAAGCTGGTGAAGCTGTTGATTATTATGTAGTAGCTACCTCGCGCATAGACGATGCCATTGCAGGCTATCGCAAACTTACAGGCGATGCACCAATGCTTGCAAAATGGGCGTATGGATACTGGCAAAGTAAAGAGCATTATGCAACACAAAAAGAAGTGCTCGAAATTGCGAAGGAATATCGCAAACGCAAATTGCCGATTGATGTGATTGTGCAGGATTGGGGATATTGGCCCAACTCAAATTATTTCAGTGGCATGGTTTGGGATTCAACGACTTATCCTAATCCAGCAGAGATGATTGACCAACTTCACAAAACATACAACTTGCGATTGTTCATTTCCGTTTGGCCTACGGTGGGCGTTAAATCTGATGTTTTTAAAGAACTTAGAGCAAGCGATAATTTATATCCTCACGAACATTGGTCGCCCTCACGTGTGTACGACGCTTATAGCAACGAAGCACGACAAATCTATTGGAAATATGCAAAAAAAGCATTTTTCGATATTGGTATAGATGGTTGGTGGTTAGATGGAACTGAGCCAGAATTTAAGTGTACCGACGACCGGTACATCACCGAGTTATCCATTAAATCGAACAAATCCTGCGCTTTAGGTTCATTGACGCGATACCTGAACACCTACTCGCTGATGACCACAACAGGTATCTACGAAAACCAACGTAAATCGGCGAGCGACAGACGAGTACACATATTAACCCGATCGACCTTTGCCGGCCAGCAACGCAATGCCAGCATACTCTGGTCGGGCGATATCATGTCGAGTTGGAAAGTTTTTCAGAATCAAATTATGGCTGGTATCAATGTTTCGATGGCGGGAAATGCTTATTGGACAACCGATATTGGCGCATTCATTTCTGCTCATCGTTATCCCGAAGGCGTAAACGATCCAGCATTTCGTGAGTTGTATATTCGCTGGTTTCAGTTTGGTGCTTTTTGTCCCATTTTTAGGTCGCATGGCACAAGCACTCCCCGCGAGATTTGGCAATTTGGCGATGAAAAAAGCGAAGAGTACCGAACCTTGCATTACTACGACAAGCTACGCTACCGCTTGCTGCCGTATATCTACTCCACTGCCTGGCAAGTCAATAGTAAGGGGTATTCATTTATGCGAGGGCTGCCAGCCGATTTTTCTCAAGATAAAAATACCTTTAACATAGGAAACCAGTATTTGTTTGGTAAATCTTTTATGGTTTGTCCCGTAACGAAAGCTATATACAATAAACCTGCGAAATTGGAAGAATTCATTCCGGGCAACTTATTATTGTCGGATAGTAATCAACTTGGGTTAAAGCTCTCATTTTTCAAAGGTTATAATTTTGATACTCAGGTGATGGAACGGCAAACCGATGTTTTCAATATTACTTGGTTGGGAGCTTTACCATCGGAATTGAAAGACAGCGAGTTTTCTATTCGGTACGGTGGCACAGTGTTATCAAAAGCCGATGGCGAGTATCAATTTGTGGTTACATCTGACGGGGCAATCAAACTATGGATTGACAACCAACTAATAATTGATGATAAAAACGTGAAGGAAAAGCGCACAATCCATGGCATGATACATCTAAAAGCAAATACTCATTATCCAATAAAACTCGAATACCAACAGTCGCGAAAAAACGGTGGAACCCTTATCATGGAATGGATACACCCCGACCTTTTGAGCGAAGTTTTTTCAGCCGATTCAACCACTACTGTTTATCTGCCAAGTAATTGCAAATGGTTCGATTTTTATACCGGACAAAACTACACCGGTGGAAAAACCCTCCGAGTTAAAACTCCACTTTCAATAATGCCGCTTTTTGTTAAAGCCGGTTCAATTATACCTTTAGGGCAGATGTTGCAATTCTCGACCGAAAAACCTGCCGATAGCACCGAATTGCGAATTTATACCGGAAGCGATGCCGAATTTACCATTTACGACGACCAAAACGACGGGTATGCTTATGAAAAAGGTAGTTATTCACTCATTCCTGTTAAGTGGAGCGAAAGCACACAAACCTTAACCATTGGCGAACGAAAGGGCAGTTATACCGGAATGTTACCAAAACGAACTTTCACCATTGTGTGGGTAAGTCTGAATCATGGCGCTGGATTAGCCACTGAGCCACAACCCGACAAAATAATTGATTACGATGGGAGAGCAATTCAGGTTCGGAGATAATTGACAATTATGGTGTTGCAGTTCAGAACTATTGAAGCTAATTTCACAATACTATTTCTGCTAAGGTTAAACCAATAATATCCAAGCTTTTAACCTTAGCAGAAAAAATATTCCAATTTTGAGATCACGTTTTTAGAATCGTTCAAAAATTCCAGTAGCGCCCTGACCAGTACCAACACACATAGTTACCATACCGTAACGTTGGTTGGTTCGTTTCAATTCATTCATTATCTGAACAGTGAGTTTTGCACCTGTGCAACCAAGCGGATGTCCCATTGCTATTGCGCCGCCATTTACATTGATGGTATCGGGATTGAGGTTGAGCGCACGAATTACAGCTAAAGATTGTGCAGCAAAAGCTTCATTCAACTCAATTATTCCAATATCATGGATACTTAATCCAGACTTAGTTAAGGCTTTGGGTATGCTTGCTACTGGGCCTATTCCCATTTTTCGCGGTTCAACTCCGGCTGTTTGGTATTCGACTAAGCGGGCGATAGGTTCTAATTGCAAGGATTTGAGCATAGTTTCCGACACGAGCAAAACAAATGCCGCACCATCAGACATTTGCGATGAGTTACCGGCAGTTACAGTGCCACCTTCGGCAAAAACAGGCTTTAATGCTGCCATCTTTTCCATGCTCGAACTACGTGGCCCTTCATCGGAGTCAACGATGTAGCTTTCGCTTTTTCGTTCACCGGCATTAAAATATACATGATTCACAGTTACAGGAGCAATTTCACCTGTAAACTTACCATCTGCCATAGCTTTTAGGGCTTTCAGGTTCGATTGTAAACCGAATTCGTCTTGGTCGGCACGGCTAATATGGTATTCACGTGCAACAGTTTCGGCTGTCAATCCCATGTTGTGATAATAATCGGTGTGATTTTTTGCAAGGTTAAAATTTGGAACCGGTCGCCAGCCACCCATCGGAATAAGCGACATAGACTCAACACCTCCGGCTAACACAATTTGCGCTTGTCCACATCTGATTTTATTGGCAGCCACCGCAATTGCTTCAAGTCCCGAAGCACAGTATCGGTTAACGGTCATTCCCGGAACTGTTACCGTATTTAATGCCGACAGCGAAATCATCCTGCCAATATTAAAGCCTTGTTCTGCTTCGGGAAAGGCATTGCCAACTACTACGTCGTCAATAAGCTCAACATCAAGTTGCCGAAAGTCAGCCAACAAACGTTTGATTACTGTAACTCCAAGTTCATCTGGGCGAACGAAACGAAATTTACCTCGCGGGGCTTTTCCAACTGCTGTTCGATATCCGCCCACTATATATGCTTCCATGATTTGATTTTTTTTCTGTTACACAATTATTCAATATTACCAGACGATACAAACCGGCGAAGTAAATCCTGCGTTTGCTCAGTCATACACAACTCCACAAAAGCTTGCCGTTCGAGATCGAGGATGTATTGCTCACTCACACAGCTAAGTGGTTGCGATAAATCGCCGCCCGATAATACAAAGCCTAATTTTTCGGCAATCAATTTTTGGTGAGCGTTGATATAGTTTCCGGCAAAAAACGATTCAGCACCTACTAAAACGGCTGCACAGCCCTCTGCGCCAAGCACTTTGATATCGTTGCGTGGTTGTGGACGGCTATACCCTTTATCGGCAAGTTGAAGTGCTGCTATTTTTGCGTAAGCTAATTGATTTGCGCGATTGATAATTACTTCATCAGTACCGCGACGAAGGTACCCTAAATCGAAAGCTTCGTGTGCCGAAGTGGATACTTTGGCTTGTCCAATGGTTATAAACCGCTGTTGGAATGAAGCAATGCGCGGATCGCCATCTTTTAACTCGTCCGAAAGCCGGAGCGCAAATTCTTTAGTGCCACCACCGGCAGGTATCAGCCCTACACCCATCTCTACCAAGCCAATATAAGTTTCGGCATGGGCAATCACTTTGTCGCAGTGCATACAAAGCTCGCAACCACCGCCCAAAGTAAGTCCGTGTGGTGCAGCAACAACCGGAATTGACGAGTAGCGCATTCGCATTATGCTGTTTTGGAAAGTTTTCACAGCTATATGCAGTTCGTCCCATCGTTTTTGCGAAGATAGCAAATACATCAACCCAACATCGGCGCCTGCCGAAAAATGCTCACCTTCATTTGAGATAACCAGTGCCTTATAGTCTTTTTCTGCAATATTTACAGCTACATTCATTGCTTCAATAATGCCGGCACCCAATACATTCATTTTGGTATGAAACTCAAGATTCAATACACCATCGCCTAAATCTATAATTGAAGCGTCGTTGTTTTTCCATACTGTATTCGATTGTCGGAGAGCGGATAATGATATAGTCTTATCAGCGCCGCGAACCGTGATATAGGTTTTAGTTTGCGGATCGTAATATTTGCGAATCCCATTTTCGATTTTGTAAAACGACTCGAAACCAGAGCTTACCATGTCGTAAACCCATTTTGCGGGTTCAAATCCATCTTGCTCCATCGCAACGATTACTTTTGATACGCCCAGCGCATCCCAAGTTTTAAATATACCGGCATCCCAACCAAAACCGCCTTCTATGGCAGCATCAATTTTGAAAAGAGCATCGGTTATTTCGCCCATTCGTTTGGAGGCATAATCGAAAACAGCGAAAAATATATTCCTGTAAAATTCTCCGATTTTGTCATCAGCCCAAAGCAATACATTCATCCTGTCGAACAATCCGGATATGCCTTTTGCTTGACCAACAACTGCAAATCGCTCATTTTTCTTGGGTTCGTATTCCAATGTTTCTAAGTTGAGCGACAAAATGACACTTTTACCCTGCTCATCTTTTATTTTTTTGTAGAAGCCGGTTTTGGTTTTTTCGCCAAGCATATTATTGCCAATCATTTTTTGCATATACTGTGGCAGAGCGAAATAGGAATTTCCTTCGTCGTTTGTACCTTGTGCTAATCCTCCGGCAACAAAAGCCAGCACATCTAAACCAACCAAATCGCCGGTGCGGAATACGGCTGATTTGGGGCGTCCTAAAATCCTTCCGGTCAGGAAGTCAACCTGATCGACCGACAGCCCAAATTCGGGCATTTTATGAAGCAAGTACATGATTGAATAAGTGCCTATCCTATTGGCAATAAAAGCCGGTGTATCTTTGCAAACAACCGGTGTTTTTCCAAGAAACCGTTCGCCAAACTCCTGCAAACTTTCGATTACTTCATCTATGGTTTCGTTGGCTGGAATAATTTCGAGTAATTTTAAATAGCGTGGCGGGTTAAAGAAGTGAGTCCCGCAAAAATGTTGTTTAAAATCGTCGCTACGGTTTTTGGTCAGCAAATTGACCGGAATACCTGATGTGTTTGTTGTTATCAATGTGCCAAGTTTGCGGTAATTATCTACCTTTTCAAACATTTGGCGTTTCACATCCAACCGCTCTACAATTGCTTCAATTATCCAATCGTATCCGGCAATTTTTGACAAATCGTCATCGAAATTACCGGTGGTTATGCGTGCTGCAAAATCTTTGTGATAAATTGGCGATGGATTGGTTTTCAGTGCTTTTTGAAGCGAGAGGTTGGCAATCCTGTTACGAACATCCTTATTTTCAATACTTAAACCTGCATTTTGTTCGTCAACGCTCAATTCAGTTGTGGCGAGGTCGAGCAACAGTATTTCTATTCCGGCATTTGCCAGATGACACGCTAAAGCAGAGCCCATTGCTCCACTTCCTAATACTGCTACTTTATTTATTCGTCGTATCATGGTATTATTTGTTGAGTTTCGGAGATTTGAAATGTTAGCATGGCAAAACAGGCAATTATTAATTGCTCGTTACCATTTTTCCCAGTGTATTTTGTTTGGCTTGTATTTGTTTTTAGGTTTTTCGTCGCCTACCGGCATACCCACTGCTAAAACATTTAGCGGCATTATTTTATCGGGAATCTGGAGTGTGTTTTTTACATGCGCAATCCTATCTTCGCGCGGGTACACACCCAACCACACCGCGCCATAGCCCAGCGATTCGGCAGCAAGTAATATGTTTTGTGTTGCAGCAGAGCAGTCTTGTTGCCAATAAACGTTGGGATTAACATCGTCGGATTCTACGATACCGCACACGACAATGGCGGCACCTGCTTGCGGAAGCATTTTTCCGTAAGGTAAGCCTATTGTAAGTTGTTTTATAGTGTCGTCGTTGGTTATCACTATGAAATGCCAGGGCTGCACGTTGTTAGCCGAAGGTGCAGCCATACCTGCTTTTACCAGCAATTCGAGTTGTGCAGCATTGAGTTTTGTACCGGTATAATGTCTTACACTTTTTCGTTGGGTGATAGTTGCGAATGTTTCGTTATCTGCTGTGTTTTTCATAGATTTAAGAGATAAATTATATAGATTCCGTAGAATTAGCAATTGGCATGTTATGAAAAATCGCTAAAATTGATTGATGAAACAAGAAGTAACACGAACCAGCAATGTACACACAATTAATTTTAGGATAGACAAAAATATGAAAAAATAATTACATCTTGTGTGGAATTTGTAAATTTTGTTGTGGCTTTTATTCAGAGCATTGAATTAACTATATACCATCGTGGGGTTGTGCCGGTGGTTTCCGATTTGCTTGTTTTGCGGGTTGTCAATAATTGTGAGAGCGAAATTCAAGTTTGAAGAATTGATGAATCAGGTGATTGCAATAGTTTGAGAAGTGCAGAAAGAGATGTGCGAGTAAGCAATACAGTTAATGGTCATAAATTGAGTTTTTGCTTTTGAAAAACATCTGAAATTCTATGTTTACGCTCAAAAAACAAATTTTAGAAAAGAAGGATTTGTTTGGTTTCGTGAGTTTTAAAGTTACTACACATTTACACACGCACACCAACTACCAATACGTCGTCAGTCTGTTTGTTTTCTCCTTTCCATGTTTCTAAGCTATTGTGCAGTAAATCTTCTACCTCAGCAAGTGGCTTGCTAATATTTTCGAGCAATAATTTCTGAAATGAATGGTTTTTAAGTTTACGACCATTATCTCCCCCAAACTGATCAGTATAACCATCAGAGAAAAGTACCACAGCATCACCGTTTTTAAGGTTGTATTCGTGTGTAGTAAATGATTTATACGTTGTTGCAATATGCTTACCGATAGGCATCCTGTCGCCTTTAATTATTATCAACTCATTAGGATTGCTACTACGTTGTACGGTTGCGTGCGCGTTGCAATTACGAATTAAATAAGCCGGACGGTTTGCGCCCGAATAATACATTTTCATCTTTTTATAGTCAATCATGCAGAGTGCTACATCCATACCATCACTCGCCTTAGAACGGTTTTTGGCATGTTGTAGTAAGGCAACAATATTGTCGCGTAGCTTATCGAGGATTAATCCGGGGTCGAGTATGTTTTTGCGTATGACTATCTCGTTGAGAAAAGCTATACCTAACATGCTCATCAAGGCACCGGGCACACCATGTCCGGTACAATCAACGGCAGCAAAAAAAACTAAATTTTGTTCGGCACTTGTGATCTGGCGTAACCAGTAAAAATCGCCGCTAATAATATCGCGAGGCTTGAACAACAAAAAGTTTTCGGCAAATAATTCGTTGAAGTAACTTCTATCGGGGAGCATAGCTTCTTGTATTTTACTTGCATAGGTAATGCTATCGAGCATGTGCTTGTTTTGCTCGGTCAAACTTTTATTTTGTTTTTCAATGAGGTTGTGTAAATCAATTAGCTTTTCATGTTGTGTCTCAATTTCTTCTTTTTGCTGCTCAATTTGTTCTTTTTTATTTTGTAATTCGAGTGTACGTTCTTCTACTTTTTGTTTGAAATTGGTTATTAGTGCGATTATTTCGCGTTTCATAATCCGGTAATTTAGAATGAGCCGTCCTATTTCATCATTAGTATCTTTAGTTTCTATCGTGCTATGATCCGTAAAATCGCTATGCACAAAAGTAGTTATGCTATTTGCCAAAAGACTAACTCTGTTGGTTATCCGATCAGATAAATAAATACTTAGTATAATACATAGCATAACCAGCAAAATAATAAGGAAAGCGTATAGCACCAATAATTCTTGAAAAATGGCTTTTTTGCGGTGTTCAATAGTTGCTATCGCTATTTGAATATAATTTTCTAATGATACAATTTGTTTGTTGAGTTGTTCTTTAAGCCCACTATTATTTTTCATTCCAAGTTGTCTATCTATTTCAACAAGTTGATTAAACATAGTAAGATAGTTGTCTAAATTGTAAAGGATTATGCTTTTTTGTTTGCTTTTTATATTTGGATTCGCGACTATTGTATCGCGGAATTGCCTACTGAGATTTCTTAATTTATTTACATAATTTTGTTCATTTCTAATGATATAGTCTTTTTCGTGTCGTCGTAAACTCAGTACGACAGTTTGTTCAATCTCATCGAATTTTTCTAATTCGTGAATATAATTGCGCATTTTTCCTTCAACCCCATATCAAGATAAAAATTATAAGTTTCTAAATCGCTGCATATATTTTCAAAATGGTTTTTGATCCTGTACTTATTCACCAGTTCTGACTTCAATATCTGATTCTGTTTTTCTTTGAGCAACTTTTGTAGTTCATCGTGTCGTTCGAGATACTTACTTTTATGGGTTTGAAAAAACTCAGACGACGACGCTTCATAAGAAAAAAAATCGCCAACAATTTTAAAATCCTGAACAAGCAGCAGATGAAATAAATTCGTGTCATTGTGGAAATTCGCAATTGCATCTTTTTGCTTGATATAGAATGAGCTTAACAGTATTATTAAAATACCGGCGAAAGAAAACAACAAATAGGAAACTAATAGTTTGCTTTTAAACGTTTTTAGCATTTGCACTAATTTTAATGTGGTGCAAAGTTATCCGGTTCAAGGGTAAGTAGCGGGTAGAATAAATTAATTTAAGTTTAATTAATTGTAAACAGTGTTACGAGGTGTGCAAGTGTTATTGAGGTTGGCTTTGTTCTGTCTTCACGCGCTTGGTGCATTTAAACCAATTTAGAAATTTTATCTTACTTTTATACTTTTGATACAACTCTTTACCCAACAGAAAGACGCCTATCCAGAACATAATTTGTCCTACAATAAAGAATCCGACCGAAAGCAATGCTTTGGTTTTAAGTGCCAAACTCAATAATGGTATGGTAGCTACTGCTCCAAACCATATTAATTTGCCACTAATAATCAGAATTATTCCAAAATATTTTTTTAGTTGTTGGCGATTAATCTTCATCCCACATAAGATTCGGTTTTGTCTGCAAAGTTAATAAAAATGTTTGGTTTATTATCTGTTTGAAATATGTTTCATTGAAAAAGCCTTGAGCGTTTAGGCTCAAGGCTTTAAAACAATCTTGGGTTAAAATATCTTATTTAGTAATTACCAATTTTTCAACTGCTACCGCTTTGTCTGTACGGAGTCGCAAATAATATACTCCCGAATTCAGATTCGTTGCGTCGAAATCGAATTTAAACTCGCCAGATACTTGTTTTCCTGAGAACAAACTTACGGCTTTTTTACCCGACATATCGAAAATAGCAATCTCGATAGATTCAGGTTGATTGAGCTTATAAGTAATAGTAGTGCGTTTGTTAAACGGATTCGGATATACTTGAATATTATTGGGTAATATTTCAAGATCGTTGATTGCAGTTTGTGTGATGACAACCTCACTGCATGTTTTTGTGGTTTGTCCGGTTACATCGTCCGAAACGGTTAAACAAACAGTGTAAGTGCCAGATTCTTCGTAAATGTGATTTGGGGTAGTGCTGGTCGAGTCTTTTGTACCATCACCAAAATCCCAAACCGATTTGGATGGCTTGCCAAAACTTGAACCAACAAAGTCGGTTGGATAACCTCCAGATTTTGTTTCCGAACGGTCTTGATTATAAGCAAACATGGCTTTGAATCCACCATCTATCATACCTACATTCACTAAACCATACGTTTTATCTTCACAAGCAGCAGCAGTTTTAATTGTAAGGTCAACAAGGTAGTAACCCGCTTTTGGCGCATTGTACGTTGGGTTGCGGAGGTTCGATTTCCAACCGTTATCATATTTCCATTCCCATGTATTGGGTTGTCCGATAGACTTGTCTAAGCATGTAACCTGTCTGCTGGTGTGGTCAACGGTATATGCAAAATCAGCGTGGCAATCGGTGTCGTCAGTCGTAGCTTTCACCCATTTGCAGAGCGTATTTTGCATTTTATCTTTGTTAATGATTGTCTGACAAACATTGTAGTAACCTTCTTCTTCAAATTCGTGCGTAGGGTTCTTTTCTTTTGAGAGAGGGCTACCATCACCAAAATTCCAAACATAGCTCTCAATTGCTCCAACTGAAAAATCAAAGAAGTTCACCACATTAAATACGGATATTGGATTACGGTAGTAGCTAAAGTCAGCCTGAAAATCAATATCGCGCTTGGTTACCAAAACAAAATTATCATAGTAATCAATGCAGGCATCTTGCGGATTGTTATTGCTGGTCGAAAGACTTACCTGATATAAACCGGATTTCGTGTAAGTATGGCTTGGATTTTTTTCTGATGAAGCTGCACCATCGCCAAAATCCCAACTGAAAGTAGAGTTATTGCCAACACCTTTACCGAAAAATTTTACTTCGCGGGCTACAGAATCTACGAAATAAGTGAAATACGCATTACACTTTACTTTGCCAATTTGCACTTCCTGAGTAACTCGGTCGTAACAGGTTTTAGCAGTATTAGCAACCGTAAGCGTTACCAGAAACATACCTTCACTTGTATATTTATGCTTTGGTTCTTTATCGGTCGAAACCTCGTTATCACCAAAGCTCCATAAATATATATCACCTTTCGATTTATTTTTAAATTCAACATTAGCATCCTCAAATTTTCCAGCGGTTTCAAAAATGATCACATTGTGGTCAAATTTAGCTTTACAATCAGCTTCGCTAATCTGTACTTCCTGCGTGATGACATCCTGACATTTCGTGGTTGTATTGAATACCGACATGCTCACTTTGTATGTACCTTTGTCTTTATATGTATGTTGAACATTGCGTTTTGTTGAGGTTACACCATCACCAAAATCCCAATACCAACTGTTTACAACACCCAATGATTGATCCTTAAATATGACCACATTATTATTGGGGTTAACAAAATGTACGTAATCAGCTTTGATGTTACATGCGGGAAATCCAACCTGTACTTTTTTGCAAATCTGGGCTTGTGATTTATTTACTGCGTTATATATTTGCAGACAAACATCATATACCCCCGGTTCTGTGAACTGGTGGTATGCCTTGCGCCCTTTTAATGAAGCTCCGTCAACAGTCCAATACCAATTGGTAATTACTCCGGTTGAGGTTGAGGTAAAGTAGCCGGTTGATGTTGTAGGATCAACATAGAATATAAAATTGGGCGTAATTACGTCGGCTAATACATTTTTAACAATATTAATGTTTTCGCAAACTTGTGCCAAGCAACCTGTTTTTGAATCAAAAGCAGATAAGCATACTTTATACGAACCAGAAGCAGAATATTGGTGCTTGGTTTGAAAGGTTGTGGCACGTTTTCCATCACCAAAATCCCACAAATAAGCAGTGGTTTGGTTAAGCACTTTAGCATTAAAGTAAACGCTATCGGTTACTGTATTAATAAAATATGAAAATTTGGGAGCACAAGCCTGTTCTATGGCTTGTTGATCTATTAATATTTCGCGTACGATAGATGATTGGCATTGCGTTGTGGCGTCGTAAACCTGTAATTGCACTTTGAATAAACCGGCTTTACTGAATGTATGCAAAGGTGAAGGTTCGGTCGAAACATCGCCATCGCCAAAATCCCAAAGTGTTCGTACATCCTGACCAATAGATTGGTTTGAAAACTTTACAGTTTTTGAGGCTGGTAACACAAAGTAACTAAATTTGGCATCACATACTGCTGTTGATTGTCCTCCGTATAACTGAACTGTTTTACAAACTTGCGATACGCATTTGGTTTCACTGTTCAAAACATGCAGACAAACATTATACTTACCGTTTTCGTTATATTGATGTACAGGAGAAGGCTGATTTGAAATTTTTCCGTCCCCAAAATCGTACACAATATTTGTATAGACACCTAACGATTTGTCTGTAAATGTTGCTTCATTGGTTTGGGCATTAACGATAAAATCAAAATTTGCGCTGCAATCAACTGTTGTTTCTGGATTAATGCGTACTATTTTGCAAATTTCTGACTGGCATCGTTCTGTAGCAGAACTGGGGTCGCCATCGGTTATGTGCAAGCATACTTCGTAATCACCGTCATTGGTGAATGTGAAAGTGGGATTAACGTCTGCTGATTTTCCTTCTTTATCGAATGACCAATAATATGCAGCAGCACCTTTTGATAGGTCGGTGAATGTGGTTGTTTTGGTGGTTTGATCGGTAAAAAAATTAAAATTTGCCCGACAATTAATTGTGCCCACCTCAACTTCTTTGCATTTTTTCGACAGACAATGTGTAGCACCGTCATAAACGTATAAGCAAACATCGTAATAACCATCTTTTAAATATTGGTGTTTGGGGGTTGCTTCAGTTGACGATGCGCCATCTCCAAAATCGAATACTTGTAAGCTAAGCATACCAGATGATTCATTTACGAAATTTACAGACCGTGCGTTTGTAGGATCAATTCCATAATGAAAATCTGCTTGACAGGTAATGGTTCCCATTTTTACAATTTTGCATTTCTCATCCGTACAACCAAACGTATTCACTACTTTTAAGCAAACATCAAATGCGCCTTCTTTTTCAATTAGTTTCTTTGGGTTTGCAACATCTGAAAATGTTCCATCGCCAAAGTTCCATGCATATTTCAGGCTTCCACCTGCTACAGATTGTCCTCCAACTGTTTTATTGAGGAAATAAATGGAGTCTTTATTGATTGCGTAACTAAAATCAACCGTGAAATTACAAGCTGCCGGCTCTTGCACCGGAAAACTATAAAAACTGCTACAATTATTGGCATCGGTAATGGTTACTTGATATACACCAGCTTCAATATTAGATAAATCTTCAATTTTAGCACCATTATTCCATAAATAAGTGTAGGGCGTTTTTCCGCCGGTTACCGTAAGATTAATTGCTCCGTTTTTACCACCGCGTGTAGTTACATTAGTTATTTCAGATACTGCATTTACGCTATTGGTAAACACAATAGCATCATCGGTACTGGAGCAACCGCGCGAATCTACAATTTTGAGTGTGTAGGTGGTTGTCTGTTTTGGCGATACAATAATTGACCGTTGGTTAGTAAGTAATATTCCATCGTTATACCACTCGGAGCGAATACCGCCACTCGAGGCAAGTTCAATGGATTGACCAATACAGATAGTTACATCAGAGCCTGCATTTACTATTGGTTTAGGATAAACGGTTAAGCTAACAATTTTTTGGTCAGAACAAAACTCATTCGACACTTTTACCGATACAGATGCCGATGTCCATTTACCATCAGTAACAACTTGGGTTGTTGCACCGGTTAAGGTTGAAAGCACTCCGGGTGCTGTAATCCAAGTGTAGTTTGTACCACCTGAAGCAGTAAGCGTTAATTGATCGCCCTGACATAATGTAGCCGTTGTTGTGCTGACAGATGCTTTTAATTCGCCATTGGTTATTACTACCGTATCGCGAAATACGCAAAGTTTATTTGTTACCGACCAGATAAATTTGTTTTCGCCCGGTTGTAAATTAGATACAGAGGTTGCGGTAACATTGGTGTTTGCTATTGTTGCTGTGGTGCCAATGGTCGACCACTTCGCTGTTCCAACGGTTACTGCTAAGGCATTAATATCGGCAGAAGTTTCGCAGACAGTAAAATCGTCGAGCACTATGGCAGACGAAGGTGAATCGTTGGTAATGACTACTTCGTCGGAAGTTTGGTTGCTTTGTGCATCTTTAATTGTCCATTTAAAAGTATTGATGCCTTGCTTTAAGTTACTTACTTTCGTGTTGTACAGGTTTGGATTTTCGATGTTCACCTGTCCGGTCGACATATATATCCATTGTCCGGTTTCTCCTACTGCCGGTTGATTACCTTGCAACTGTACTGTGCTTGTACATATTGTAGCATCAACACCTGCGTTGGCAACAGTTTGCGAAAACACTTGAGTAGTATATAAGCTACACAGTATCAAGCATACTATTATAAACTTCATTCTTTGTAAATGATTATTCATGGCTATAGTTTTAAAGTTATTATACATCAAGAGATTGTATTGAGGATTGATTGGCATGATTGAGTTAATGTGCATTTCTGCTTAATTAATCATTTTGCGGATTAATGGTTATTATTATTAGAATAAAGATTTGATACGATTATTAATAAAACTCCTTGGCGTTTAAACGTTATAAGATTCAGAATTTTAGAAAAAAAACATTCGATTTTTGATCTTCAAAATTTTGAAACCTGAAAAATAACACATTAAAAATGCCTCGGTAGGTGCTACTTATCAATGGAATAAATACAGTATTCCAGAGTGGAATCACCTGATTTATTAATACGTAATCTTAGCCTATTAGTTGTATAGGGGAATTGTTTTTTTGATGAAAAGGAAAGTAATGAAAAGGATTAGATACGAACCCCAATAACAAGGATATCATCAATTTGTTCAAGTTTTCCACGCCAGGTTTCTATTTCGTGGTTAAGTATTTCTCGTTGAACCGACATTGGGTTGTGGTGAATTTCCACTAAGAGTTCTTTGAATTTTTTTGACATAAATTTACGACCATCGTCGCCGCCAAATTGATCAACATATCCATCGGATGAAATATAGAAACAATCGTCTTTTTGAATTTTTATTTCGTTGTTGGTAAATGATTTTTGTCCTTTGAAATATATACCAATCGGCATTTTGTCTGCTTTTATCTGAGTTGCTTCTCCATCGCGTATCATTATCAATGGATTGTAAGCACCGGCAAATTGTAAGGTCATGCTTTGGAAATCGAACACGCACATCGAAATATCCATACCATCTTTAGCTTCGTTCTCTTTTCCGGTTTGGTGGAGCGAGCGAATTACATTTTCGCGCAGTTGGTTCAAAATTTCGTTGGCTTGTGTAACTTCATTTTTATTGACAATCTCATTCAAAAATGACACGCCAAGCATACTCATAAACGCACCCGGAACGCCGTGACCTGTACAGTCGGCTGCGGTAATTATCACTTTGTTATTATGTTCGGTCATCCAATAAAAATCGCCACTTACTATATCGCGTGGTTTCCATAGTATGAAGTGCTCCGATAAGTAGTTTGCAATGTACTCGGGTGGAGGTAATATAGCACTTTGGATACGACTGGCATAATGGATACTATCAGTAATTGCCTGTTTTGCATGCATAATCTGATCGCGGTTATCCTTTATCTCTATATTTTGTTTTTCCAGTAGTACATTGGCTTTCTTTTTCTCATGAAATTGTTTGAAAAGCATTACCGAAAATACCATAACGATTATTAAACCGCCTATCGAAATGTAAAT
>JFJP01038750.1_pt1 | contig 15933 bp, 14 predicted proteins | sample 431651 | NCBI WGS metagenome assembly JFJP01 (sample SAMN02602958, study PRJNA72255) | Microbial mat metagenome, whole genome shotgun sequencing project. | biome: fresh water; feature: sink hole; material: water; isolation source: purple microbial (photo- and chemosynthetic) mats found in... | reverse complement strand
GCGCAGCTCTACGGCTTCCTGGTCCTGACCCGCTCCGACACCGACCACCTGGTGCTGAACCCTCCCGACTTCCAGCCTGTCGAGTACTGAGGCCGCGGGCCGGCGGTCACAGCACGCTTCCCAGGCTGATGGTCTTGGCCAGCCCGACGCTCACGTAGTTCTCGTAGCTCAGGCAGACATCCTTCGAGAAGCAAATGGGGAACACCACAAGGTCATCCCAAATGGCTTCGTCCAGGTCCTGGACCTGCGCCTTGGCGATTTCGTGGCGGTAAAGACCGTAAACGATGCCCGCGTTGAACGTGTCGCCCGCCCCCACGGTGCTGACGGGGCTGATCTGGGGCACGTCGTAATGCTTGTTGAGCTTGCGGTTGATGACGTTGACTCCCTTCCGGTTGGCCGTGTAAACCAGGGTGGGCGACCCGATTTCCAGCAGCCGTTCGTAGGCTTGCTCCGGAGTCTGGCATCCCCAGATGTACCGGAAATCCTCGTCGGACCCTTTGACGACATCCGCGAACGAGACGTTCTCGCGGATGAACGGCATCAATTCGGGCAGGTCCCGCTTGTGCGCTTCCCTGAAGTTGGGGTCATAGACCACCAGGGCTTCCTTTTCGCGGGCTTTCAGGAGGAAGGAGCGCAGGTCTTCCCGGATTTCAGGCTTGATGCCGTAGAAGGAACCGAAGAGCACGATGTCGCCCTTCTCGATTTCCGGGAAGTTGACGTGCAGTTTCCCTTGTTTCCGGATCTTGTAGAAAGAATACTCGGCGTTGTTGTTTTCGTCGAGGAAAGCCAGGGCCAGGCGCGAGCGGGCGTTGTCGTAGCGCGTAACGTGCTGGATGTCCACCCCGTTGTCCTTGAGGAACTGGTCGATGATCCGGCCGATCTGGTCGTCGGCGTAGTCGCCTACCATGCAGACGGGCACCCCCAGCCTGCCCAATGTCACAGCGCTGTTCAGCAAGGCCCCGCCAGGCTTGCCCTCCACGGGGACGTTGTTCTTGAAAATGATGTCGTAAACGGTTTCGCCGACAGTGTAAACTCTTCTCATGGCATGGCTCTTTTTTTTGGCGGGGTTCTCAAAACAGATCCTGTTGGGAGGCATGGCGACGCGGGGCAAACGCGAAAAGCCAAGACGGGCTGTCTTGGCTTTTCGAGGGGGGCCAGGTCAAACTTGGCCCTCCCAGTGGTGGTCGTTCATGTGGAAAGCATGGCGCAGCAAGTCTATGACATGGTCCGGCAGCTTTCCGTTTTCAGCGTTGCGAGCGTTTCGGGCCAGATGCTCGGCCGACTGGGTGCCGACGACCACGCTGTCCACGCCGTAGGTGTAGGCGCTGAAGCGGATGGCCACCTCGTCCCAGTCCATGCCCAGGTCGAGGTCCATCGCGCGGAAGCGTTCCCAATAGGCCTCGCCGTAATGCCCGAAGGGCCGCTCGGCGAACCGCCAGGGCGCGTTGGCCAGCGGGCGCTTGGCAATCACGCCCATGCCGCGGGCCTTCGCGGCCGGAAGCTGGTTGCTGATCACCCGCTGGTCGCAGATGTTCAGCGAGCACATCATCCCCGAGAAGCGGTTGGTCTGGATGGCCGTCGAAAGGTGCTGGTTTTCACCCGAGTAGGAAGCGATCCTGACTTTGCCGTTGAAGACGGCCTCCTCCAAGGCCCAGATGACGTTCTCCTGCATGATGATCCCTTTCGGGCAGGAGTGCAGGTGGACGATGTCGATGTAGTCGGTGCGCATCTTCTGGAGGGCCTGGTTGATGCCCAGCCGGACGGCGTCGTAGGTCCAGTCCTCTACCCCCTCTACCCCGTAGCCTACCTTGGTCGAAAGCGCGTACTCGTGGCGCCTGTGCGCCAGGTGCTTGCCTATCCGGTCTTCCGAGACCCCGTAGCTCCGTGCCGTGTCGATGAGGGTGATGCCATTGTCGAGGGCCGAGTGCAGCAGCCGGGCCGCCTCGTTCTCGTCCATGCGCCAATCGCCCACCGCGCCGGCGCCGAAACCCACGGCGCTGACCTTGATCCCCGTCATTCCAAAATCCCTGATGTCCATGCTCTAGTTAGGTTGTGTTTGTTGAATCATGATTCCTTGGCCCCGACGAACTGGTCTTCCTTGTCGCGGAAGAGGACGTTGAAAGTCGTCAGCGAGCCGTAGATCCTGGTAAGGTACTGCTGCAGGTTGACCTTGTCCTCGTCGTCCAGCTTGTCCGAAGCGTTGACGCGCTGCTCCATGACCCGGAGACGGTCGCGCAGCATCACGATCTTGTGGAAGAAGGTCTCGATCGGAATCTCCTTGCTCTTCTTGGTCTGGTCGGAGGGTTTCAGCACCAGGGTGCCGCCCACCCAGCGCTCGCCCAGCTCCACGCGCTGCTGGATGTCCGAGTACTCGTTCAGGATGCGGCGCAGGCTCGCTTCCACCTGCGCGAGGCTGACCACGTCGGTGGCCACCTTCTCGGCCTCGAGCACCTCCAGGCGGTCGTCCTGCAAGGGGATCTCGTGCCGCCCGTGGTGGATGAAGGTGATGGTATGGGCGTTGGCCTTGGCTTGTATCACCACGCCAACTCCAAAATCGGGATGCTTTACCCGGGACCCGATTCCCAGGATGGGTGTCTTCATTTTGGGTTTATTTTAGGATGATTTTCACGAATTCGTCCCAGAGCACGTCGCGCGGCGGGGCCGCCACGACCTCCACCCGCTCCTGGCTCACCGGGTGCAGGAAGGCCACGCGCCGGGCGTGCAGGTGGATGCCTCCGTCGGGGTTGGAGCGGTCGAAGCCGTACTTGAGGTCGCCCTTGATGGGGCAGCCCGCCCGCGAGAGCTGGCAGCGGATCTGGTGGTGCCGGCCCGTGTGCAGGCGCACCGAGAGCAGGTGGTAGTGGTCGGTGCTGGCCTCCAGGCGGTAGCTCAGCCGGGCCAGCTTCGAGCCCTTGCGTCCTTCCTGCACCACGAACGACTTGTTCTTGGCCTGGTTCTTCAGCAGGTAGTGCTCCAGCACGCCCTCCTCGGACGGCGGGAGCTCCTTGGTCACGGCCCAGTAGGTCTTCTCGACCTTGCCCTCGCGGAAGAGCGCGTTCATGCGCTCCAGGGCCTTGCTGGTCTTGGCGAAGACCACCGCTCCGCTGGTGGGCCGGTCGATGCGGTGCGTGACGCCCAGGAACACGTTCCCCGGTTTCTGGTGGACCTGCTTGAGGTGCTGCTTGGCCAGCTCGACAAGGGGCATGTCGCCCGTGATGTCGCCTTGGACGATCTCGCCGGGGGCCTTGTTCAGGATCAGCAGGTGGTTGTCTTCGTGGAGGATTTCCATGCTCTGGGCTTGTGGTTTTAGGGTGGGTCAAAGTTGTTCGAGAAGGCTTTCGAGCCGGACGCCCCTCGACCCTTTGACCAGGATGGCCAGGTCCTTGGGGGGGGATGCGGCGAGCTCCCGCTTGAGCGAGCCGGTGTCGGGATGGAAGGCGAAGCCCGGGAAGGCCGCCGCGTGCGCCCCGAAGAGCGGGCCCACCAGCCAGGCGGCATCCGGGCGGAGGCCCGCGAGGCGACGCAGGATCTCCAGGTGCTCGGCTTCCTCCTCCGGCCCCAGCTCGAGCATGTCGCCCAGCACGGCGGCCTTGCGGGGCCAGGCCTGGGCGGCCAGGTTGTCCAGGGCGGCGGCCATGCTCGTGGGGTTGGCGTTGTAGGCGTCCATGACCACGAGGTTGCGCCCGGTGCCGATGATCTGCGAGCGGTGGTTGTCGGGCCGGTACTGCTCGAAGGCCAGCCGCGCCTGCTCGGCGGGGATGCCCATGTGCGCGGCCACGCGCAGGGCGCACGAGAGGTTCTCGAGGTTGTAGGCTCCCGCCAGTTGGGTCTGGAACTCGCCCAGCTCCGGGTGCCAGGCCCGCAGGTGGGCGCCGCCGGGGCGGGCCTCGGGGTGCGGGTGCTCGGGGCTGCCGTAGCGGAGCACCCGGGCCGGCTCGTAGGGGCCGAGCCGCTCGGCCAGCAGCGGGTTGGAAGCGTTCAGGAAGACCAGGCCGCCGCGCTCCTTGAGGAAGTCGTACATCTCGCCCTTGGTGCGCACCACGCCGTCGAATCCGCCGAAGCCTTTGAGGTGCGCCTTTCCCACGTTGGTGACCAGGCCCATGTCGGGCTCGGCGATCTCGCAAAGCTGGCGGATGTCGCCAGGGCGGTTGGCGCCCATCTCCACCACGGCGAACTGGTGCCCGGGCGCCAGGCGCAGCAGGGTCAGGGGCACGCCGATGTGGTTGTTGAGGTTCCCCCGCGTGGAAAGGGTCTCGAACTTGCGCGCGAGCACGGCCGCCAGCAGCTCCTTGGTGGTGGTCTTGCCGTTGCTGCCGGTCAGGGCCAGCAGGGGCGTGCCCAGGTGGCGGCGGTGGAACCGGGCCAGGTCCTGGAGGGCGCGCAGGGCGTCCGCGACCCGGATGAGCCTGGGGTCCGGGCCTTGGTCTTGGTCAACGACCGCGTGGGATGCCCCCGCGGCGAGGGCTGCCGCGGCGTGCTGGTTTCCGTCGTGCCTTTCTCCTTTCAGGGCGAAGAAGATGCCACCCGGAGAAATGCTCCTGCTGTCGGTGCTGACGCTTCCGTGGGTGAGGAAGAGCTTATGGAGTTGGGAGGTTTCCATGCGTTTTTCCCTGGTTTTTTTCATGAAAGGAAAAAAAAAGCCTTTCCCGAAAGGAAAGGCTAATTTATCATTTTATTCGGACAGGGCCAAAAGCCCGTGTGGCCGATGGGCTGGGCCTAGTTGGGCATGCCCTGGTTGCCGCCCACCTTGATCATGGCGCAGCGGAAGCCGATGTCGGCACGGGCCATGTCCTGGTCGAGGAAGCGGCGGGATCCGGGCGAGAGCCAGTAGACGCGGTCGCGCCAGGAGCCGCCCTTGTAAACGCGGGCCTCGTCGTTGACCAGCGAGGTGATGCCCTTGCGCAGCGGGTGGGCGGGGTCGCCCTGGGCGTACATCCGGTTGGAGCCGACGTTGACCCCGGTGGTGTCCATGTCCTGCTGCTGGCGGGTGTCGTAAGACCAGTCGAGGGCGTTGATGGCCGAGATGGCGTCGCCGTCCATGTAGTTGATGTTGTCCGCGCGCTGGTAGTTGTAGCGGTACATGGCGTCTTGGAGGGGCACGTCGTCGTAGATGACCTTGCCGTACTCGTCGAGGATGGGCTCGCGGGTGGAGGGGTCGCGGCGCATGACCTGGAACACGTTGCCCCGGAATGGGCGGAAGTCGTTGACTTCCAGCGAGCTCATGCTGCGGTAAACGTCCTCGACCCATTCGCTGACGTTGCCGGCCATGTTGTAGATGCCGTAGTCGTTGGGCCAGAAGGCATCGACGGGGGCGGTGATGGCGGCGTTGTCGTTCAGGGCTCCGGCCACGCCCATGAGGTCGCCGCGGCCGCGCTGGAAGTTGGCCATGAAGTGGCCGCGGTACTCCTGGTCCACGTTGCGGACGTAGTGCCCGGTCCAGGGGTAGATGCGGACGTTGAAGATGAGCTCCTCCTCCGTCTCGCCGATGATGGCCAGGGCGGCGTACTCCCATTCCGCCTCGGTGGGGAGCCGGTAGTCGGGGAGCATGATGCCGTCCATCATGGTCACGCGGCGGTCGTCGGTGCCCGTGCCGCCGCCGGAGTAGTTGGGCAGGCCTCCGATGACGCCCACGTCGTACAGGCCGGCGTAGTAGCCTTCGGTGGTGAAGTGGCCTTCGTTGAGCTGCTGGTCGGGCGAGTGCTCCAGGATCTTCTCATCGACCAGGATCTGCTCGTTCACGCGGTCCGTGCGCCAGTCGGAGTAGGCCTTGGCCTGCACCCAGCTCACGCCCACCACGGGGTAGTTGTTGAAGGCCGGGTGGCGCAGGTAGTACTCCACGTAAGGCTCGTTGTAGGCCAGCCTTTCGCGCCAGACCAGGGTGTCGGGCAGGGCCTTGACGTAAACTTCCGGGTAGTCGATGAAGACCCGGCCTATCCAGTAGAGGTACTCCAGGTAGTCGAGGTTGCGCACCTCGGTCTCGTCGATGAAATAGTCGGCCTGGGTGGCCCGGCGGGGCATGTTGTTCCAGTCGTACATGACGTCCTGCTCGGTCTGGCCCATCACGAAGGTGCCGCCTTCCACCAGCACCAGTCCGGGGCCGATCATCTGTTCCACTTGGTCGCTTTCGGCGAAGTAGCCGTTCTCCTCGCTGTTGTACTCCCATCCGGTGGTGTTCGAGAAGCTGCCACCCCCGCAAGAGTTGAAGAGCATGAGGCTGGATGCGGCACCTAGCAAAATTGGTCTGACTCTCATAATCTGTTGGATTTAAGATATTTGTCTTGGTTTTTCATGACGTCGGGCTGCTACTGCCGCATGAAGGCGGGGCAGGGGACGTGCGTCCTTTTGGATTTCCTCTCGAAACACTCAAATTTCATTCCAAATGAAAGTTCGTGGGCGTTTCTTGTCTGCCCGGCTTCTTGGCCCACGCCCCAGTCGTAGCTGTACGCGAACGTGAACCAATCGGTGTGGAACCCCAAGACCGCCGTGGCCGTCCGGGCCCCCGAGGCCGGGAAGAGGTTCAGGAACCCGCCCAGGCGCAGCACCTGGTAGCGCGCCAGGCCGCCCGCCGAAAGCCGGCGGTGGTCGCCCTGCCTCTGCCAGAGCGCCGAGGGGGCCAGATAGACCGAGGGCGCCCCGAACCGCCCTGGCCAGACCCGGAGCTCGCCCGCGGCGTGCAGCGTCAGCTTCCGCTGCATCCGGGTCGAGGGGTTCCGCTCGCCGAAAGGGTAGGCCTCGCGGATGTTCTGCGCCGAGGCGCCCACCAGCCACCGGGGGCCGTGCGCCGAGACGCCCGCGCCCATGTCCCAGTACGTCCGCGAGCGGCTGCCTTCGGGGCCCAGGTGGTGCATCGGCCCGCTGTTCGGGTCGATCATGCTCGGAAGCAGCATGTTCCCGAAGTCCAAGACCCTCTGCCTGAGGCTGTTTTGCAGCCCGAGCGAAAGCGACGCTTCGTCCGAGAGCCGCACCCGCTGCGAGAGCGACAGGTCCAGGCTGTTCTGGCTGAACACCCCCACCTGCGGCTGGTCGCTCGCCAGCGAGAGGCCGAAGCCCGTCCCCGTGCTGGCCGCCATCATGTCCGCCGACGCGAAGTAGCTGATGAAGCTGCCTGGCACCGAGGGCATCTGGTTGCGGTAGCCCGAGTAGAAGCGCGGGCAGACTTCCAGGCCCGCCAGGGCCGGGTTCAGCCAAAGCCGGTTCCAGTGGCCTTGCGAAAAGGAGGCGTCCTGGCCTGAAGCCCTCGGGCTGGCCAGCAGTTGGAGCAGCATCAGCAGCGAGAGGCTGGCCTTGGGCGCCAGGGCGTAACGTCGGCTTGTCGGGCTCATGGGGCTTGGTTGTTGCGACCTCCTGCCCCAAACGGCCCGGGTCGAAGGCTATTTCGTGGCGGGGGAGGGGAAGGCAGATCTTTTTCGGGAAAACCAGGCTGCGCCATGGATTTCGCAATGGCGAGGGCTTGCGAAGATTTTGCTCGCCCGGGCAGGCGGCCCCATCGGCGCAGGCTGCCCCTGCGCCGATGGGGCCGCCGGGGGTCAGAGGCTCAAGGCGTCGGTCCATACGCGCCAGGCTTCCTCGGCCTGGCCCACGAGCATGGGCAGGCCGTTGAGGACGCGGGCTCCGGCCTGCTCGGCCTTCTGGAGGAAGAGGCTGCGCTCGGGGTTGTAAACCAGGTCGTAGCAGATGTGGCCGGGGCCGAGGCGGGCGTAGTCGATGGGCGGGCACTCGCCGGTCTTGGGGAAGGTGCCCAGGGGGGTGCAGTTGACCACCAGGCCGTGGGTGGGCAGGAGCTGGTCGGCCTGGGCGTAGGCCAGGCCGTCGGCCGAAGGCGCGCGGGAGACCAGGCGGGGCTCGATGCCCTCGGCGCGGAGCTTGAAGGCCACGGCCAGCGAGGCGCCTCCGGTGCCCAGCACCAGGGCCTTGCGGGGCAGGGGCCCGAAGGGGCGCAGGGCCTGCCAGAAGCCGTGGGCGTCGGTGTTGTAGCCCTTGGCGCGGCGGGTGTTGGGCTCGATGGTGATGGTGTTGACCGCGCCGATGGCCCGCGCAAGCGGGTCCAGCTCGTCGAGGTAGTCCATGACGGCGCGCTTGTGCGGGATGGTGACGTTGAGGCCGACCAGGGCGGGCTGGGCCTCGAGCAGGGCCGGGAAGCCGCGGATGTCCTCCAGGGGGAAGTTCTGGTACTCGAAGCGGGGAGCCAGGCCCATGCGCTCGAACTTCTCGGTGAAGTAGCCCCGCGAGAAGGAGTGGCCCAGGGGAAAGCCGATGAGTCCGAAGAGTGGCATGGCGGGGCGTCTAGGCTTGGTTTTTCTTGATGCGATCGGCGATGGCCTCGAGCGCGAAGATCAGCCCGAAGCCGAAGAGGGACAGGCCGATGGCCCAGAGCAGCGCGGGGTCGCCGGCGTACTGGCCGGGCAGCACGTTGGCCTCGACCAGCGGCTGGACGTGGCCGTGGCGGTCGGTGAAGGTCTCCACGACCCGCTTCCAGGGCCAGACCTTGTTGAGCGAGCCGAGCATGAAGCCGGCCAGCACGGCCACGGTCAGGTCGTGGAAGCGCTGGAGCAGCCACGAGAGCAGGTGCGAGAAGGAGAGCAGCCCGATCGCGGCCCCGGCGATGAAGACGAAGATGACGGGGAGGTTGAGCTCCGTCAGGGCCGTGAGCACGTAGATGTACTTGCCCATGAGCAGCAGGATGAAGCTGCCCGAGATGCCCGGCAGGATCATGGCGCAGATGGCGATGGCCCCCGAGAGGCCCACGAACCAGAGGGCGTCAGGGGTCTGGGTCGGGGTGGCGATGGTGATCCAGTAGGCCAGGGCGGCGCCTGCCAGGCCGGCCAGCAGCTTGGGGGCGTCCCAGCGCGAGACGGTCTTGGCCACATAGACTGTCGAGGCCACGATCAGGCCGAAGAAGAAGGACCAGACCTCGATGGGGTGGAACTCGAGCAGGTACTTGAAGAGCTTGGCCAGCGACAAGATGCTGAAGGCGATGCCGCTGACCAGGGCCAGCAGGAAGTTGCCGTTGACGGCCTGCCAGAAGGCCTTGGGCCCGCGCTGGAAGAGCAGCCGGGCGCTGGCCAGGTTGATCGAGCGGATCGAGAGCAGCAGCTCCTGGTAGATGCCCGAGATGAAGGCGATGGTGCCGCCCGATACGCCGGGCACCACGTCGGCCGCGCCCATCGCGATGCCTTTGAGCACCACCAGGCCGTACTCCTTGGCTCCGCGGGGCTGCCCGGGGCCTTCCGTTTGAATTGTCTCCATTCCGATTCAGGTTTTGTGTGGGAATCCGCCCTGCCGAAGCCCGAGGGGGCCGGGGGCCTCGGCGGGCGGGCCAAGATAGAAAAACTTCGCGCAAGCCCCGCGAAGGCGGCTCATGATGCCCTCCCGCTCCGCGTTCGGGGGGAAATGCTAACTTCGCGGCTTGTCAAAAAAAATGAAACCACCCATGAGATTTGTAGCATCAAGCACCGCCCTGCTGGGCCACCTCCAGTCCATCAGCAGGGTCATCAACAGCAAGAGCACCTTGCCCATCTTGGACAACTTCCTGTTCAAGCTCCAAGACAACGAGCTGGAAATCACGGCCTCGGACCTGGAGACGACCATGACGACCCAGCTCCAGCTCGACAACGCCGACGGCGAGGGCCGCATGGCCGTGCCGGCCAAAATGCTGCTCGACACCCTCAAGGAATTTCCCGAGCAACCCCTGACCTTCGAGATCCAACACAAGAACGACTCGCGCGTCATCGAGATCTTCTCCGACAACGGCAAGTTCACCATCCCCGGATACGACCCCGACGAGTACCCGCAGTGGCCCCAGCTCAAGCCCGAGCAGAACACCCGCATCGAGATGCCCGCCGAAGTCCTGCTCAAGGGGATCAACAGCAGCCTATTCGCCACCGCGGTCGATGAGCTCCGCCCGGTCATGAACGGCATCTTCGTCCAGATCAAGCCCCAGAGCCTGGCCTTCGTGGCCTCCGACGCCCACAAGCTCGTCCGGTACCGCCGCAGCGACATCCAGCCCGGCTTCGAGAACTCCTTCATCCTGCCCAAGAAGCCCGCCAACCTGCTCAAGGGAATCCTGGCCAAGCAGCCCGGAACCGTCCGGGTCGAGTTCGACGACAAGAACGCCGTCTTCACCCTGGTCGGATACAAGCTCATCTGCCGCCTCACCGAGGGCCAGTACCCCAACTACGAGAACGTCATCCCCCACCAGAACCCCAACAAGCTCGTGGTGGACCGCGCCGAGCTCCTCACGGCACTGCGCCGCGTCTCGGTCTTCTCGAACCCCTCCAGCAACCTGGTCAAGCTCGAAATCAAGGACAACATGGTCGTGGTTTCGGCCCAGGACATCGACTTCTCGACCTCGGCCTACGAGAACATCAACGCCCAGTACGACGGCGAGAGCATGCACATCGGGTTCAAGTCGCTCTTCCTGCTCGAGATCCTCAGCAACCTGTCCTCCAACGAGGTATCCATCGAGCTCTCGGACCCCATCCGCGCCAGCCTCATCTTCCCCATGGAAAAGGACAGCTCGCACGAGGACTACCTGACCCTGCTCATGCCCATGATGATCAACATCTGAGCCGAGGCCTCCGTGCCCCCGCCCAAAAGGCCGCCCCCGACGCTGGGGCGGCCTTCTTCTTTCGCCCTCGACCCCGACCTCCAACCGCGGCAAACGGCCCCCACACCCGGGCAGCGACTGCCGCGCAACGATTGACCCACGAACCCCATCATGAAACTCAAACTCAACCGACCCATCGTATTCTTCGACATCGAAAGCACCGGAATCAACGTCAACAAAGACCGGATCGTCGAACTGGCCCTGCTCAAGGTCCGCCCAGACCAGGCCGAGGAGAGCCGCACCTACCGCTTCAACCCCGAGATGCCCATCGGGGGCGAGGCCGAGCGCGTGCACGGCATCTCCGACGAGATGGTCAAGGACGCCCCCACCTTCCGAGCCCTGGCCCACGAGGTGGCCGACTTCCTCCGAGGCGCCGACATCGCCGGATACAACTCCAACCGCTTCGACGTGCCCATGCTCGCCGAGGAGTTCGAACGGGCCGGCATCGACTTCGAATGGCGAAGCATCCGCTTCGTGGACGTCCAGACCATCTTCCACAAGATGGAGCAGCGCACCCTGGGCGCCGCCTACAAGTTCTACTGCCAGAAGGAGCTCGTCAACGCCCACAGCGCGCAGAGCGACACGCAGGCCACCTACGAAGTCCTCCAGGCACAGCTAGAACGCTACCCCGACCTCAAGAACGACATCAAGTTCCTCTCCGACTTCGCCGCCCACAACAAGACCGCCGACTTCGCCGCCCGCTTCCTGCTCGACAAGAAGGACCGCGAGGTCGTCAACTTCGGCAAATACAAGGGAAAGCTCCTCGAGGAAGTCCTCCGCGAAGACCCCGGTTTCTTCAAATGGATGATGGAAGGAGACTTCCCCCTCTACACCAAGCGAGTCCTCCAGGCCGCCAAGCTCAAGCTCAGCTTCCCCAACACAAAGACCAAGTGAGCGGCTGGACGTTTCGTCAGCACAAAAGGCAAATTCTGGCAGAAGACCTGCCCCGCGACATGACATTTTGGCCTATCCCAACCGCTTGGCGGGGAAATTGAAACCGCGGGCGAAGCGATGAAAAATTAAGCGTTCCCAAAAAAAACTTTTCGGAAATGGCTGAAGAAAAAGACCCCCAGCAAAACCCTCTCGATACCGAGATGGAAAACTTCGATGCACAAGAGCCTCAGGCCGAGACGCTTGACGCCAACGACCCGCAGCAGGCCGAGAACCAGGCCCCGAAGACCCCGGCCGAAAACCTGGCATCCGCCCTGGCCGAAGCCAACAACTGGAAGGACAAGTACCTCCGCCTTTCGGCCGAGTTCGACAACTACCGCAAGCGGACCACCAAGGAGCGCCTCGACCTGGTCAAGACTGCCGGCAAGGACATGCTCGTCAAGCTGCTGCCCCAGATGGACAACTTCGAGCGCGCCCTGAAGGCCATGGAAAACGCCACCGACGTGATGCCCATCAAGGAAGGCGTGCAGCTCATCCACGCCAACTTCAAGGACTTCCTCAAGCAGAACGGCCTGGCCGAGATCGACGCCCTCAACCAGGACTTCGACACCGACCTCCACGAGGCCCTGACCAAGATCCCCGCCCCCACCCCCGAGCTCAAGGGCAAGGTCGTGGACGTCATCGAGAAAGGCTACCTCCTCAACGACAAGGTAGTCCGCTACGCCAAAGTGGTCATCGGGGAATGACCCGAACGCGGAAGCCTCCCCAACCCCATCCCTACTTCTTTCCCCCTTCCTAACGCTTGACCCCATCATGGCAAAGAGAGACTACTACGAGGTGCTCGGTGTGTCCAAGAACGCATCCAAGGACGAACTGAAAAAAGCCTACCGCAAGCTCGCCCTCAAGTTCCACCCCGACAAGAACCCCGACGACAAGGACGCCGAGGAGAAATTCAAGGAGGCCGCCGAGGCCTACGAGGTGCTTAGCAACGACGACAAGCGCGCACGGTACGACCGCTACGGCCACGCCGGAGTCGGCAGCGCCGCCAGCGGCGGCGGGCACGGCTTCACCATGGAAGACATCTTCTCGCAGTTCGGCGACATCTTCGGCGGCGGATTCGGCGGATTCGGCGGGTTCGGCGGCGGAGGTGGCGGGCAGCGCCGCCAGCGCGTCCACAAGGGCGAGACCCTCCGCGTCAAAATCAAGGTTACGCTCGAAGAGGTCGCCACGGGCGTCGAGAAGAAAATCAAGGTCAAGAAGCACGTGCCCTGCCAGAGCTGCTCGGGCATGGGCACCCGCAACGGAAGCTCATCCGGCAAATCGACCTGCAACACCTGCCACGGCTCGGGCCAGGTCATGCGCGTTTCCAACACCATCCTCGGGCAGATGCAGACGGCCAGCACCTGCCCCACCTGCCGCGGAGAGGGAACCCTCATCACCGACGCCTGCAACGCCTGCGGAGGCGAGGGAATCGTAACGGGCGAGGAAGTCGTTACCATCAACCTGCCCGCCGGCGTGGCCGAAGGTATGCAGCTCGTCGCCCAGGGCAAGGGCAGCGCCGGACGCCGCAACGGCGTCAACGGTGACCTCGTCGTGGTCATCTCGGAGGAGAAGCACCCCGACTTCACCCGCGACGAGAACGACCTCATCCACGACCTCTTCCTGAGCATCCCCGACGCCATCCTGGGCCTCCAGGTCGAAATCCCCACCCTGGCCAGCCGCGCCAAGCTCAAGATCGAGCCAGGCACGCCCTCGGGCAAGGTCCTCCGCCTCCGCGGCAAAGGCCTGCCCGAGGTCAACGGATACGGAACCGGGGACCTGCTCGTCCGCGTCAACGTATTCATCCCCAAGGAAGTCAGCAAAGACGAGCGAAAGATCCTCGAGAAGCTCGCCGCCTCCAAGAACTTCTCGCCCGACGGCAAGGAGCGCGAGCAGAAGCCCGACGACGACGACGAAGGAGGATTCTTCCGCGGTTTCAAGAACATGTTCTGAAAAACGCGACCAACTCCCCACCCGAAAGCCCCCAAAAGGGGCTTTCCCTTTTGGGGACGATGCCGTTTCCGCACACCAGGGCCCTTTTTCAAGGGCCAAAATCCCACATTCGCGCAAAAAAACGGCTTTTGGAATCGTTCGCGTTTTTTTTTCCGCTGGAGCGGATTATATTTGTAGCCACGCGAAGATTTCCCTACCCGAGGAAGTCAAAAAAATGAACAGCCAAAGATTTTTCAATCCTGTTTTTCTAACATTTAAAACAAAAACCATCATGAAAAAATCCTTACTCGCATCGGCTCTTGTCCTGTTGGGCCTGACCGGACAAGCCCAGGAGTGGACCTCCGAATTTTGGGAAGCAATGGCCGTGGATTGGGGCGCGGAAAGCGTCGGCATGGGCTACCTCTACCCCGTCAACAACAAGGTCGTCTGGGCCACCGGATACGACGGCGGCGACAATGACGCGAACTATTCGAAGGTGGCCCGCAGCACCGACGGCGGCATGACCTGGACCGTCAGCGAGGTCGTCCGCAGCTCCACCCAGCTCGGCATCGGCAACATCTTCGCCTTCGACGAGAACCGCGCCTGGGTCACGGTGTACAACGCCGTCGCAGCCCAGAACGCCCAATGCGGCATCTACAAGACCGAGGACGGCGGCACCACCTGGACCCAGATCCCGAACGTCATGTCAGGCGGAGCCTCCGGCTTCTTCTCCAACAACATCCACTTCTTCGACGAGATGCACGGCTTCTGCCACGGCGACGTGAGCACCGCCAACCAGTGGATCGCCTACACCACCAGCGATGGCGGAGCCAACTGGACCCAGATCGACCTGCCCAGCACTGGCATCGAAGGAGAGTACGGCTACGTGGGCTGCTGGGACGCCGCTGGCAGCACCGGCGGATTCGGCAGCAACGAAGGCCTGGTCATGTGGACCGACGACATGGGCCAGACCTGGCGCCCGGTAAGCGTGGGCACCGCTGGCGACGTCAACGCCGTGGCCTTCATGGACGACCAGACCGCCATTGCCATGGAGTTCGTGGCCGCCGACAACTTCACCTACTACCTGACCCAGGACGGCGGCGAGAGCTGGACCGTGCCCTTCAACACCGGCGACGCCCCCATGTTCTCGGCCGGCGTTGACTTCGTGCCAGGCACCGAAATCATCGTCACGACCGGCGCGGCCACCGATTGGACCGGCGCTTCCTACAGCACCAACATGCAGGACTTCTACCAGTTCGGCACTCCCGTGCCCGACGATCCGGATGGAACCATCCACCAGTACCTCGACGTGAAGTTTTACAACCAGACCATCGGCTTCGCCGGATGGTTCGACGCCATGTGGAAATGGAACGCCGCCATGAACGACGAGACCGCCCCCACCCTGGCCAGCGCCATGCGCAGCGACGAGCTCGAGGAAATCCACATCTACTTCAGCGAGGACGTTGACGCCGTAACCGCCACCCAAATCGGCAACTACATGACCAACGGCAACGCCACCGTGGAAGCGGCCGAGATGATCGGCTTCAACGGCGTCCGCCTCATGATGGCCGACTACGACGCCGCCAGCAGCTACGTCATCACCGTCAACAACGTGGAGGACCTGAACGGCAACCCCATCGCCGACGACAGCCAGATCGCCCTGGGCGTGGTCAGCACCGCCAACGCCGAGCTCGCCGGAGTCCGCGTGTTCCCCAACCCCACGCAAGACGTCCTGACCATCGACAACGCCGACCGCGTCAGCCAAGTCGAGCTCTTCAACCTGCTCGGCCAGCGCGTGGCCTCCTTCAACAACACCGCCGCCCAGACCAGCATCGACATGAGCCAACTGCAACAGGGTGTTTACATCCTGAACCTGCGCTCAGCCAACGGCGCCCTGAGCACCCAGCGCGTGGTCAAGAACTGATCCCGTCCGGGGGCCGCCCAGCGCGGCTCGCCCTACCCTTCTCGAAGGCCGCTTCCCCCACCGGGAAGCGGCCTTTTTCGTAACGGCCAAGGCACAATCCCGAAGGGATGGAACGCCGATAGCCCCCGATGAAATCCAGCAACGGAGAGCCGCCGAATCGCCCATCCCGAAGGGATGGAACATCAATAGCCCCGGATGAAATCCGGGCAGCAAAGAACCACCCCAAACCAGAACCCCGAAGGGGTTCAATGCGAAGACCGCCGCATCGCCCATCCTCCCGAAGAGGACAATTTCGCCCCTTCGGGGCTCTCTTATTTGGCCTGGGTCCGCGTTCTACAATCATTACACCCCTTCGGGGTTGGGCAAGCCTTCAAGGCGATCCATCTCCAAGGGACGCGGGTTGGAAGAGACCTTATTTTTGGGCAAAACCTTAAATCCAAACCCATGATGGATAAGTAAGCGATTGGATTTAATTTATAATATTATCTTTGCGGCACTATGGGACGAGTGAACACACCAACATTGGATGACGCCCAAAAGG
>JFJP01022434.1_pt1 | contig 15933 bp, 16 predicted proteins | sample 431651 | NCBI WGS metagenome assembly JFJP01 (sample SAMN02602958, study PRJNA72255) | Microbial mat metagenome, whole genome shotgun sequencing project. | biome: fresh water; feature: sink hole; material: water; isolation source: purple microbial (photo- and chemosynthetic) mats found in... | reverse complement strand
AGCAGCAGCACATCAGGCACATGATCCCGAATCGCTTCAATCACAGTTTTTTTTATGACAGCGATTTCATCCGGAATCACCGTGTGAAACAACGCTTCATGTCCCGCTGTTTCCGCCTGCGATTTGATCCAATGACCGCTTTTGTCTTCCGCCGGCGTCCGGGTGGAAGAGAGCGTTATAATACCGACTCTGAGATGTTTTACGGCTTTTTCTTTATGTTCTTGTGTCGTCATAAGTTTTATTCTCCTTGTTTCGACAGGCTCAACAACCTTCAATAACAACCTGTTCTGAGCCGTCATGATCTGTAAGCAGGACATTGACCATCTCCGATTGCCGGGTTTCCACAAATTTTCCCACATAATCCGCCTGAATCGGCAGCTCCCGATGTCCCCGATCCACAAGCACTGCTAATTCGATGCGCGCCGGACGCCCGAAATCTATGAGCGCATCCATTGCCGAGCGCACCGTGCGCCCGGTGAACAGCACATCGTCAACCAGAATAATCTGCTTTTCATCCACAGAAAAAGGGATTTCCGTAATCTGCACCACCGGATTGTGAGCGATACGGGTCCAGTCATCGCGATACAGCGTGATGTCCATATCGCCGGTGAGGATTTCAACACCTTCAAATTCATGAATTTTTTTCTGAATCCGTTTGGCAAGATAAACGCCACGGGTCTGTATGCCGATCAGTGCAAGATTTTCTGCGCCTTTGTGTTTTTCAAGAATCTCGTGGGTGATTCGTGTCAATATCCGATCTATTTCGGACGCTTCCAAAATTTTGTGGGATTTTTTATTCATTTTCATCTCCGTCAGATGCAACTATTTTGACCTCACCCCCCGGCCCCCTCTCCGAAGGAGAGGGGGAGACTCCTGCTCCCCTCCCCTTCGGGGAGGGGCCGGGGTGGGGTTTTCCTTTGGGGAGGGGCCGGGGGAGAGGTGTGGGGTTTCTGCAACAGCGAAAAAATTCAACTGCATAACTCCTATTAATATAAATTATTCAAAATTACGCTGATTTTATCTGAAGTTTTTCATATTGTAAATACGAAAATATGAAACCGCGGGAAGGCAGGAAAGATACGGGAGATTCGAGACCGCCCTAAGGGTTTTTTAAAACCCTCGGGGTCCGGGTGAGAAGGCAGGAAGCAGGACAGGGTTCATCACCTCTTCTATGCCGATGCCCTACTGTTTGACTCCCTCGACTATCAGAAAACCGGAAACTTCCACCCGATCTACATCCGGAATCCGGCTCTCTCGGAACTGCATTCTTTCAACATGTATGAAACCGCTCATCTCGAACATTTCTACAAGCTGGACTTCATCGAAATTCCATTTGTGCGTATGCCCCATGGATCCCAAGTATTTCTTCCTTGTGCAGATGTCATTGAAAAACATCTGCGTATGTTCAATGAGCGGCTTCGCCTTTCGCTCATTTCGAGGCTTCGACATTTCCTCACGGTAGAGATGCAAATATCTTTCCCAGAAAGCCGGGCTGTCCGGGACGCGTACACGCAGGACCCCCTTGGGTCTGAGTATCCGATAGCACTCTTTCGTAAGATTTGATGCGTCCTCATACTCGAAATGTTCCCAAAGTTCTCCCGCGTAGATACATGCAACCGAGTTATCCGGATAGGGAAGCCTTTTAAAAAGATTGTGATATTTTGTTGACTTACAGAACTCGGTCGGCGGAATCAGCCCGAATTTGACCAGCAGGCAGTCTATCTGATTCAGACGACTTGCCAGATAGGCGCGATTGCTGCCGTCAATATTGATCCAGCCGGCTGCGTGAACCGGTCCGCACCCTAAGTTCAGTTTGTCTCCCTCAGGCAGTTCAGCCATAGCCATCATTTTTCTCCTTCTATAACAGGATTTTTAAGATTTTCAGGATTTTCAGGATTTGTTTTCACTTTCGGCACCGTCGGTCGTTCCGCAACAGGATTTTCAGGATTTGTTTTCACTTTCGGTGCCGTCGGTCGTTCCGCAACAGGATTTTCAGGATTTTCAGGATTTGTTTTCACTTTCGGCGCCTTCGGTCGTTCCGCAGAGTTTAACTGTGATTCGTCTGATTTATCTGACGGCTCTGATTATTATCAGACGAATCAGAATAATCAGACGAATCACAGTTCGGACAACTGCAAAATCAGCCGTTTTATTTAACACACTGCCGCAACGCGTGGATCGCTTCTTCCAGACCGACTTTTCCGTCCCGGCTCGGATCGTATTTCCCGATTGCCGCATCCATCTGTTCCTGTGTGTACATTCCGGCGATTTCGGCATTCAAACCCGCGATGATCTCATCTTTGGCGGCTTGGGCATCGGATACGGCTTTATCCTTCTGGGCTTCGGTATAAAGCGCGGTGACAGCAACAGCAAAATTGTCAAAATGGCTGTCTATAAGGTTTGACATTGTAAGCCCCATCGCTCCCCCCGCAAACCCCTCTATGCTCAGTTCTTCAACCTTCGTCTCATTGAGATAAAAGCTGAACAAGTTTTCCGCTTTTATGACGGACAAACGGTTCTCACCTGCTTTTTGAACAAAGTCAGACTTTTTCCATGGGACAAGGGCTTCTGCCGGCTTGCCGCCCTGTGTTTTGGAGATATAGTAATAGCCGGCGCCGGCAATCAGAAATTGAATATAATCATCTGTGCCGGACACAGCATTTTTCTGAAAGCACAGGAAAAAACCGTAACCCACATTTGAAGAGCCGCTTTCAAAACTGACAGTTGCCGAAACATTAAAATCTTTGAAATAATTTGAATGTTCCGGAAGGGGAGCATCGCTTGCCGAAGGATTTGTGCCGCCTTTCCAGAAAATGAAAGAAGCCGAATTTGAGCCGTCGCCTTTGAAATAACAGCAGCCATCCTTCACGGTGAAATTGTAAGTATCTTCAAAACCGCCGAGTCCTTTGGAAAAGTTTTCAAACACATTGGTTTCTGCCCGGCAGACCGCTGTTCCCGGCAACACGGCGGACAATATCAGCAAGAGAAACAGCAAGGGATAAGCATGGAAATCTTTTTTCATTACCGCCTTCCTATTTTTTCCCTATCGCTTCAAGAAAGACTTTGTGATCCACCAGCGAGACCGAATGAATGCGCGCTCTCAGAAATTTCTGATCGCCGAATATGCTGACTAAGGTAATGCCTTCGCCTTCGGGTTCTATGGTATCAACGGCTTCCATCACCAGATTTTTTTCTTTTCCTTCAATCAAATAAGCACTTGCTTCACACATGACATTTTTTCCTTATCTGTTTTAACTTTGTTTCGTGTTCCGACAGGCTCAATGTTTCGACAGGCTCAACAACCTTGTTAAGACTACAAAAATCACAAAGCGTTGAAAGCCGAAGTTCAAGCATATCGTCCTGCCCCTGCAAATCCTGCAAATCCTGCAAATCCTGCAAATCCTGTAAATCCTGTATAATCCTGTATAATCCTGTTTTAATCCTGTCCGAGATGCTGCTGTATGAGCGCCTCAATCAGATGCGGGAGCGGTGCCGGCGATATGCCCACAATTTCGACATTTTCCTGAGAAAGCGGAATCAGCAGTTTTTTGGCGGGACTGCTTGCCACTGCTTCGGCAATTCTCGGCGTCACCTCTCCCATCATGGCATGTGCCATAATAATGCCCAGGGGCGCGATAATCACATCCATTTTTCTGACCGTCTGAACAATGGCGTTTTCACCGGATGCGCCCCGGTTTGCTTTTGCTTTGAGCATCTGGGCAGTTGCAATGGCATTGGTACCCAAGGCGATCACTTCAATACGCTCTTCAAATAATTCTTTGAGTTTTCTGATGACCGCGCTGCCTATGCCGCCGCCCTGTCCGTCAATTACACATATCTGTTTCATAAGTTTTTTTTTAAAAAGGAGACACCCATTTTATCTGCCGGAAATCCCCCTTTGAAGGGTGCAGGGGGATGTTTGAAGGGTTCATCTCCCGTCTCTGTTCAACACTCCTATCAGACGATCAAGATCGTCATTGTTATAAAATTCGATTTCCAATTTGCCTTTTTCGCCCCGGCGACTGATCCGGACTTTGGTTCCCAACTGCCGGGAAAGTTCTTCTGCCAGACTTGAAAAATAAAATTCTTCAGCTCCCGGTATGTCCGGCTTCTTTTTTTCTTTTGAACTGAGCCGGCGGATCAGCGTTTCTGTTTCCCGAACCGACAGATTTTCTGAAATAACGGTCTGCCATGCTTCTGCCTGCCGCTCCGCAGTTTCCGCACTCAGCAAAGCACGGGCATGTCCCATACTCAGCGCGCCCTCAGCGATGCTTTTTTTAATCGCTTGGGGCAGACGCCGGAGCCTCAGAAAATTGGCAACCGAGGGTCTGCTTTTTCCCACACACCCGGCAACCTGCTCCTGCGTCAGATTAAATTCGGTCATCAGACGGTAATAGGCTTCTGAAATTTCTACGGCATTCAGATTTTTCCGCTGAACATTTTCCACAATCGAGACCGCGAGCATGTCGGAATCTGAAATATCTTTCAAAATCACCGGCACACTGGTCAAGCCCGCCATTTTGGCAGCCCGAAGCCGTCTTTCGCCAGCCACGAGTTCATAGCCCTCATCTGCAATTGCATGGCGGACCAGCAACGGCTGAATAATTCCCTGCGCTTTGACAGAGCGGCTCAGTTCCGCAATTTCATCCGGGGGAAATACCAGACGGGGCTGATACCGGTTCGGACGAATCAGCGCAATATCGCATTCAAAATATTGTCCTGTCTGAGTTTTGCCAGCAAGCCCCATAACAAACCTGTCGGAAATAAAATAAGGTTTTCCGCACGGAATACATATTTCTCGCAAAGGAACGCTTTGTTATAAACAAAAATTATCCTTTTTTTCTTTGCGTTCTCCGCGTGCTTTGCGAGAAACAAAAAATACACGATTCAATTTACATGATTTGATTTCTTATTTTATTGTTGTATAAGAGTCAAGTTTTTTCAGACACTCCGGAAAGAAAAATCGCTTTTCGTTTTAAGATAATGTGTTTTCCCTTGACACTTCTTTAAAAAAAAATGTATTTTTACACGCAATAAACAAATCAGACGGTATTTTGCATTTTTTATGCCCGATTCGGCAAAAATATAAACAAAAAATGTATAAAAACAGACTGTTGTAAGAAAAGAACTTCGTGTCCCGCTCATGATGGCAAGCATCGGCTGCGGAAAAACAGACCGTTTTATTTTATTATTTTATTAAGAACAGGGGCGTCAGCATCTTTCATGCCGTATAAGCATATTTCTGTGATGAAAGAGGAGGTTCTCCGCTATCTGAATTGCAGACCAGGTAAAATTTATGCGGACTGCACCCTCGGCGGTTCCGGACATGCCCGCGCCGTACTGGAAAAAATTATGCCGGAGGGTCTGCTGATCGGCATGGATCAGGACAGGGATGCTGTTGAAAATGCGGAAAAAGTTCTGGCCGCATATCCCGCAAATGTCTGTATTTTTCACAGCAATTTTATATATCTGTCCGATATTCTTTCACAATTGAATATCAAAGGCGCAGACGGCATTCTGCTGGACCTGGGGCTGTCGCTTTATCAGATTGAAGGCAGCGGCAGAGGATTCAGTTTCAGACGCGATGAACCTTTGGACATGCGGATGGATACGGATGCCGAAATGACCGCAGCCGATCTGATCGCTGAAGCGGATGCCGGGGAACTGGAAAGAATTTTCAGGGATTATGGAGAAGAGCGGTGGGCAAGACGTATCGCCAGAAAAATTGCAAGCATAAGAAAACAAAGTGCCATCACTTCGAGCAGTCAGTTGGCGCAGATTGTGTGTGATGCGATTCCGAGCCGTCCCAAAGCCGGAACGCCGGGGTGCAGTCGCCATCCGGCGACACGGGTGTTTATGGCAATCCGTATCGCAGTGAACAGGGAGTTGGAACGGCTCGAGGCTTTTATGGAAGAGGCGGTCGGTCTTCTGAATCCCGAAGGCAGGCTTTGCGTGATTTCCTTTCATTCGCTTGAAGACCGGATTGTAAAACATCGCATGAAAGCTTGGGAAAAAGGCTGTATCTGTCCGCCGGATTTTCCGCAATGCGTCTGTAACAGAAAAGGGACAGTGCGTGTGCTGACCCGAAAGGCGCAGCAGCCTTCTTCGGATGAGATTCTGATCAATCCCATGGCTCGGAGCGCAAAACTGAGAGCCGTGGAAAAATTGCATTTCAGCACTCCGGAGTGAGCGAAGCGAAATTTCAGCAGAGCAGAGTGCATTTCAGCACTCCGGGATGCGCTGAAAATCACGGCGGCGGAATTTTCACCTGATAAATACTCTCTCCGCCCCATTGCTTTGTCTTGGCAAACAGACTATGAAATATAAAAAAACCGATGCTGACATAGCTGATATATAATGTCATACCGGACCCTGAGAGTTTTAAAGAGAAAGGTAAAAAGCCTGAATGAACAGAAGCGATATAAAAAAAACGGCAATATGGGCTGTTCTGATGATTGTTTTTTTTGTACAGATGCTTTTTTATACATGGTGCAGGGTTCAATGTGTTCAGGTGGGCTATGAAATTTCAAAGGAAACAGACCGTCACCGGAAACTGATCGCGCTTCAGAAAACCGCCCGCGCCGGAACAGATTATTATTTTGCCGTGACAGGGGGCAGGTTGCAGGGGGCAGGTGGCAGGGGGCAGGGGGCAGGTAACATGTTACCTGTAACCTGTAACCTGTAACCTGCAACATGTTACCTGCAACCTGCAACCTGTAACCTGCAACTTTATCAACCACAATGAAAGCCGATATTGAAAATAAATACATAAGAATACGCATTGCCGTCATCGCTGTTTTCTTCGGAATATCTTTTCTGATTATCGGTGCCAGGGCATTTTATTTACAGGTGTTCCGGAATACGGATATGTCCGAAAGGGCAGCCAAAGAATATATAAAAGTCCTGAAAAGTTACGGAAAGCGGGGAAGCATTTATGATACCGCCGGCAGGGAAATGGCAGTAAGCATAGATGCAGAGTCTGTTGCCGTGTGTCCGCCCCGCATCAAAGACCCGGAGGCAGTCGCGGAAGCCCTTGAGAGAGAACTGAAAATAGACGGCAACGAACTGATCCGCCATATCGAATCCGGCAGGCGTTTTCTCTGGGGCAAACGCTGTATTTCTTCCAAAGAGGCAGATGCCGTCAGGCTGCTCAGACTGCCGGGGATTGATTTCATACCGGAGCATAGCCGTTTTTATCCGAACCGGGGGCTTGCCTCTCAGGTGGTCGGATTTACAGGCACAGAAAACCGGGGATTGGAAGGTATCGAATTTTTTTATGACAGGGAGCTGCAGGGCGGAACCCGTGAAGATACGGTTTTCAAAGATGCCCTGGGACGGATATTTGACAGAAACAGCAAAAAAGAATTTGAAACCGAAACAAAAGTTTTCAGCGGCAGAAACCTTGTGCTTACCATTGACAGCAACGTACAGTTTATCACGGAACGCGCATTGGAAGAGGCTGCAACAGAGTTTTCTGCCAAATCCGGCATTGCAGCCGTCATGGACCCCGAAACCGGCGCGATATTGGGATTGGCGCATTTTCCCTCTTTCAATCCCAATTCTTTTTCACAGTTTGATAAAGAACTGTGGCGGAATAAGGCTGTCACCGACGCGTTTGAGCCGGGTTCCACCATGAAGATTTTTATCGCGGCAGCAGCAATCGAATCAGGAAAATTCAAGGGTTCCGATGTCTTTTACTGTGAAAAAGGCAAATACAGGATCGGAGAAGATATTGTCCATGACACAAGTCCCTACGGACGACTGACGCTGGAAAATATCATAAAATTTTCCAGCAATATCGGCGCGGTAAAAGTGGCGGAACAGCTCGGTCCCGAATTGGTTTACAAAACGCTTTGCAATTTCGGTTTCGGAGAAAAAACCGAGATTGACTGCCCGGGCGAAACTGCCGGCAGTCTGTCGTCTTACAGGCGCTGGTCAAAGATTGACGCCGGCACCATTGCTTTCGGTCAGGGGCTTTCCGTATCTGTAATACAACTGCTCCGAGCCGTCTGTGTCATTGCAAACGGCGGCATTCTGATGAAACCTTATATTGTCCGGGCAATCACAGACACAAACAATGCGCCTGTTGAAAAAACCGAGCCTTCAAGGGTTCGGCGGGTGATATCAGAGGAGACATCTCAGGTTGTGAAAAGCATGATGCGCGGTGTTCTGGAAGAAGGCGGAACAGGCACTGCCGCCGCACTCAAGGGTTATACAGCCTGCGGCAAAACCGGCACCGCGCAGAAAATAAACGAAAACGGCGAATACGCAAAAGGAAGATATATCTCTTCTTTTGTGGGATTTGCGCCGGAGGAAAATCCGAGGGCGGCGATAGCGGTTTTTTTGAATGAGCCTAAGACAGATCATTACGGCGGCGTTGTCGCTGCCCCGGCATTCAGAAAAATTGCACAGGAAATTCTCAATTATCTGAATGTGCCGGTTGAACGGAAAACCGGACCCGGCAAATTAACAGCGTGTTTGTAGGGTGGGCTGAGCTTGCGAAGCCCACCGGATTAACGAGCCGGTGACATGCCTGCGGGCATTTTTTAATAAAATGACATGCCCGCCCTACGTGGTTTTAGGGTTGAATAATGACAACATCATGGACAACCGGCGAAATTCTTGACGCAACCCGCGGAAAGCTTTTATGCGGAGACATTGCTGCATCTCTTCCGGGACCGTCTTATTTAAAAACATGGTCAGGAATTTCAATTGATTCCAGAAATATATCTGATAAAGAGCTTTTTGTCGCGGTCAGAGGCAGTGTGCATGACGGACACAGCTTTATCTCAGATGTTGTCCGAAAAGGCGTCTGCGGTCTGTGCGTCTCGGAAGAGCGGGCAAAAGCCGAGACTCCGGAGTGCAGTCTGTTCTTAGCCGGCGAAATTTTTGCAGCGAACAGCAGAGGCATTGTCTGCATTGCCGTAAAGGACACGACAAAAGCCCTGGGCGATCTTGCCGCGTTTCACCGAAAACGCTGTCGGGCTTCGGTGATTGCGATTACCGGTTCAAACGGCAAAACTTCCACCAGAGAAATGACAGCCGCGGTGCTGCGTCAGCGATTTCACACTTTATCGCCCAAAAAAAATTTCAACAATGAGATCGGTCTTCCCCTTACCCTTCTTGAGTTGGAAGCCTCGCACGAATGGGCGGTGTTGGAACTCGGCATGAACCGGCTCGGCGAAATTGCACGGCTGACGGAAATCTGTTCCCCGGACATCGGCGTGATAACAAATATCGGTCCCGCGCATCTGGAGGGATTGGGTTCCGTGGAAGGCGTGATGAAGGCAAAAGGGGAACTGATCGAAAAAATGAAGCCGGCAGGAGTTGCGGTTCTGAATGCGGATGATCCCGGAGTTCTCGAATGCGGAATGCGGAATACACAATGCGGTATAGTGCTTTATTCGGCAGATGAAAAATTCAGAATTAAAGATGCTCTGCGGTTCGGTGAGCGAAATCGCCCCGGACAACTCGGCGCACGGAATTTGAAAGCGCTGATCCGGGCATTTTCTGTAAAAGCAGAAGCAGGGGGCATTTCTTTTATGCTGTCGCTGCCGGAAAGCGAAATTCCGGTTCATCTCGCAACGCCGGGCAGATTCATGGTTTCAAACGCGCTTGCTGCCGCGTCAGCCGGATTTCTGGCAGGCTTGTCCCCGGAAGAAATAAAAGCCGGTCTTGAAAATTTCAAGCCGGTTCCCGGCAGACTGAATGTGATACAAACTGACAAAGGTTTTCATATTATTGATGATACTTACAATGCCAATCCGGATTCGATGAAAGCCGCGCTCGCGACGCTGTCCGAATTGCGGGGAAATCAGCGGGGAATTTTTGTGGCAGGCGATATGCTTGAACTCGGAAAGGATTCAGAATCCATGCACAGAGAACTGGGGGCTTTTGCCGCGGCATCCGGCATCTCAAAGCTTTATGCGACCGGCAGATTTGCGGACGCGCTTGCCGCGGCTGCAATCGTCGGCGGCATGGATCAGGGCGATATTTTCACCGGAACCAAGAAAGAAATTATTGAGCATCTGAAAAGCCGGCTTGAAGCCGGAGACCGGGTTCTGGTGAAAGGATCGAGAGGAATGGGCATGGAAGAAATCACGGAAGGAATTAAAAATTGAGAATTGAGAATTGAGAAATAAATACTCCCAATTCTCAATTCTCAATTCTCAATTCAAAAACATCTTATGCTTTATCATTTGCTGTATCCGTTTCACACAACGGTGTCATTTTTCAATGTTTTCCGATATATTACATTTCGGACCATTTATGCGAGTCTGACAGCTTTTTTTATATGTTTTTTCGCAGGTCCCTGGGTGATCAGAAAACTCGGGGAAATGCAGATCGGGCAGTATATCAGAGAAGAAGGGCCTGCCAATCATCATCAGAAAGCAGGCACACCCACAATGGGCGGGCTTCTGATAATTTTTTCCATTGTCATATCCGCGCTTCTCTGGATGAATCTGACAAATTTTTACACATGGCTGCTGATTCTGGTAACCCTGGGATACGGCATCATCGGATTTATTGATGATTATCTCATGGTGATCAAAAAACGGAACAAAGGACTGAGCGCACGGGGCAAGTTTCTTCTCCAAAGTATTTTGGCGCTGGGCGTCGGCATTCTTCTTTATGCTTATGCGTGTTTGCCGCGTTTGTCATTGTGGGAACGTCCAATGCGGTCAATCTGACAGACGGGCTTGACGGATTGGCTTCGGGTCCCGTCATTGTCGCGGGCGTCACTTACATGATATTTGCTTACGTGGCCGGACACAGCAAAATCGCGGGCTATCTTCAGATCAATTACGTTCCGGGCGCGGGCGAAGCCGCGATATTCTGCGGGATTCTTGCCGGCGCGGGACTCGGTTTTCTGTGGTTCAACACCTATCCCGCGCAGGTTTTCATGGGAGATGTGGGATCGCTTTCGCTCGGCGCGGCTATAGGCACCGTGGCGGTGATTACCAAACAGGAAATCATGCTGGTATTGGTGGGCGGACTTTTTGTGATCGAGGCGCTGTCGGTGATATTTCAGGTGGGCTTTTTCAAAATGACAAACGGCCGTCGAATCTTTAAAATGGCACCGTTGCATCATCATTTTGAATTAAAAGGCTGGCCCGAACCCAAGGTTATTGTCCGATTCTGGATTATCGCCATTGCGCTCGCGCTGGTTTCCATCAGTACGCTGAAAATAAGATGAGGAAGTTTGAGCGTGGTTTTTGCCACGAATGGACACAACCAATCTTATAAAATAGGTTTAACACGAATAAAAAAGCACGAATTGATTATAAATAAAGATTCGTGGCATTTCGACTTAATTCGTATTATTTTTTTTAAAAAATTCGTGTTCTTTTATTCGTGAAAAATTTGTGTTTATTCGTGGCTAAAAAAACAACCGCAATTAACGATATGAACTTAAAAGACAAAAATATTCTTGTGGCGGGTCTGGGAATTTCCGGCTTTGCAACTGCCTGTTTTTTAAAAAACAGAGGCGCGGCTGTTACGGTGACAGATATGGCAGATGAGGCAAAGCTGGGGACATACATACCGCGTCTGCGGGAAATGGGCGTTTCTCTTGAACTCGGATGCCACCGAACCGAAACATTTGAGCGTGCGGATGTCATTGTCATCAGTCCGGGGGTTCCGTCGTCCATTGCCCCGATAAAAGCGGCAATGGAAAAAGGCGTTCCGGTTCTGGGCGAAATCGAACTGGCGTTCCGCTTTGTCAGAGAGCCTATAGCCGCTGTAACCGGCACCAACGGAAAAACCACGACCACCACGCTGTTGGGCAACATGCTCGAACAAAGCGGCTTTAAGGTCTTTGTGGGGGGAAATATCGGCACACCGCTGATTGCTTACGCGGACGGAAACGGCAAAGCCGATGTTATCGTGCTGGAAATCAGCAGTTTTCAGTTGGATACGATTTCGACCTTCAGACCAAAAGCTGCTGTTTTGCTGAATATAACCAACGATCATCTGGAGCGTTACCCGGATTTTGCAGGCTATGCGAAAAGCAAGGCCCGCATCTTTGAAAATCAGCAGGCAGATGATTTCGCGGTGTTGAACAGCGCTGACCCGGTTGTGCATTCGGTAACGCAGCATATTAAGAGCCGAAAAATGGAAATCGGAGAAACAGTAGCGCAAAATTCCATTTTGCGCCTTCAAATTAAAAATTTGAATTACAAATTTCAGATGCCCGCTTCGCTGCCGGGAAAGCACAATCTTGAAAATGCAACGGCTGCGTGCCTGGCTGCGCTGGCAATGGGCGCATCCGCAGAGGGAATACAAATTGCTCTGAATCATTTCAAGGGATTGCATCATCGCATCGAGTATGTTGCAACCGTCAATTCTGTCCGGTATTTTGACGATTCAAAAGCGACCAATACGGACGCGGTGATAAAGGCGTTGGAATGTTTCAATGAACCGGTTGTTCTGATAATGGGAGGACGCGGAAAAGGCGGAGGCTATCAGGAACTCAGAGAAGTCATCCGCCGACATGCCAAAAAGCTGATTGCAATGGGAGAAGCAAAAGAAGATATCATCGCGGAACTGGGCGATATAACCGCAAGTGCAGAGGCGTCATCAATGGAAGATGCGGTTTTGCAGGCATATCACGCGGCAGAACCCGGAGATGCTGTTCTTTTGTCGCCGGCATGTTCAAGCTTTGATATGTACAGCGGATACGCGGCGCGGGGTCAGCATTTTTCCCGGACCGTCAGACAATTGAAAAGTGAGAAATGAAAAATGAGAAATGCCATTTTTATAAAAACAGGCTTCTCACTTCTCACTTCGGTCCGACTGAGCTTGCCGAAGTCTCAATCCTCACAGAATCCGAATCCCCCGGCGCCGAATTTCTCATATAACGCGGCGCTTCTGTTTCCGGTGCTTTTTCTGGTGGGCATCGGAATTGTCATGGTTTACAGCGCAAGTTCCGCGCTGGCAATGAAAAAATTCGGAACCGGCTATTATTTTTTAAAAAAGCAGTTCTTTTTTGCCGGATTGGGAATTGCTGCCATGACCGTTTGCAGATATTTTCCGCTGAAATTGCTGGCAAAGCTGGTTTATCCGATTATTTTGCTTGCATTTTTTTTTCTTGTCATCCTTCAGTTTCCGGGGGTGGGATACTGTGTGGGCGGTGCGGTGCGCTGGATCCGTTTCGGGGGGATTTCTTTTCAGCCTTCCGAATTTGCCCGTTTTGCCTTAGTCCTTTATCTGGCATACTCTATGAGTAAAAAATATGAGCGCCTGAAAGATTTTTATATCGGATTTCTGCCTCATTTGCTGGTTCTGGGCATGTTTGCGGTGCTGATTCTTCTTCAGCCTGATTTCGGCTCTGTGGCGATTCTGGGAATGATTACATGGATGATGATGTTCATCGGCGGGGTACGAATTGCCCACCTCTGCATGTCTCTGACCGTGATGATTCCCGTGGGGGCTGTTTTTCTGCTCAGTGCGGATTACCGGCTTCACCGGCTGATCAGCTTTCTGGATCCCTGGCAGCATTCGGCAACAGGAGGCTATCAGACCATTCATTCCATCATGGCTGTGGGTACGGGCGGAATTTTCGGAGCAGGGATCGGAAAGGGTTATCAGAAACTGTTTTATCTTCCCGAACCTCATACGGATTTCATTTTTTCCGTTATCGGCGAAGAACTCGGATTGGTCGGCATTCTGTTTATTCTTGCCTTATATATGCTGCTTTTGTATAAAGGCATCCGAATCGCCATGAATGCCAAAGATATGTTCACTTCGTTTCTTGCCGGCGGTCTCACAGTGGCAATCGGTCTTCAGGTATGTGTCAATATGGGCGTGGCGCTGGCGCTTTTGCCGACCAAAGGACTGACGCTGCCTTTTCTCAGTTACGGGGGCACCTCCCTTTTGCTGAATATGGCATCGGTGGGCATTCTGATGAATATCGGCAATGAAGTGAGAAATGAGAAGTGAGAAGTGAGAAATGAGAAGTGAGAAATGCCGCTGTCATTTGCAGGGGCACGCCGGCGGCGTTCCCCTACTGTATAACGGGTTTTTAACCCGTTTTACTGAAAAAGCGCATTGTCATTCCGAGCGAATCGAGAAATCTTGAGATTTGAGTAAAATATGTCAAAGAGAATCATCATTGCGGCAGGCGGCACCGGCGGTCATCTTTTTCCGGGAATTGCCATTGCAGAAGCATTTATGGAAAAAGACCCTGAAAACAAAGTCCTTTTTATCAGCACCGGAAAGCCGCTGGAATCTGCAGCCCTGTCAGAAGCCGGATTTCAGCACGAATCGCTTTCGGTGGAAGGCATCAGAGGGCGGGGCCTGCTGCATCAGATATTGTCCGTGCTGAAACTGCCCAAAGCGTTTATCAGATCGCTGAGGATTTTCAGACGGTTCAAGCCGGATTTGTTCATCGGCATCGGCAGTTATGTCACCGGACCTGCTGCTGCGGGCGCATGGCTTTCAGGCGTCAGAATCGCGCTTTGTGAGCAGAACGCGACACCCGGAATTACCAACCGCCTGCTGTCTTTTCCGGCTGACCGCATCTATGTTTCTTTTAAAGAAACAGCAGCAGGCAGTTTCAGCCCGGGCAGTTTCAGCAGATTGTCTTTGAAAAAAATTCGGGTAACAGGAAATCCCATACGGAAGGTCTTTTTATCAGATCATGTTTCCGTACAGCGCCTCGGAACAGGAAACGAGTTGAAAACTCGTTTTACACTCAGTTCGGCTGCGCTCACTGCGGGAACGGTCAGTGAGCGTAGCCGAACTGAGGCGTTGACGGTTCTGGTGGTCGGCGGAAGCCAGGGCGCTCACAGCATCAATATGGCAATGAAAGAGGCTATCACCTGTCTGAAACAAAAAGATCATTTTTTCTTCATTCATCAGACCGGCGCCCAAGATGAACAGGAAGTTGAAAATGCTTATATTGAGCGGGGAATTTCCGCTACGGTCAAGCCCTTTTTCAATGACATGGCAGCACAGTACCGACAGGCAGATTTGGTGATATGCAGAGCCGGCGCGACAACAGCGGCGGAAGTGACGGCAATGGGCAAAGCGGCGATTTTTATACCTTATCCTTTTGCATCAGGCAATCATCAGGCGGCAAACGCCGAAATACTTGCGGCAGGCGGCGCGGCGGAAATGATATTGCAAAAGGACCTCAGCGGCAGCCTGCTTGCGGAAAAAATCGAATATTATGCCTCACATCCGGAAAATCTCAGAGAAATGGCATTGCGGGCAAAAACATTCAGCAGACCCGACGCGGCGCAGCGGATTGTGGCGGACTGCTATGGGAATTGAGAATTGGGAATTGAGAATTGAGAAATGGATGTGTTCTATTTCTCAATTCTCACTTCTCACTTAAAAAGGCTATGTATCATAAAACTTATCACATACATTTTGTCGGAATCGGCGGCATCGGCATGAGCGGCATTGCCGAACTGCTGCTCAACCTCGGATACAGAGTATCGGGTTCTGACCTTAAATTGTCTTCTCTGACACAAAATCTGCAAAGACTCGGCGCTGTTATCTTTGAAGGACACGCGGCAGGGCATATCGTCTTTAACGGGAAAGTTCCCGATGTCGTGGTGACATCTTCTGCTGTGGTTTCGGAAAATCCCGAAGTGGCTGCTGCAAAACAGGCGGCGATTCCGGTCATTCCCAGAGCCGAGATGCTGGCAGAACTGATGCGGCTGAAATACAGCGTCGCTGTTGCCGGCGCACACGGAAAAACCACCACAACATCCCTTATTGCTTCTGTACTGAGCAAAGGCGGCTTTGATCCCACGGTGGTCATCGGCGGAAAACTCAAAAGTCTCGGAACCAACGCCTTTCTCGGACAGGGCGAGTTTATCGTGGCGGAAGCGGACGAAAGCGACGGCTCTTTCCTGAAAATGTCCCCGACCATCGCTGTTGTCACAAATATAGACAGAGAACATCTTGATTTTTACAAAGACA
>JFJP01012238.1_pt1 | contig 15937 bp, 16 predicted proteins | sample 431651 | NCBI WGS metagenome assembly JFJP01 (sample SAMN02602958, study PRJNA72255) | Microbial mat metagenome, whole genome shotgun sequencing project. | biome: fresh water; feature: sink hole; material: water; isolation source: purple microbial (photo- and chemosynthetic) mats found in... | reverse complement strand
GGGTAAAACTCCGTCCGCAGGAGGCTTCGCACTGCCTCAGTGTCTCCGTGGTAAAAGGTTTTTGTTCAACCTTTATCTGACCAATACAGAATGAGTTTGATTCGCGCTTTAAAATAACAATGCCAATTCTCACCCCAACAGTTCGGTCAACTCTGCAAAGCGCTGGATGACGGCGCAATCGGCTTCGGGAAAGAGGCGGATGGGGTCGTAGAGGACAGGCGTCAGCCCGGCGCGGCGCGCGCCCACGATGTCGGCAAAATAATTGTCGCCGACGTACATCGTCTCCTGCGCCGCAGTCCCAGCCATCGTCAATGCGCGCTCAAAAATCAACGGGTCAGGTTTGAAAGCGTTGATTTCGCCGCCGGCAAGAAAAAAGCGAAAATAAGAATCCAGGTTTTGTTTTCGCATCTCTTCGCGGAAACATGCTTCGCGGTTCGAGACCATGCCCAGCACGTAGCCGGCTTCGCTCAAAATCTGTAACAACGCCGGAACGTCGGGCGGAACCTGAATTTGGGGTTTGTAGGCTTGGCTCATGTAGTCGGAAACTTGCGGAGCAAGTTCGCCTGCCTGCGCGGCAGAAATGCCGTAGGCAGCCAGCCGCCGCCGCGTAAAGTTGACCCAAAATCCTTTTTTATCCTCCCCAAATTTTTTATCGTCATCTTGAATTTCGGTCGAATGGGCAAAGTAGTAATGCACCCAATGCTCGGCGCGGATGCGGCTCTCTTCCGAAATATCGAAGCCATCGCTTCGCAAATGTTTCAAAAGTACCTCCCCGGAAGTCGGGAGGTACTCAAACAATGTGCCGTCGAGGTCGAAAAATACAGCCTTGATACTCACGGGCGGGTTATCCTCCAATTTCGCTCATGGCTCGGTTAAGGGGAATCAACCCATCGACAAGACCATGTCCCCAGGGTTTTTCCCAAACGCCGTCCAGAATGAGCCGTCGCAATTCTTCGAGCGTAGCCCCAGCCCGCAGGGGTGTGAGCAGGTCCACCTCTTTTTCGCGCAGCAGGCACAGGCGCAATTTTCCATCGGCAGTCAGGCGGGCGCGGGTGCAGGCAGAACAAAATGGCTGGGTGACCGACGCGATGAATCCCAGGTCGCCTTTTGCGCCGCGAATGCGAAAGACCTGCGCTTCGCCGTCGAGTTTGCCATTGTTGGAAGCCTCCAACGCGCCAAATTCCGATTCGATATTGCGTTTGATTTGTTCCATCGTCACAACCTGGTTGACCTGCACATCGGTTGCGCCGGCAAAAGGCATCATCTCGATGAAGCGCATCTGCCAGGGACGGTCAATGGTCAACGCGGCAAGGTCAATCAGGTCATCTTCGTTGTAGCCTTTGACCGCCACCGCGTTTAGTTTTACAGGGGTAAGCCCCGCCTTTTCTGCGGCTAAAATTCCATCCCAAACATCTTGCAGTTTTCCCCGGCGGGTAAGGCGGTTGAATTTTTCGGGATTGAGCGTATCGACGCTGACGTTGACCCGCTGCAAGCCCGCCTGCGCCAACGGCTGCGCCAATTTTTTAAGCAAGACCCCGTTTGTCGTCATGGAGACCGAACGGATGCCCTCGGTGGCGGCAATGCCGCGGACGATCTCCACCACGTTGGCGCGGACGGTAGGCTCGCCACCCGTCAGGCGGACTTTGTCAAAGCCGAGGCTGGCAAAAAGTCGCGCAAATAGCAGGATTTCATCATCCTGCATCAAGGCGGCGTTGGGCTGAAAAGTCATATCTTCTGCCATGCAATACACACAACGCAGATTGCAATGATCTGTCAGGCTGATGCGTAAGTAGTGAATATTTCTTCCAAAACGGTCGATTGCCATTCTAATTCCTGGGAATAAAGTTCTAAAACGCTTATCATCCAATTCGGGCAGTTTTTGGCAGAATATAAAAGCCAGTCAAATGTCAGGGAATTATAACAATATTATATGAGTTTCATCGGCGCGATTGACGGCGGATATTACCCGTGCTATTATCCTGAAGCGTCTATTTTTCGTTAATGCGCCGTCAAAAACGGCAATTTGGCAGTTGTCCTGACGGGTGTGGTCGAAGAGTTTTTCGCCAGAGACGCAAAGAAAAGCGATTCAATCTTCGCGAGATTGGCGCTCTTCAAACCACAGGAGAGGGACATTGCCGACAATTTTTTATTCTTGAAAAGGAGTTATTCATGAGTTTTGAGTTTATTCTTCGTATTATTGGGATGGCGGGGTTGGCAATTGCAGGCGGTTTTTGGGGATTTGACATTGCGCGGGCAAACCCGGAAAGCGCAGATGTGTACGTCACCACGACGGTTTTTGGGCTGGTGGGCGCGCTGGCAGGCATTATCCTGACGCCGTACTTTACCACGCGCCCGGCGCGCTTCTTGCGCTCGATGTTTGGCAGGATGTCTGCCGAAAGCTTGTTCGCCGGGCTTATGGGGCTGGTGGTCGGCTTGTTAATTGCGGCTTTGTTTGCCTTTCCGCTCTCCATGCTGCCCCGTCCTTTCAGCCAGGTTTTTCCTTTTGTTGGAGTCCTCGTCTTTTCCTATTTGGGCGTATCCCTGTTTGTGATGCGCCAGGGCGACATTATGGGCTTGTTAAGCGCGTTGAGCGGGCGCAACGGTGAGGGCGGCTCTTCTTCGTCCTGGACAAACCTCAACCGCAATATCTTACTCGACACCAGCGTCATCATCGACGGGCGCGTGGCAGATATTGCCAAGACTGGCTTTTTGCCGGGCACCCTGCTCATCCCGCGTTTTGTGCTGAACGAATTGCAATACATCGCCGACTCGCCGGATGGGATGCGTCGTCAGCGCGGGCGGCGCGGCATGGAAGTTTTGGCGGAACTGCAAAAACTGCCCAATGTCCTCGTCCGCATTTCAGATATCAACGTGGACGGGGTGCGCGAGGTGGACGATAAACTGGTCGTCCTTGGCAAGCAGCTCAAAAGTCCGGTACTGACCAACGACTATAACCTGAACCGCATCGCAGAGTTGCAGGGCGTGACGGTGCTCAATATCAACGAACTGGCAAATGCAGTCAAGTCGGTGGTGCTGCCCGGCGAGAGCCTGCGTATCAACATCATCCAGGAAGGCAAGGAACACAGCCAGGGCGTCGGCTACATGGACGATGGTACGATGGTGGTGGTCGAGAACGGCAAGGATTACATCGGCGAATACATGGATGTCAATATCACCAAGGTCTTGCAGACCGCTGCCGGACGCATGATTTTTGGACGGGTGGACGAGGAAAATCACGGAAAGAAAAACGGCAAGAAGTAGGAGCGGAATTCAAAAAGCGGCAGCCGCGTAACGGCTGCCGCTTTTTTTGTTTCTCACTCTGAAAATTAAGGCTGCAAACCCAAATCTTGAAGCGCTTGCACGGCGGGAATCCAATTCACATGCACTTTGAGCGCGGCGCGGTAGTCGTCCACGGCTGCCTGGGTGTTGCCGCTCATGTAGTAGGCGCGCCCGCGCCAAAGCAGCGATTCTTCGAGCGTGGGCTTAGAGATGGTGTCGTTGAGGGTCGTGTCGGCGAGGCTGATAACGTCGCTATAACGGGCGGAATAGTAATAGGCGAAATATGGTCCGGTCTGGTACCACAAAATGCGGTAGGGGCGGTCGCCTTTTTCCACGTCCCATTTTGAGTAGTTCGCAAACGCCTGATCATAGGCAGCGGCGGCATCTACATATTGTTGCAGCGCCACGTGGCTGGTTCCCCGGTTGAACAGGGCAAAGAACAGGTCGTTGCCAGTCAGGGTTTGAACGTCCTGTTCCGCCAGTTCCAGCGCATGTTGCGCCGCCCATTTTTCATCTGCCCAGGGGCCCAACAGGGTCAACACTTCGTTTTCGCGGTCTGCGGGATAGGTCACCATAAAAAGATAATTAAAGGTGCGCCATCCGGCAAGATACTCTTCATACTTGCTAAGCAGGTCTTTGCCGGGCTTGAGGTAGGCATCCTGCACAACAAACCCGCCGCGGGCGTCGTCGTAGCCGGTGGTGAAAAGATAATGTCCCAGCCAACTGATTTTCCCATTGGCGTCGCGCTCGTAATAACCTTTTTCCACCAGCACGGGAAAGCCGGCGGCAAGCAGGCGTTTGACCAGATTCAAGTCGCCGCCATAGCGCACAAGGGCGCGATATTCGGTTTCTTCGTTGACAAAGTCTTTCATCTCGTAGGGCATGACGTTTTTATCGTCCTTGCCCTGCTCGATGAAATTATCGCGCGTGTTGCCGTTGCCGGGTTTGACCACTCGCGCAACATCGTCGCGGTTGCCGCTCCAACCCCAAAAGTTGAGCGCCATCGTCAGGTTGGCGGGTCCGCAATAATTCCAGCGCTCGTGCTGGTCAACGTAAACGACGCCCGGTAGAATCGCTGAACCCGGCAGGGGCGTGGTTGTCACCGTCGGCGATGGAGTCGGACCCGGCGTGGGCGTCGAAGTCACGGGCGGAGTCAGGGTCAGCAGAAGTTCAGCGCGGGCGGTGGCGACTGCGGTTTCGACGGTCAACGCGGTCTCGCCGCCGGGCTGAAAGACCGCCTCGGAAGGCGGATTGAAATAGTAGATGATTTTTGTCCGCAGTTCCTCGACCCGCCAGGCAAGGCGGCTGTAAACCGGCGGCAGGTTGTAAATGCCAATGGCAAGCGCGCACGCCAGCGCAGCCCCGGGCAGAATCAGCCACAATTTACTTATTCTGGTTCGTTTTTTCATGAATGGGATTATAAAACAAAACCCCTCCTGTTCCTGCGGAACACGGAGGGATTTGGGCTATGCCTTTTTCGCCAAACTCATGATTTGCAGCATCTCTTCGTTTGTGGCGCATTTGAAGAATTCCAGCCCGCGGCGTTTCGCTTCTTCCGCTTCGACCACCGCCAGACGTTTGACATCCTCTTTACTGATGACCGGCTTTTTCAGTTTTCGGATTCTGGCATCCAGAGCGCGGACGTCTGTCCCTTTGGGCGGGCGAATTTTCAAAAATTGCAAGACCGCCTGCGCGGCGTGCGTACCGTCCCTGCGGGCATAGCCGACCAACCCGTTACTCGCCTTGCGCGCCCAGCCGCCGATAAAGACATCCTCGATTGGGGTTTCAAAGGAAACGCCGCCAACCGGAAAGCGCGGCTCGCGCTGCTGGACGAATTCGTTGTTGGAGGTTTGCAAGCCAAGCGACTCGTCGATCATATCGCCGATGGCAAAGATGACCGTGTCCACATCGAGCGCGCGCTTCACACCCGTGCCCCTGGCGCCGAATTGCCCGTTCTTTTCGACCAGGGCGTTGTCCTCCACCTCCAATTGAACCAGCGACCCGTTATCGCCAATCATGCGGGTGGGCGAGGCAAGGAAGTGAAAGCGCAGTTTTCCTTCGGCAACTTTCGGGTCAGCCTTGGGCAGGGCTTCGAGTATTTTTTTGCGCCCGATTTCGGGGTCTTGCCCGGCGGCTTGCAGGGCAGGCAGGACTCGTTTCATCTCGGCTTCAAAAGCGTCCATATCGAGGTTGGCAATGATGTGCTTCATCTCGTCTTTGGTGAAGTTGACTTCGGCGGGTCCGCGGCGATTAATAACGATGACTTCTTCGACCTTTTGTTTTTGAAGCAAATGCCGCGCCACATCCACCATCACATTGCCCGCGCCGATGATGGCGCAGCGTTTTCCAATGCGAAATTTCTTCTGGCTGTAGGGCGGCAGGCTGTTATAACCATAAACCACATCTTTGGCGTGGTACACGCCATGCAGTTCTTCGCCTTCCAGCCCAAGCCACTTCGTCCCCTGCGCCCCAGCCGCAACGATGATGGCGTCAAAGCCCATGCCGCGCACTTCGTCAAAAGGAAAATCGCCGTTGTTGGCGATGATCACATTTCCATAATAATCCAGGTTGGGATTATCCAACGCAATGCGAAACTGCTGGCGAAGCATTTCCTTCATGTTATGCTTGTCGGGATAAATACCGTATTCCACCAAGCCGCCCGGCTTGATGTCGCGGTTGAAAACAGCCACACGCACGCCCTGACTTGCCAATTCTTTTGCGGCAAACAACCCCGCTGGTCCCGCCCCGATAACTGCAACATAATACACTGCGCCCATTCTGCGTCTCCATAACCTGTGAAAAAATAAGATAAATTCGATTATATTTTCAAATCCCAAAAAAGCAACCCGCAGTCATGAAATTCTAATGATTTTTTTACACGCATCAAGTCAAACCTGCCCCAAACGGAACAGCAACTCCAAACCTGAAGCAAAAAACGACCCAATTAACAAGCCCAGCCACTGATTGGCGCGGATTTGGGTTTGAAAATCTGCGGCAAAGAATTTTAGATTTGGAATTGCTGCAAACAAAACCTGCCGCGCGCCAGAGAAACCTGCAACTTCATGTTAAGAAACGCCGAGGCTCTGATATTTAACTTCGTGTGTTAAAATAAGCGTTAGAATTTTGGAACCCAAAACCGATAAAAGCGAATTTCCATGAAGATCATCGACAAGACTCCCTTGCAAGACGCCAACGGCAACATCAACGTCATCGCCCGTATTCGAGGAACGTTAAAATACGGGCTGGGCTGGTTTGCCGAATTGGAATCCCAGAAAATGGTGATTGCCCAGTTGGAACGCATCCTCGAAAAGGGGTTTATCTTGATTCGAAATTTCACCCTGCCAAACAGCGATGTCGTCATTCCCATCATCCTGATTGGCGCCGGGGGCGTCTGGGTGGTCTATGTGACGCACACCAAGGGAAATTTCGAAGCCAGGGGCGACCAATGGAATATCCTCAACAATGACGGCAGGTCGCTGCCAGCCAGCATCAACTACATCAGCCGCGTATCGCAACTGGCGACCGTATTTCAAAAATTTCTAAAAATTCAAAAAGTCGAAATGCCCAGCCCGGTGGAGGCTGCGCTCATCGTCTCAGACCCCGGCGCGCAGGTGGAATCAGTGCGCCCGGTGGCGCGCGTGGTCAGAAGCGACGCCATCAAACAGTTTGCAAACTCGCTTTTGCAGGCGCGCCCCGTCTGGCGCACGGAATTTATTCACGAACTTGCAGAACGAATTCTCGACACCACCCCACCCGCAGAATTATCCCCCCTCAGCCCCACATCCTCCGCGCAGCCAGCATCCGCACGCGAATCGCTCCTGGCGCGGGCAACGGGAGAAGAGGCTGCCCTTGTCGAAGAAGCCGGGTTTTCCTTTGAAGAGGGCGGAACCGAACAACCTGCCGCCGGACTACAGGCTCCCCGCACCCCACCCACCGCAAGTAAAAAGAAGTTTCTTGGACTGCAAGACACGCAAATTATCCTCCTGGCAGGAATGATCATCGTCGAGTTTTGTATTCTGTTTGGCTTCAGCATCATCCTCTACCTGAACTTGTAACCTATCTTGACATCTCCCTTCCTCTCCATCATCATTCCCGCTCACAATGAAGAGCAACGCCTGCCTCGCGCATTGAGTCAGGTTTTTGCATTTCTCGAAAAACAAAACTACGCGGCAGAAGTGGTCGTCGTCGAAAACGGCAGCGCCGACCGCACGCTCGAACTGGCGCGCGAATTCGCAACCCGCCATCCCAACCTGGTCGTCCTGCACGAAGAAAGGGCAGGCAAGGGAAATGCCGTGCGGCGCGGCGCGTTGGAGGCAAAGGGCGAATATCGCTTCATCTGCGACGCCGACCTCTCGATGCCCATCGAAGAAGTGAGCAAATTCCTGCCGCCCGCCTTGACAGGCTTCGACGTGGCAATTGCCTCGCGCGAAGCCCCAGGCGCCATGCGCTACAACGAGCCGCCCTACCGTCACTGGGGCGGTCGCGCCATCAACCTCGTCATCCGCCTGCTCATCCTGCCCGGCTTGAACGACACCCAATGCGGCTTCAAATGCTTTCACGCCGAAGCAGCCCAAAAACTTTTCAGCCAGCAAACCCTCGGCGGCTGGTCTTTCGACATCGAAATTCTATACCTCGCCCGCAAAAAACGCATGGTCGTGCGGGAAATTCCCGTTCAGTGGCACTTCGACGCCGACAGCAAAGTGAGAGCCGTGCGCGACGCCCTGCGTATGATTGGCGACATCTTCCGTATTCATATCCATGCGCTGCGCGGCGGATATGATTTCAACCCCTAACCTCTTTCACGAAAAAAAACTATGGCGCGCCCATCGCCTGATCGCAGGGCTGGATGAAGCGGGACGCGGCGCCCTGGCTGGCGATGTCTGTGTCGGCGCGGTCATCCTGCCCGATACGCCCCGCCTTTTACACACCCTCAGCGGGGTGCGCGACTCCAAGCAGTTGACTCCCCGTAAGCGGGACGAGTTGGCGCCTCACATTAAAGCGGCTGCGCTTGCCTGGGGCATTGGCTCTGCCTCTGCCGTTGAAATCGACAAACTGGGCATTGTGCCAGCCACCCGCCTCGCCGCCAGCCGCGCCCTCGAAGCCCTGCCGCTCTTCCCCGATTTTTTGCTGACAGACTTCCGCCTTGAACTGCCAGAGTTGGATGTGCCACAGGCGGCGCTGGTCAAAGGCGACCAGATTTCATTGAGCATTGCCGCCGCCTCCATCCTTGCCAAAACCGCCCGTGATGCGTGGATGCTGCGGCTGGACGCAGAGTATCCGCGCTACGGGTTTGCCCGTCACAAGGGCTATGGTTCGCTGGCACACCGACAGGCAATTTCTCAATTTGGCTTTTCCCCCATTCATCGAAAAACCTTTCACATAAAAAGCGGCGAGTGAGAAATCACCCGCCGCTTTTTATTATTTCTTCAACATCCCGCTGCCGCCGGAAAGTTTGCTTTCGGGCTTGCCCGACCTCCAGGCGTAATAACCCAAGCCCGCGCCGCCCAACAGCAACAAACCGCCAATAATGCCAAAAATCGGGGAGGTCTTTTTCTCCTCTTCAGGGCTTGCCGCCGCATCCGCTACAATTTCCTTCGACTGAATTCCAAAATCCACAAAGGCGCGGTCGCCGGCTTTGACCTCCAGCGAATAGTTCAGGTTCATGGTCGGGTTGTAATTATCGGGAATACCAACGGTGATGTTGTAACTGCCTTCGGGGACGTTCAAGAAACAAATTCCCTGGTAAGCCTCCGGGTCGGCTTGGATAAGCGTATCCTGGGCGGCGGAGTATTCGCCGTTGTTTTCGGTGACGCTGACCGCGCCGCCAGCCACGGCAGGTTCGACTTCTTCACGCAGCGCATTGCCGTTGACATCATCGAATAATAAAACGCAAATTTCAGTGGTGCCGGTAAACGGCGTGGGAGAGGCAGTGGGCGGCGCAGGCGTGGGCGAAGGACCGGCGGTGGGCGTGCCTGCCATGGAAATAATCCCGATGAGCAGTTCCTGCCCTTCGATCAGGCTGCAATTTTCATCCAGTTTGGAATTCAACTGGCGAAGTTGGTCGACGGTGATGCTGTGAATGGCGGCAACGCGGAAGCAGCTATCGCCTGGCTGCACCACGTAAAGAATGCGACCATCAGCGCCGGGCGTGGCGGTGGGAATGACCTGCTGGGCGCTGGGGGCGGCGTTTGCCGGCAGCCACAAAACAGACAGCGTCAGGGCGGTTAATGCAAATAGAACGGCAAAACGTTTTAGATTCATGAAGAAAATTATATCAGGATTCGATTAAGCCCCTGACGCAAAACTTCGGAAGTCTTGCAGACTTCCGAAGTTGATTTGAGCCTTGACCTACTCCCCTTCATCGCCGCCGGCGGCGCCGGGTTGTTCCACCCGCAACACCTCGCCGTGATAGTTGACGATGACCTTGAAGCCCATCATACCGAGATAGGCGCGCATGTCTTCGGGAATGCCGGTCTGCATCAGCGTCTCGAACTGTTTGTCGATGTTCTTCAACTGCTGTTCGATAATCGCCTTCGAGAAGGGGTCGTCCTGACCGAGCATTTTGGCGGTCTGCTCCGAAAGGAGGTCTTCGCTGCCCTTCATCATCTCTGCCATTTGAGAAAGCACGGCGCGGTCAACCTGCCCGGCGGGGATGTGGCGGCGGAAGCCGTCGTCATTCACCACATAGCACGGTTCAGATCCAATGAAAGCGGTCTCGACGGGGTTTCCCAATTCGTCCGCGACAAGCCCGGCAAAAAGGGGTTGGCTGGACATGGGTTAACTCTGCCGTCCTTCGACAGCGGCAAGCAGCAGGGCGGCGGCGAGTCCCAGCCGTCGGTCGAGGCGCCGTCCGGCGTCCATGCTGAAGTCGATGTTCAACTCATAGGTGAAGGGGTTGAAATTCTGCTTAAGGTCTGCGACGCGGTCAGCGCCGAAAAGGATGTCGTAATTCTGCGGCACAAGGTTGGTCAAGAAACGTCGCAACAGCGCCAGCCCCATGCTATCCTCCGCCATCTTTCCGATGACATTGTCGCCGGCGTCCAACACTTCCCACTCGTCGCGCAGCATCGAAGCCCAGCCCTTGCGGCGCAACGCGCCCACCTTTTGCCCCAGAGCGGTATCCACCACGTCATAAGCGGCAGAGAAGTCCACAATCTGGCGGGCTTTGATCATCAAAATTTCCTGCGCCTTGCTCTCGTCTGAATAAACGCGGATATCTTCGCGCAGTTTGAACATTTTCTGCTCGCTGAACAGGAGCAGTTTTCCCGCAGGGTCGAAAAAGCGGAATTTCCCCGCCAGTGCGAATACCTGTCGTTTGAGCAAATACTGGTTGTGCTGAAAGGCTGGGTTCATTTTTTCTCCTTGTTAATTGAAAACTACACAATCTGCACTTTTGTGCCTTCGTTGGGCAGGTGCAGGTAATCCTCTCCAATGGGGACGTTGGGACGGCTCCAGCGGTAGAGCCATTTGGCGTCTTCAGACGGCAAATTGACGCAGCCATGACTGCGCGGGCGTCCGTAATCGTTGTGCCAGTAGGTTCCGTGAAAGGCGTTGCCGTAGCCGGTGAAGAAGGTACACCACGGCACGCCGGGCAGGTCGTAATGGCTCTTTACGTCTTCGTCCTGGTTGTGCATGTGAACCGAAGGTCCCTTGTGGTAGGTGAGGAAGTCGCCGCTGGGCGTGCGCGTCCCCTTGCCGCCGCTGGAACAGCGCGAAGAGAAGACCATCGTTTCGCCTTCAAAGGCGGTCACCCACTGCGCGGCTAAATCCACATGAATCAGTTTTTCGGATTCGGGTACGGAGGGAGAGAGCAGGGTCAGTTCCTCGTTTGGGATGAGGCGCATGTTGTAATAGGGGACATAAAAAGCCTGCTCGATTTCACTGTCGTAGATTTCGTACCAGACGCTTTTTTCCTCGCGTGTGACGACAATTCTCGTCACCCAATGCAGGCTGCCGTAGTAGAGGCGATAGCCCTTTTTGGCAAAGGTGTAGGGGTCCAGCCGCGTATCGCTGACGGGGACGCTGATTTCTCCCAGTTGACCTGCGGCGGGGATGTCGTAGACAGGCTTATGCAAGCGGGTTTCGACGGGTTGAAGCCAGCCGGAATAGGTGAACCCATCCCCGACCTGATACCAGGCTTTGTTGAACGGGTTGCCTTCTTCGCCTTCCACCTGTGACTTGAGTTCGACCACTTCGTCGGCGCCCAAAGCGTGAATCTTCTTCGCAGCGAAGGAGGGCGAATCGTAGAGCGGAATGCCGCTTTGGATGGCGCGTCCCTGCGAGGCGGGCGGGGAGGCAAGGGCGCGGGCAACGCCCAGTTCAGATAGGGCAAGACCGAGGAAGCCAGAGGCGGAGAGTTTCAAAAAGTCGCGGCGGGAAATTTGATTCATCATATTCGTTGCAGACGTTCCTTTGCGGTCGCTTTCTTACAAAACTCATGTTACGCAGCCTCACCACAGAGACCACAAAGAACACGGAGGGTTTCTTTTTCTGGTTCTCCCGTTTCTGGCGGGATGAATGTCTGACGACAAGCGCTTTTGCCGCGAATTTACGATGTACGGCAGCAAACTTCTAATTTCCTAAAAATCTCTGTGAACGCTGTGTTCTCTGTGGTAAATGCTTTTATCTTGAAAAACCTGTTACAAAACGATTTCGACCTTTGTGCCCGCGCTGCCGATGGAGAGTTCCTTGTTGAAGGCAACCTGCGGCGAAGTCCAGCGGTAGAGCCATTTGGCGCTTTGCGGCGAAAGGTTGATGCAGCCATGCGAGCGCGGGCGTCCGAAATCATTATGCCAGAAGGTGCCATGGAATGAAATCCCACTTTCGGTGATGTATTGCACCCAGGGCACGCCGGGCAGGTCAAAGCCGCTGGCGGCGAGGTCGCCTGCCGCCATGTGGCGCGAAGGACGTTTGTAGTAGGTGACGAACGCCCCCTTGGGCGTGGTGTACGAGCCGACGCGATAGACTCCGCCCGAAGAGATGGGAGAGGCAAAGACAGGTCTGCCGTACTCGGACGCAATTACAATTTGCTCTTCGAGACGCACGGTGATCTTCTTTTCCTTGTCGGGGACATCGGGCGAAAGCGGCGCAAGTTCGTCTTCGGTCAGGATGCGAAAATGCTCGGCGCGGGCGTAGTAAGACTCGTTGTATTTGTCGTCGCGGACTTCATACCAGACCTGCCCCTCTTTCTCTATGGCAGACATCACCCAATGAGTCGTTTCGTAATACATGCGGTAGGACGCTTCGGAATCTGATTTGGGGCTGCGGTGTCCGTCGGTGTACGGCACGCTGACTTCGGCAAGCGCGCCCCGTCGGGGGATGTCGGTCACGGGCAGGTTGAGGAGAGTCCGCACGGGCTGGATGTTGCCAGAGTAAACAAAGCCTTCGCCGCCAATTTGATACCAGACGCGGTTGTGAGAAGTGACATCATCGCTGACGGCTGTGTTGGTGATCTTCAACAACATATCGCCCTGGCAAAGTTTGACCTGAACGCCCTCGATGGAGGGGCGGTCGTACATCCAAATCATACGCGCAACCACGCGCCCTTGCAGGTTGGAAAATGAGTCCTCCAAATGGAGTGGCGGCGCAAACAACCCCGCCAGCCCCAACCCGCCCAATTTCAAAAAATCACGCCGCGAGAGTTTTTTCGGTTTCATGGAAGGACGAGACCAGTTTACCTGTTTATCTATCCATCTGCGTTAATCATGCACGTTGACCACCGTCCCGACCGAAGCAAAGTTATAGACCCACTCGGCGTCTGGGATGGTGAGGTTGACGCAGCCGTGGCTCATGGGCGTGCCGAAATTGTTATGCCAATATGTGCCGTGAATGCCGTAATCGCCGTAGAAGTACATGACGTAGGGAACATCGGGCAGGTAGTAGCCGGGTCCCGACATGGACGAGGAACGCAGTTTGACCCAGACTTTGAACTCGCCGGTTACGGTGGGCGTCTGCCAGGTTCCTGTGGAAACGACAAACGAATTCATCAGCGTGTCGCCTGCATAGGCGTACAGGCGCTGCTGAGAGAGGTCAACGTCAATCCAGTGTGTACCGTCTGCCATTTGCGGGGGAACGTACGGCGCGACTGTCGGCTCGGTAAATTCGGGCGTGGGCGTATCTGAAATGATTTCAGCAGAGACGACGCCGGGCTGGCTGACGGCGGTGGGAGAAAAAGCTGTCGGCGTGGGCAGCGCTTCGGGCGTGGGTTCAACTGTCGGCGGAATTGCGGCGGCTTCAGTTGGGACAAGAGTCGGGGCGGCAGGGAGAATATTCGCCTGGACGGCAGGCTTCGGAATCATCACCTGCGCGAATGGCTTGGATTCGACTGGCTGGGGCGTGGGAGAAAAATTCAAAATGGAGGCGAGGACGGGCGATGTGACCGCCGACCAGGCGGCAAAACCGAAGACGGCGCAGCCCATCAGAATCAGCAGGATGGGGAGGAGGCGATTCTTTTTACGCGGCGGCAGCGGGGTGGATTCGGCTTGGGGCTTTTCTCCCCGTTTGCGGGTTGCCCATTCCAAGCCTTTTTTGGCGCGCGGGCTGTCAGGGTTTATCGCCAGCGCTTTGCGAAGGTAGCCCATGCTTTCGTCTGCATCGGTGACCGCCGCCAAAATCAGCCAGGGGTCTTCGCTTTTCGGCGTCAGTTCTGCGGCGCGTTCTGCCAGTTGGCGGGCTTGGTTCATGTCGCCGCGCTTCAAGGCTTCGCGGGCGTTGTTTATCAGTTTTTGGGATTCGATGGAACGCTCATTCATGAGTCACCTATGGGCAGCGCAAAGGAAAACAGGATGGGGAATTATAGCCTTGTTTGTCACCATTGGATTTCGACAGGGGTTCCGATGTCTGCCCAGTCGTAGAGCCATTGGGCTTCGTAATTGCCCAACACCACGCAGCCGTACGAAATGGGAACGCCCAAATAACCCTCCCAAAGCGCGCCGCCGCCCGGCAGGAGGGGCAGGGCATGAATTCCGTTTTCCATGCCGCCCGCCCAATAAATGCCCAGCCAGTAGGGCATCCAGATATCCCATGTGGCGCCGTAGGCGCTTGGGATTTTATCCAGCACGCTGAAAGAGCCGGCGCGGGTGGCGTTGTTCATGCCGGTGGAGGAGACGAAGTCGTTGACCAGCGTATCGCCTTCATAGACATACATGTGTTGTTCCGAAATATCGACCAGGATGTATTTGTTTCCGGTGTAAAGCGGGGGAGGATCGTCGGGGGTTGTGTCGGAGTAACCCGGCGCGGGGGTATCTACGACGACTTCGGCAAGCGCCTGGGATTCTGCCAGCGGTTGAATGAGCGGGATGGCGGTTGGGACGCTGGTTGGCGTGGCGGAGGGTTTGGGAATTTTGAGCAGGGCAAAGGGCTGGCGTACGGTGGGCGTAACGGGGGCTGCGGAGGGCGAGAGCGTCGTCCAGGCGGCAAGCCCAAACGCCACGGCGAACAGGCTTAGAACGAAGACGAGGGTCAGCGTTTTACGCAGGGGGGGACGGCTCATGGCGCGGAGGTGGGGAACGGCGTCGGCGCCACGCTTTCGTTGTTAATGAAGCAGAGAATCCCCTGGGTCACGCCGCCCGCTACAAGCCCGGTCTGGTTTGTGAGAATTTCCTGGTCGAGGTTCAAAAATCCCGTCTCGATGATGGCGGTGATGGTGTTGGGGTCGATTTCTGAAAAGGCGTGGTATTCGCGCATGTCCGCCGTAATGCTGCCCGCGTGAAAAGCCAGTTGGGTGGCTTGGGAGTAGCGATCCACCAGGCAGGCGGTGAGGCGTTGGGCGCGGTTGATGTCGTGGGTGTCGAGCGAGGACGCCACCTTGAAGCCGGTCGCTTCATCGTTGATGTATTCGCATGAGTCGTTGTGGATGGAGACCAGCGCCACAGCGCGGTATCCGTTGAGGCGGGTGTCGAATTCGTTGAGCAGGTCTACCTGAAAACCCTGGGATTCGAGGCTGCTCTTGACCAACTCGGCGATTTCGAGGTTGACTTCGGCTTCGGTCAGGGTGACTTCGCCGTTTTCGTCGAGGCAGACAGCGCCAGAATCATTGCCGTTATGCCCTGCGACAATGCCGATCTTCAGTTGCGGCTGGGGCGTGTTGATGACTGCCTGCTGGGGCGCTTGCGGGGTCAGCATCAGCCGCAGCTGCTCTTGCAGGGCGCTGGCGAAGAGGCTGTTGGGAGTCCAGGCGGTGAAGAGGGTCGCCAATAAGATGGCGACGCCCACGGTGGGGAAGAAGGCGTTTACCATGCGCCATTTTGAGGCGGGCTTGGGTTGGGGGACGGGGTCGAGGTCGGGAGTTTGAGGCGTGTTTTCCATATCAGGTTCGAATCATTATAACGCCTTCACCATGTCGGCGCAAAAGCCCTGGCAATCCCCCCATCATGGTTGTAGCAAAGTCATCAAAACCTTAACGCGAATTTCGCGAAAAGGCGAATAACGCGAATTTTTACGGCTCTCCCGTTTCTGGCAGGGAAAAAGACGATGAACTATTTCTTTGCCACAGATTACACTGATTTTCACCGATTTTTTTACTCAAATCCGCGCAAATTGTATTGGTCAGATAAAGGTTGAACAAAAACCACGGAGACACTGAGGCAGTGCGAAGCCTCCTGCGGACGGAGTTTTACCCTTGTTTTTCTCAGTGTTTCCGTGTCTCAGTGGTTCAAAG
>JFJP01038749.1_pt1 | contig 15939 bp, 15 predicted proteins | sample 431651 | NCBI WGS metagenome assembly JFJP01 (sample SAMN02602958, study PRJNA72255) | Microbial mat metagenome, whole genome shotgun sequencing project. | biome: fresh water; feature: sink hole; material: water; isolation source: purple microbial (photo- and chemosynthetic) mats found in... | reverse complement strand
CGAACATCATTTTTGTTCTGATTGATTTGGCTTTTCATATTAATTTATTGATATTTGAATTACAATTTAAAAATCAGTCAAATTCATGTCATTAAATTATGTTTATACCATTTCTGCAAGAGGCAAAAGAGCAAATCAACCCATAGAAAAGTATCTCAAAACCTTTTTTCCAAATATACCGCTTCATAAGATTGATAGTGTATTTGGATTTGTTGAACCATCATCATTATACAGTGGCAGACCTTTTACAGGACGCCAAATATCAGATAAAGATGTTGCTTTTTTAAGAAAAAACAATATTGGTGTTCGTATACCTTTTACCAATCATTTTGCCACTGAAAAAGAATATGTAAAGAATAAAAAAATACTTGAAAAATATCATCAAAAAGGCAATTCAATTATAACTACAAATGATGATTTAGCTAAATGGATAAAAAGAGACTATCCTTTATACCAGATTGAAGCAAGTTTGTTAAAAGAAGTAAAAAATTTGGAAGAAATAAATAAAGCTCTTGAATTATATGATACGGTTGTATTGCCCATGAATCTTAATAATAATCATGAACTTTTAAAAAGCATAGAGCAAAAAAACCGAATTACACTTTTTGGAAATGGTGGATGTGCCCTTACCTGCCCTAATCGAATTTGTTACGAGTATATTTCAAAGCGAAATAAAGTTTTAACAACGACTAATATTCTTTTCAGATATCTGTACTACTGGTACTTTTTTGTTTTGCGAAACAAGTGGTGTATGCACAAAATAAAGCCACGCAAGTTGCATGGCGTAAAAGATTTTGACATTGATATATTCGCTGAAATGGGATTTTCGCGATTCAAAATGCTCAGGGAACATGTTGGTAGAAAATCAGGATACTAGGGAAAATGTTGAATTTTAAATTATGAATTGTGAACTATGATTTTTAAGTTCAATCCTTTAACTTTTAACTATTTCTTATACATTTTTTCCCGTAACTGATGTATTCTTTCGTCGGTTATATAATCATCGTAATCCATTAGCTTATCAATAATCCCATTCGGAGTCAGTTCAATAATTCTGTTCGCTAAGGTTCTAATAAACTCGATATCATGTGCTGCCAATAAAATGTTTCCTTTAAATTGAATTAAAGTATTATTAAATGCCTGAATCGATTCGAGGTCGAGATGGTTTGCAGGAGTATCAAGAATTAAAACATTTGCATTTTTAAGCATCATACGAGCAATCATACAACGTTGTTTCTCACCACCTGAGAGAACTGAAGATTTTTTATAAATTTCTTCACCTGAAAATAGCATTTTACCTAAATATCCTCTTAAGAATAATTCGCTTGTATCGGTTGAAAACTGACCCAGCCAATCAACCAGCTTCATATCCGTTTCAAAAAATTTGGAGTTATCGAGTGGTAAGTATGCTGGAGTAATAGTTACACCCCATTCGTATGTTCCCGAATCGGCTTTATCTTTTCCATTAATAATCTCGAATAAGCTAGTCATTGCTCTTTGATCTCTCGAAAGGAAAACTATTTTCTCACCTTTTTGAACGGTAAAACTCAAATCCTTAAATAATACTTCGCCTTCGATACTTTTACTTAACCCTTTTACCTCAAGCATTTTATTACCTGGTTCACGATCAGGTTTTAAGATTATACCCGGATATTTTCTCGTGGATGGCTGAATCTCTTCAATATTGAGCTTTTCAATCATCTTTTTACGACTGGTTGTTTGTTTTGATTTTGCAACATTAGCACTAAACCTTGCAATAAATTCCAGCAACTCCTTTTTCTTTTCTTCGGCCTTCTTATTTTGTGTTTGTTGCTGTCTTAGTGCCAATTGACTCGATTCGTACCAGAAACTATAATTACCGGCAAAAAGCTGAACTTTTCCAAAATCAATATCAACTGTATGGGTACATACTGAATCCAAAAAGTGTCGGTCATGGGAAACGACCAGAACTGTATTTTCAAAATTCGAAAGATAATTTTCGAGCCACATAACTGTTTCGAGATCGAGATCGTTTGTAGGTTCATCGAGCAATAAGTTGTCTGGCTTACCAAATAATGCCTGGGCAAGCAAAACGCGAACCTTCTCTTTTCCACCAAGCTCCTTCATTAATTTATAATGATGAATTTCTTTAATTCCTAATCCGCTCAATAAACTAGCTGCATTACTTTCTGCATTCCAACCATCCATCTCAGCAAATTTGTGCTCCAACTCAGCTGCTCTCATTCCATCTGCATCGGTGAAATCAGTTTTTTCATAAAGGGCATCTTTTTCTTTCATTACTTTCGAAAGCTTCGAATGTCCCATAAGTACAGTTTGAATTACTGTAAACTCATCGAACTCAAAGTGATCTTGTTTAAGCATCGATAAACGTTCTCCGGGTCCCAAGGTAACAGAACCTCTTGTTGATTCTAATTCTTTTGAAATAAGTTTTAGAAAAGTAGTTTTCCCTGCTCCATTCGCTCCAATAATTCCATAGCAATTACCCTGTGTAAACTTTAAATTTACATCCTGAAACAACATTCGCTTGCCAAACTGTAATGCCAAATTTGAAACTGTAATCATTAAATAGTATATTTATATTTTAAAACCCAAATTTTAGGTTGGCAAAAGTAAGTATTATTTAATTACCTAAAAATGAATTACTAAAAAAATAAAATTGAAAATTGAATTTAAAAATATTCATCTATTTTGCTTAAGCCCAATAACTTTACAATATCAATAATAAGAAATCATATGAAACGTATTTTATTTGTCATTTCTTTCTTACTGTATTTTTCACCTTCCTTTTCGCAGATTATATCTCAGAAAACAGCTAATGAGTTTACTCTAAAAATGGAAACGGATAGCATTATCAGACATCTCACATTCTGGAAAGAACAAGACTCGATAATATATACAGGTTGCAAATATTCGTGTACAAAGCTTAAAGTTCTTATCAATCCATTAGACCTTGGCGATGAAATTCTGAATATTGAAATACTTTGGGCGCTAGCATCTGATAGTATCAAAATACAGCTTAACAGAGTTTTTATAGGCTACCCTGAGGAATATTCGGACATCTTCACAAATCATGTCATGGCTTTTATTGCTTCTGCAAACTGGCAAAATCATGTAAAGGAAAAAGGTAAAACTCTTGATTACGATCTAATTCATCAGGTAATGATGGATTATAATGTTTACAAACCTTTGCATGATTTTCTATTAACAAAAGCATATAGAATTTCAGGTTTTTTAACGGAAAAACATGGTTTTGCAACTATAGAAAACCTTAAAAAAGCTGGATTTACAGGTCAAGAAACAATTCCCTTACCCTTTATGGTTTGGATCAATTTAGAGAGTATAAAGGAATAACAATACATGTCTGTTTGCCCTAATTGAATTACAAAAAAATATTCTTCATTTTTGAATCGCTATGAATTAATTCTTTTGGCCAGATACTTGCCTGAACTTCGCCTATATGCAATTTCCTTAAGAGTAACATACTCAAACGTGATTGACCAATTCCTCCTCCAATAGATAATGGGAGTTCATCGTTCATTAATTTTGAATGAAATGAAAGTGATATTCGCCTCTCCTGCCCTGTATATTTAAGTTGATATTCCAATGCATGTTTGTCTACTCTAATTCCCATCGAAGATAGCTCAAATGCCTTTTGTAGTATTGGATTCCACACAATAATATCACCATTTAATCCTTTAAAGCTTTCTGTTGTTGGAGTTGACCAATCGTCATAATCGGGAGCACGCATATCGTGTGGAATTCCATCTTTTAGTTCGTGCCCGATACCGATAATAAAAACTGCACCATAGTCTCTTGCAACAATATTTTCGCGTTCTTTGGGTGTTAACTTCGGGTATCGGTATTGAAGTTCTTCAGAATGAATAAAAGTGATTTCTGAGGGTAAAAATGATTTCATATCTTTTGAATAACTGCAAACATATTCATCTGTTTTAATAATCGAACTATAAATCTGCTCAACTGTTTGTTTCAAAAATTCAATATTTCTTTGATTTTTATTTATATGTAACTCCCAGTCCCATTGATCAACATAAATTGAATGAATCGGGCTTATTATCTCATCCGGCCTTAGAGCACGCATATCAGTTATTATTCCTTGCCCTACAGGTATTTGCCACTCTGCAAGCTTTAATCTTTTCCATTTGGCAAGCGATTGTGCTATTTCCAGTTTTTGATCAGGAAATGATTTGGCCAAAAAGCTTACAGGCTTTTCAACTCCATTTAGGTCATCGTTTATTCCGATGCCAGAAATCAGGACTAATGGTGCTGATACTTCATGCAAGTATAAATTTCTTATTAACTCCATTTTAAAATGGTCTTTTAAAAGTCTGATCGATTTCTCAATTAAGAGACGTTCTGATAATTTTAAATTTTCTTTCATGTTGAATTTATTTTAGGGTTTAACATTTTGCATAAAAAAACCCTTCAGAGCATTTAGCAGAGAAGGGCTTCGGATAAGACACAAAGTTTATGGCCTGCTCTGCTGAGGAGGTGAATTATTATTGTTATTATTATTTCTTTTTATCATTTTAACCGAATTAAAACAAAAAAGCCTTCCGTTTTTTGCGAAAGGCTTTTCATTATGTATAATTATATTTTTACACGAATAGCCTTCCTGACAGTAAATTATTATTTACAGATTTAGTAGAAAAGTTATTATTTATACTATTTTTTCTCATTCCTGTTTTCTATTTTTCAAATATAGAAATAAAAAAAACAAAAGCAAATTTTAATGAAAAAGTGTCGCTCCATTCATTATTCATTATTCATATTTCAAAGAAACAGCAGGGTTAACTTTGGCTGATTTTAAAGTACGATAACTTATAGTAATTACTGCAATTACAATTGCAATAATAAAACCCAATAAGAAATCAAATGCACCAAGATTTATGCGATAATGATAGTTTTGCAGCCAATTTTTTGCAATATAATAAATTAATGGCCATGCAATTAACGTTGAAATACTAATAAGTATAACTATTTCTTTAGCAATAAGTTTAAATATTTTAGCCACTGAAGCTCCCATTGCTTTTCGTATCCCAATTTCTTTAGTTCTCTGCTCAACAGTAAACGATGTAAGTCCGAATAAACCCAGCGAAGCTATAAATATAGCAAGCATTGTAAAAATGATAGCTAACTTCGAATTACGTGCTTCCTCCTTATATAAATTATTAAATGATTCATCAAGAAAGAAATATTGCATTGGTTCGTTACCGGTAAAATCTTTCCAAACATTCTCAATTCCATTTATTGTTTTTTTTATTGAGTTAGCTGATATTTTTGCAGTTACAAATCCCCAATTAGTATTCTCTTGTTTAAAAATAAATATATATGGCGTTATTTCAGTTTGTAAGGATCTGAAATGAAAATCCTTTACAACCCCAATTACTGGAGAATATGCTATTGAATCTGGGTTATTATTATCACCTCGCAGAAATCGTGTTCCAAGTGCTGGCGAGAAATTATAATGATGAGCAGCTCTTTCGTTAATTACACAGGCATCTACATCTGTTGGGTAGTTTTTATCAAAGAATCTTCCCTCTGCTAATTCCATCCCAAATGTTTCGAGGTAATCATAATCTACCCAATTGGTTTCGAGTAATAAAGTTTCCTCTCTGCGACCTTCAACCAGATGGCCATTGTTATTATTGTTATGTGCAGGCAAAGCTGTAGATGCCGTAACTTTTAAAACTCCATTAACATTTAAAAGTTCTTCTTTAAATGATTTTATTCTGTTTCCAATAACTTCTGCTCGTCTAATAACAAGTAATTGTTCTTTCTCAAAACCAAGGTCTTTATTCTGCATATAATTTATTTGGCGGTACATTATCGTTGTTCCAATAATTAGAATAATTGAAATAGAAAATTGCAGGATAACCAATACACTTCTTAATTTTCCATTTTTCAGGTTGTCTTTAATACTACCTTTAAGAACCTGAATTGGTTTAAAAGCTGATAGATAAAAGGCAGGATAAGAACCAGCCAGCAATCCGACAAAAATGGTAATTAATAAAAGTGCAGGAATAGAATACCAATTTTTGAAATAATTCATGTTTAAATCAACCTGCAATAAACTATTGAAATAAGGCAAAAACAACTCAATAAATAAAATTGCAAGCAACAGAGCCAGAAAAGAAAGAATCATAGATTCTGTTAAAAATTGCTTAATTAATAATCCTTTTGAAGAACCACTTACTTTTTTAATACCAACCTCTTTTGCCCTTTTTGACGCCTGTGCAGTAGAAAGGTTCATAAAATTAATGGCTGCAATAATTATAATTAATATGGCTATGCTTGCAAAAATGTATAAATATTTTGGGTCGTTTGCAGGTTTTGTATCTTGTTGTATTTCGGGTTGCAAATGAATGTCAAGTAATGGTTGCAAAAATAGGGTGTATTTATTACCCTGTGAGAAAAAATCATCAAGTGAAATACCAATAAATTGTTGAATAAGTGGACCAATGTATTTCTTAATCATAGCTGGTATTTTAGAATTAACATCGTTATAATTAGTCCCTGGTTTTAATAATAAATATGTGTTAAAACTATTTGATAGCCATTGATTATCATTGGCTCTTGGATTTGATAAGAATGAACCAATTATATTCGCTTCAAAATGTGAATTGCCAGGAATATTCTGAAAAACACCAGTTACCTTATATAATGATGTATCGTTACCAATCCTGAGCATTTTATCTATGGGATCAACTTCTCCAAAAATCTTTTTTGCTGTCGATTCAGATAATGCTACCTTATAAGGTGCGTCAAGAATTGTTAATATATCTCCTTTAACTAAAGGAATACTAAAAATTCTAAAGAAGGAAGAATCTGCCTCAGCAAATTTATCTTCTGCAAAATTCTTATCTTCAAATTTTATTATTGTTTCGCCACCAATATTTAAACGAGTATAATCTTCAACCTCAGGAAATTCCTGTAACATTGTAGGCCCAATTGGAGTTGCTGTTGACGAAGCCTGTACTTCCTGCCCGCCAATTTTACCATCAAGAATGACTCTGTAAATTCGATCTGATTTTTCGTTAAAAGAATCATAGCTCAGTTCATAAAAAACATACATTGAAATTAACAAACTGCATGCAATACCTATTGAAAGTCCCAAAATATTTATCAGCACATAATTTTTTTGTCTGCTAAATGAACGAACACTGTGTTTTACTATTTCTTTTATCATATTAAATTAAATTTAGATCTGCAATTTTCAATTTGATTAAGTACATTTATTATGTGTTATTATTAAAAAATATAAGTTGCTTAATTACAGATTTTATACCAATAACTTCAATTATTTATAATACAGATCATTATGAACAAAAACCTATAAATTAAATGTATCGTTTTCGAACACCTTTTAACAAAAACGAACATCACTTATTTAGAATTATTTTTTTTACTCAATTGACAAAACATAAATAAATCAAAAAATAATAATTAAAAACTGCAATAAATTTTAAAAATCCTGTCAGAGTAATTATGAAGAACGAAAGTACAAATAACAAATTATCATCGTTTTTTGCAACTGAATACAGAAGTTTAATCAGATACGTTAAGAAATACATTAACGAAAGATATTACAATATAACAGCAGAAGATATTATACAGGATGTGGCAGTAAATATTTTTAATAAAGTAGATTTCGATTTGCAAATTGAAAATATTGCAGGATATTTCTACAGATCAATACGAAACAAAATTGCAGATATAAGAAAAAGAAAACAAAAGGAACTCCTTATAAATGATTTTTCGGATGGTCAAAATGAAAATTCGTTTTTGGAGGTTTTATTATCAAATGGAACAGATAATTCAAAAACAATTGATGACAATGGATTTTACAGAAAGTTCAATAATGCACTCAAAGAATTAAGCCCGAATCAGCAGGCTGTAATTTTGGCAACCGAAATAGATGAGTTAAGCTTTGATGAACTTTCTGAAGAATGGGGAATTCCAGTTGGAACGCTGCTTTCGTGGAAAAGCCGTGGAATGAAAAAACTAAAAGAAAAAATCAAGCTTGACGACTTTTATATAGATAATGAAACGTAAAACTAGTTTGAAATTGGAAATTTGAAATTAGAAAAGTGAAAAGTGAAAAGTGAAATTAGGAATTAAACTATTAAACAATTAAAATATGGAAACACAAACATTTTACAGAGAAAATCCCTGGAGAAAAGGATTCCGATACGTTGGTATTTTTATTCTGGGTGGATTAGGAGCCATTGCATTTGGTTTTTTATTCGGATATTTTGTTATGCTGCTCTGGAATTGGCTTATGCCAGCAATATTCGGATTAACAACAATTACATTCTGGCAGGCAGTTGGAATAATTATTTTAGCCCGACTTATTTTTGGAGCTTTTAAACATAATGACAAGCATTACCATGACTATCCGGGGAGAAAAATAAAAGACAAATGCAAAGACAAAGATTGGTGGAAAAATCATAAAAGCAACTGGAGGTATTTCGACGATTATTGGAACGAAGAAGGCGAAGAGGCATTCAACTCATTTATTGAACGCAAGAAGAATACAAATGCTACAACTGCAGAATAATTAAAACAAACTGATCATTTTGCTAATTATTAGAATTTCAAAAAAAAATGAAAAACAAAAAACAAAATCGGGTTTGTCCGGTAAATAATGCTAGTAGTCTTGATAACTTTGTCAGGAGGCTAATACAAAATCCGCAAAAAATGCTAAAGCCCTATATAAAAAAGGGTATGAACATTTTGGATGTAGGTTGTGGACCAGGTTTTTTTACTGTTGAAATTGCAAGATTGCTAAATGACAAAGGTATGGTAATTGCAGCGGATTTACAGGAAGGAATGCTAGATAAAGTAAGACAAAAGATTATAGGAACCGATCTGGAATCCAAAATTAAACTGCATAAATGCCAAAATGAAAGAATTGGAATAAGTGAAAAGGTAGATTTTATTCTGGCTTTTTATATGGTACACGAAGTTCCAAATCAAGATATCTTTTTAAAAGAATTGATTTCAGTTTTAAAACCTAATGGACAATTACTTATTGCAGAACCAAAATTCCATGTTTCAGAAAATGATTTCAAGATCATGGAAGAAAAAGCGAAAAGCCTTGGATTTAAAATTATTGATAAACCAAAAATCATTTTTAGCCGATCAGTTGTTTTAGAAAAAATGTAAAATATATCTAAAAAAAGAAGTTTTGTTTTTATGCCATTATGAATTAAAACCTCATAATGGCATTTTAATCTTTACTTCTGATTATGTAAAACATATATCCATAGTAATCTGAGTACTTTCTAAACATGTTAATTTCGTTCTGAACAGTATTAATTATTTCCAAGGCTTCTGAATTACCAACATATTTCTTACGCATTTTGTATACATTTTTTTCTAATGGATAATAATAGTTATTCATCCAGCCATTTGAGCTCAAAGTAAAATACTCCACAATTTCATAACCACATTTTTTAATAAGATCTAAGTTTTCTTCTACTGTTACAAGACCAGGGTATTCTTTGTTCCAGAAATTTTTTAAATCTTCTGGCGGATTAGGTTTAAACCAATTAGCTTCGCTAATCACCATAAATCCATTTGGTTTAAGAAGTTTTCGCCAGTTAATCAGTCCATTTTCAAATCCTGTAATAAAAATCGACCCTTCCGACCAAATCACATCATAAGATTGGGGTGGCAAGTCAATATTATTCATATCCAGGCATTTGGTAATAATTTTGTTTTTTAAACCCATATCAAAAACCTGGTCATCTAACTCATTTAAAAAGGGTTGATAATTATCAATAGCCGTAATTTCTCCATTAAAATCTAATGCCAGAGCGATTGTCTGAAATCCTGTTCCACATCCAATATCCAATATTTTAGAAACTTGGGATTTCTGTTTAATTATATTCAATGCTTTAATAGTAAGCATAATATCTCCTGGGCCTTGCCTTGGAAGATTGCTAAAAATTTCATAGAAAAATTCATTCATGTTTAAATACTTGATTTCGTGATTGAATTATCGTAAATTTAGTAAAATTCAATAATTAAAATGAAAATCAGGACGATCATTTTATTATCCGTAATTTGCATTTCAAATAAGCTATATTCACAGTATTCCGAAAATTTCGCGTTGCCTATTCTAGACTTTAATACTAATGCCCGACTAGCTGGCATTGCTGATGTTGGTGTTGTTTCTTCTGTCTTTTATAAAGAAACAGGATTGTTTCAAAACCCATCACTTGTATCGCTCAATTCGGAATATACTGGAACCAATTTGGTTTTCAGAAACTTAAAGGATTACAATTCAAACAATACCTACATTTCAGGATGGTCGGGATATCATGCGATAAATTCTTCAAATGCTATTGGATTTAATTTTTCTTATATGAATTATAAGGATTCAATTTTAAACAGCGAATCTGTAGATTCGATCAATGAGTTTGAACCTTACGAAATGTTTTTTCAATTGACCTATACATATCGTTTAAACAGATCTTTTTCGGCTGGTGTTGGGGTAAAATATATTCGCAGTAATTATGGTTTTATGCAAATGGAAAACAGAATAAATACCTTTTCTATTGATTTGGGATTTAATTATTCTAAAGCTTATTCTCTATCGGATTATTCAAATTTAAACACAAGTGCGGGTTTGGCAATTACCAATTTTGGACCTCGAATATCAAATCCTGAAAACGAAAAATCATTTATTCCAACCAAATTACTTTTTGGGTTATTTATAAATCCAGATATTCATTTAAATAAGTTTTTCAGATTAAATTTTGATTTAGGATATCAAGCCGAAAAATATTTAATTCCATCTCAACCCATTTATGACACAGAAAACAATATAATTGAGGGCATGAATCCTGATATTACCATTTTTAATGCGTTGTACCAATCGTTTTACGATTCACCAGATGGTTTTTCAGGAGAAATTGACGAAATACGCAATAAATTCGGTAGCGAACTAAGGTTGAGTTACTCAAATACTGCATTTTTAGCTTTTCGTCATGGAAGAATTTTTGAGTTAGAAACATTGGGTGGAGGAAATTATCAAACCTATGGTTGTGGATTAGGTCTTTTTGGTTTTATGATTGATTACCTATACATTAAATCAGATAATGCATTTCTTAACAACAACTGGGCATTAATGCTAAGTGCCAGGCACAATATGACAGGCGAATTCTTCAGGTTCTGAATCAGGAAAGTTTTACTTCATTAAGTATTATTTTTTCAAGCAATTCAACCGATGATTTAACAAATAAAGAGCATCTTTTATTGAAAACATTTGCATTTTCGGCTTGTTCCCTACCCTCAGGTGTATTTAAATCAAAATTAATTAGGGCTTTACAATTAATAGTACCATGCAATTCGACAAACTGACGTGAAAGTTCCTGAATTAATTGGTTAGTTATTTCTTTAGCTTCGTCATCGCCTTGTTTGTACTTGCCGCGTAAATAGCCAATAACCATAAAAGCTCCGGTAATAGCTCCACAAGTGTTTTGCATTCTTCCCATTCCGCCACCAAAACCAGAAGCTAAGCGAAGAGCTGTTTCTTCATCAATATTCATTATATCTGCAAATGAAACAATAACGGATTGTGCACAATTAAATCCTTCCGAATAAAAGCGTAATGCTTTTTCTGAGCGGTTCATTTAAAATTATTTTAAGCAGGTTGACGATGGTGAATAAACTGATTAAATTTTTCGGCAAATACAGAACTGCAATTAACTAACCTGTATTCTGGAACTAACTGTTCCGAAAAATCTATTTCAACACGCGCTTTGGGATTTCGCTCCAAATGTCCAATAACTGTTAAATAATCTTTTACTACATCGTATTCTATATAATCAATATCAAAAGGATCTTTCACTTCTATTTCACTACCATTTTTAAAACAAGCAACTTTCATAGTATGATTCTTTGATGTGTCAAATTAATAAACAAACATTAGGCCAAAGTTTTTTTTAAAATTCTATATTAAAATTAGTAAAAAAAATATTAACCCGCAAATAGTGAGATTACTTTTTTTACTTCCTCAATATTAAGGTCTTTGATTATTAAGATGTTTATACTTAATTATTGGTTGCGTTTGCATTCTTTTTAAAAATTATAGTCTATAAATTATTCAAATAAAAAAAGAAATAACTATGCAGTTTATATCAACAAACTAAGAAAATACCTTATTGATGATCCGTCCATAGAAATCATAAATATACATGGAACAGGATTTATTTTAAGAACAAACTAATTCTTTTTCTTTACGTTTTATCTCAATTAGAAATTACTTTGATTGAATTAATTGATTCCAGGTGACATTTTAGCATAATCAATTGTTTTTTCAGTTCATTTGTCATACTTAAATTACGGGAACATTATTTGCAGCTAATAAAAAAATAATAGAAATTGACATATAATTATTTCGAAAGATGAATCATATTGAAATCCAAACCAAATACAACGAGATTTGTAACTTTATTTCTACAGGTGAACTTAACCAGTCTATTGAGCAATTAAAAGTTTTTGCCAATCAAACAAAAAAACAATATCATCAGAATCAGATTGATATCTTGCAAGAAACCTATTCGAATATATTAAAACACTCATTTAAGAATATAAACGACCCTGAACGCGATAGTATATATAAACATTTGCAGCGTTCACTGCTTGAATTAACCGATACGATTAAAGAGTGTCTGTTAACAGAAATCTCAGGATTGACTATTTACAAGATGAAATGGTCACTCGACAGGAAAAGAGAATTGCATACCGACGAAGCATTTTCACTTATTCAACATTTGACTTTTGATAGTGAACTAGATGAGATTTTAAAGAATAATGATATTAATCTTTCTGGAACTTCAGACAAAACTATTTCAAGACAACAAGCCTTGCGCGATCTATTTAATTATCTGTGGTTAACAGATAAATACATCGAAACCGAAAGCAAAATACTCGAAACTATTTGTTATTCGGAGAAAATACCATGGCACGATAAAAGTCTGATTGTTAGCGCCATTACACTAAGTCTGTTGCGTTTTTTCGATAAAAATAAATTCTATGCACTTCAAAATTTCTATTATTCGAATGAAGAGCAAGTATGGGAAAGAGCTATGATTGGCTTATTGTTAGGATTTTATAAATACAACAAACGTATTGAGTATTATCCTGAGTTGGTAAAAATGATGGAGAAAATTGCAAAAACACAGGATATTGATAAACAAACCGAAGCAATAATCATTCAGATTTTTAAATCGAAAGACACCGAAAGAATAACAAAGAAATGGGATGAAGAAATTCTGCCCGAAATGATGAAAATGCAGCCTCTGATTGAGAAAAAACTTGATCTGGAAAATATTGTTCCTGATAAGTTTTTTGAAGATAAAAATCCTGATTGGGAGCAGGTTTTTGAAGATTCACCAGGTTTATTGGATAAATTACAGGATTTTTCAAAAATGCAAATCGAAGGTGGAGATGTATTTATGAGTGCTTTCTCACGATTAAAACATTTTCCATTTTTTAATGAGATAAGTAATTGGTTTCTTCCCTTCTACAAAGAAAATGAAATGATAGAGTCTTATCTTCAGCAGAAAGAAACCAATTTGCTTCCATTTATTGAGCAACTACAAAAATCTCATTATATGTGTAATTCCGATAAATTTTCGTTTTGCCTTAACCTTCAGTTTATTCCTGATTCGCATAAAACAATGATGATGGAAATGTTTAATGAAGAAATGAAAAATATTGAGGAAATATCAAAAGATGAAAATCTTGTAAATAGTTTTGCAACCTCAAAAAGTATCATCACGCAATATGTCCAAGATCTGTATCGGTTTTTCAAGTTATATCAATACAAACATGAATTTTCAGATATATTTACATGGAAATTTGATATTCAGAATACAGTTTTCTTTAAAAAGCTCATCCATAATACAAGTATAACCCGAAATCTAGCTGAGTTTTTCCTCGAAAATAAACATTTTGAACAATCAGCTGAATTATTCTCTGTTTTAGAAAATGCCGAAGTATCAGATATTGAACTTTTTGAAAAAATCGGTTATTGTTATCAGCAAACAGGTAACTACCAAAAAGCTCTCGACTATTATAAAAAAGCAGAGTTATTTGATAGTAAAAAGGGTTGGATTATAAAGAAAATAGCTTTGTGTTACCGATATCTAAATAATCCTGAAAAAGCACTTGAATATTACCTTGAGGCAGAAAAATCAGAACCAGAAAACCTTTACATCCTAGCCTATATTGGTCATACAATGGTTCGCCTGAAAAGATTCGATGAAGCACTAAAGTATTATTTTAAAGTTGAGTATTTATCTCCGGCAAACGATAAAATACAGCGACCTATAGCATGGATTTCTTTTACATTGGGTAAATTTGATATAGCGGTAAAATATTATTCAAAAATTATTGATTACCAAAAAAATGAGTTTGATCTTATTCATCTTGGTCATGTACAATGGTGCTTAAAGGAACAGCAAAAAGCAATTGAATCATACAGCGAAGCATTACGATTATTAAATAATGATTACCAATTGTTTTTTAATGCTTTTAATGATGATATAGATTATTTACTAAAGTTCGGTATAAATGGAATTGATATTAGTTTAATGAAAGATTTTCTGACTCAAGCCCATTTCTAATAAAATTTTATATTAAATATTGATTTATAGATCTTTAATTATATTGTTACTTGCTTCTAATTTTCCGATTACATTTTATAAACTAAAAAACCCGGTTATTCAATCGGATTTTTTAGTTATTTTTTCTCTATCTTTTAAATGGTTTATAGAAAAACTTTTCCCAATGCACTACTTCTTTAATAGGTTTTCTTAATTGTTCATGTCTGTTTGGATCTACCTCATCAGCTGCATATCCAATTGGTAAAAGAACCATTGGCTCAACACCATCTGGAAGATCTAGCATTTTAACACATTTCATCACATCAAACTTACATATCCAGCAAGTTGCCAATCCAAGATCAGTAGCAGCCAAGGTCATATGATCCACAGCAATAGCAACATCCATATTTGTATGAATTTTTCCATCGGCTCTGCGCCATGCATCGCGATGATCGCCACAAACGACTATTATTGCTTTAGCCGATTCGAGCCATGGCTCATCATAACAATCTCTTATTCTGGCTAACGCATCATGCTCTGTTATAGCTACAAAATGCCAGGGTTGTTTATTTTTGGCTGATGGAGCTATTCTCCCAGCTTCCATTACTTGTAAAAGCAGTTCTTTTTCAACAGGTTTGTCCTGATAATTACGTGACGAATATCGTCGTTTTGCTAATTCTAAAAATGTCATATTGCTAAGTTTTTAAATTAGTTATTCTATAATTATTGATGTATCAAAAACTTCAATTTTATCACCTTTTCTTAGTTTTGCGCGTTTCCGACTTTCGATCTGTCCGTTTAATTTAACCTGACCATCATCTACAATGCTTTTTGCTTCACCCCCACTTCCACAAACATTTGTAACCTTGAGCAACTTAATTAGCTCAATATATTCTGAGTCAGCACTTAACTTAAATCGAATCATACTTTTTGTTTTATTTTAGTAATCAATTGACTCATAACTTCAGTGGCCTTTCCTTGCAAAAACACATCGGTTATTGAATCAGTAAACAAAGAACGTTCAGGATTAATCTCTATAATTTTGGCTCCGTTTTGTTTTGCTATGGATGGAATTGTGGATGCAGGAACCACCTCTCCAGTGGATCCGATAATAATTACAAGATCGGTTTTTTCGGCAGCTTCAACCGATTTCTGATATGCCAAAACAGGTATTGACTCGCCAAAGAAAATAAAATCAGGTTTCAACACACCATGACAGCTGTCACATAAAGGAACAATATCGTTTAAATTTACTTCGGCAGCAATAAACTCCTTTGCACAATACGGACAAACCAGCATA
>JFJP01002039.1_pt1 | contig 15939 bp, 14 predicted proteins | sample 431651 | NCBI WGS metagenome assembly JFJP01 (sample SAMN02602958, study PRJNA72255) | Microbial mat metagenome, whole genome shotgun sequencing project. | biome: fresh water; feature: sink hole; material: water; isolation source: purple microbial (photo- and chemosynthetic) mats found in... | reverse complement strand
GCGGCGGTAGTACCAGTAACGGGCGCGACTCGCACTCGAAACGACTAGGCGTAAAAAGCTACGGCGGTGAGTTGATCAGCGCAGGTAGCATTATTATTCGTCAACGCGGTACGCAAGTTCATGCAGGCGACAACGTCGGCATGGGTAAAGATCACACATTGTTTGCCAAAATCACTGGCAAAGTTCAGTTTGCGATCAAAGGTGCATTGAAGCGCAAGACAGTTAGCATCGTCGCAGCGTAACAAAACCGATTGACGACAAGCCCTATCAGCCGATAGGGCTTTTTGTTTTAGTGGCTTAGAAAGTTCCAATGAAATTCATCGACGAATCCAAAATTGAAGTCATCGCAGGCGACGGAGGCAATGGCGCTGCGAGTTTTCGTCGCGAGAAATATATCGCCAAAGGTGGTCCAGATGGCGGTGACGGCGGCTGGGGCGGAAGTGTATTTGCCATGGCTGATCGCAACATCAATACGCTCGTCGATTATCGCTTTGCCAAACACCATCGCGCCAAAAATGGTGAATCGGGCCGTGGCGCAGACTGTTACGGCAAGGGTGCTGATGACATTATTTTGCGCATGCCCGTTGGGACGGTGATTACGGACATCAATACGGGCGAACTCATCGCAGACCTCTCTCACGACGGAGAAAAAACATTGCTAGCCCAAGGCGGCAAGGGTGGTCTTGGCAACTTGCATTTCAAATCTAGTACTAACCGTACTCCACGCCAATGCACGCCTGGCGAAGAGGGTGAGCGTCGCGAATTACAACTGGAATTAAAGGTGCTGGCAGATGTCGGTTTGCTCGGCATGCCAAACGCCGGAAAATCAACTTTTATCCGCGCCGTATCTGCGGCTCGACCTAAAGTGGCAGACTACCCTTTCACCACGCTACACCCGAATCTAGGTGTGGTACGCGTTGACGCTGAAAAAAGCTTTGTAATTGCAGACATTCCCGGCTTGATCGAAGGCGCTGCTGAGGGAGCAGGTTTGGGACATCAATTTTTACGTCACTTAGCACGCACCCGATTGCTGTTGCATCTGGTAGATGTAGCTCCAATGCATGAAGGTGTAGATCCGGTACATGAAGCGCACGCTATTCTGAATGAGTTGAAAAAGTATGATGAGGCGCTTTATGACAAGCCGCGTTGGCTGATTTTGAACAAGCTCGATTTGCTGCCAGAGCCAGATGAAACCGTTGCAGCTTTCCTGAAGGCGTTTGGTGATAACACACGTCATTTCGCAATTTCTGCGATCAATGGCCAGGGTTGTAAAGAGCTTACCTACGCCATCATGGAGCACTTAGAGCTAATCGCCGAACAAGAGCGTGAAGCGATTGCGGCAAGTGCGCAAGAAAGTGCAATTAACGTCGAAACAGAATAATACTCACTTCATGAAAACCGCTCTCCTTCAAGCAAAACGCATTGTCGTCAAAGTCGGCAGTAGCCTTGTCACCAATCAAGGTGAAGGCTTGGATACGGTTGCCATTGGCAATTGGGCGCAGCAAATTGCTACCCTGCGTGAGCGTGGTTGTGAAGTTGTGCTAGTTTCTTCGGGGGCAATTGCTGAAGGTATGCAACGCCTAGGTTGGAAGCAACGCCCTAGTGCTGTGCACGAACTGCAGGCCGCAGCAGCAGTGGGGCAAATGGGTTTGGTACAAGTTTATGAAAGCTGTTTTAGCAAGCACAAACTTCGCGCTGCACAAGTATTGCTTACCCATGCAGATTTGGCCGATCGCGAGCGCTATCTGAATGCCCGTTCTACACTGCGCACATTGCTAACTCTTGGGGTCATTCCCATCATCAACGAAAACGATACCGTTGTTACCGATGAAATTAAATTTGGCGATAACGACACGCTCGGTGCGCTGGTGACCAATTTGATCGAAGCTGACGCGCTAATTATTCTGACGGACCAAACTGGTCTTTATAGTGCTGATCCACGCAAAGATCCGAGCGCAACTCTTGTGAGTCTTGCTCAAGCGGGCGAAGCTTATCTCGAAACGATTGCAGGTGGCGCAGGCAGCTCCATTGGGCGCGGCGGCATGATTACTAAAATACTTGCTGCAAAACGTGCTGCACGAAGCGGTGCCCATACCGCCATTGCATCAGGACACGAGCGCGATGTATTGCCTCGGCTACTGCAAGGCGAAAGCATCGGAACGCTCCTCACTGCATCGGCTCTTTCGTTGGATGCGCGAAAACAATGGCTCGCGGATCATTTGCAGGTCACTGGAAAAATTAAACTAGATGCTGGTGCGGTAAGTGCTCTACGTAACGAAGGTAAAAGCTTGCTACCGATTGGCGCGACTGAAATCAGTGGTGAGTTTCAACGCGGAGCAGTGGTTGCCATTCTTGATGAAAATGGAGCTGATATCGCACGCGGCCTTGTCAATTACAGTGCCGATGAAGCTCGTCGCATTGCTCGCCATGCTAGCCACGAGATCGAGGCAATACTTGGCTACGTTGACGAGTCAGAATTGATTCATCGAGATAACTTAGTTCTGCTATAAAGTCAGGACTGGTAAATTAAGTCGTAGGCAAGTGATAGTTTTTTTGTGAGAACCTATCACGTCCCATCTGAGTAATAGATTTCTCGCAGTCATTTATTTGACTCACAAAATTAATAAATTCGAAACCTTGTCTGTTTAAGATGAGATAGCCAAATTTTGATGGCGAAATTTTTCTTCTTCAACTACAAGGAGGCCTCATGAGCAACAACGTTACTCAGCCAGAAGAAATCGAGATGGTTTTGAAAGAATTTAGCGATTTCTATGCCAATAATGAAATTGAAACGCCCCCAGCAAAAAAATCGAAATCACTTAAAGAAATAAGTGATGACGAATATTACATCCCGCTCTATAAGGCTAGTTATTTTAATTAAAGCCTGAGCAGAAATTACGCTTCCATACTTTTGACTGTTTGGTGATTTGTATCTCTTGGATTTGGATGCCACTACTCTATTTAGCTTGTCTTTCTATAACCGACGAGGAAGCTTGCCACTCATTCTCGATATCAAGGCTCTTTTTCTAATTTACTCAGCTTGGTGACTTTAGCTGGATATTCAGGTTTGCAGGCTATTGGTATAGAGCGGATCTTTGATTAATTTGGTTTTATTAGTCAGGATTAGCCCGTACTGCGTAACACTGTAACTGTAATGTTTTGAAAAGCTTGTAGGGGTAGAGGGCGATGCTTTAGTGGAGTTCAGGCAAATTCAGCGCGTGTAACAGACGGTGTCCAAATTCGGCCGGTGTCTTTGAGATGACCTCACTAGGGACGCCGAATTTTTCAATTAAACGAGAATTTCCTTCAAATCCGTATGACACGACAAACGGGTGCATACCTGAGCTAACTGCAGCAAGATAATCACTGTATTCATCGCCACAAGCGTAAGCGCAAGCTGGGTTAATCAAAAACAACTGGCGGGCTATTTTCATGTAATCGCTTTTTTTATCTTTAAGTGAAATACAGGAAAAGTAATCTAGCTGATCAGTATCAATGTCATGGCGCGAAAAAAGTTGTTTGAGTGTTTTCTCCGGCTCAATAGTGACATTGCGCGTGATAAGTCCAACACGGATATTTGGTGTTTCAATTAAGGTGCGAAGTAATTGGGCCATGCCAGGAAATAGAGTCGCCTCTGATCGGTAAACTTCTGTGAGCGTTTCAAGTAACTGCTTGCGACTTTGTTTGCCGAACTGACGTCTAAGATTTGTCGGAAATTCGCGAACACCACCCAAAAACTTAAACAGCTTCCTTCTTTTTTGAAAGCGATCCATATCGCCGATATCCATGCCGTGCAGGAGGAAAGCTTTTTCAATCGCATGAAAGGCATCAATCGTTGTTCCATCTGCGTCAAGTATGACTAACTTTTGTGAGTCCGCGTATTTATTCATTAACTTGTTTTCATAGTGTTTGATTTTATGAAAAACACTTTACTGAAAGTTAATGACAAATATATTACACAGATCATTGGGCTCAAAAAAAATGGCACCCGCAATGGATGCCAAAAAGGGAGGAGACACAATGAAGTATCGAGTTGCATGTTATCGAGAAAATATTACAGCGATATTAATTAGGCGGTTTTTTTAGTTCATTGGAGGAATGAAATTTTGCGGTAACAGTCGGCCAATATAATTTTGACCACATGTAGTGCTTTTGTTGATTCCTAACAGGCGCTCAAGAAATGCTGATTTAGTAGATTAAGTACGCTGAGGTTATATGGAAAACATGATGATATTGCCGGGTGCGGCGGGAATTATTGCTTTAACAGCCACGATAGGTTTCGTAGATAGCATTCGAGAGATTGGCGCAGAAAACTTGTCAAGGGGAAGAATTACCTTGGTTAATCCAAACGCCAAAATCGCATCTAAAGCTGATGCACCAAATCAAGAGTTCAGATTGGGAGGCTCTGCCTATCTGGTTGAGATACTTCGTAATGAAAAACTTTCTAAAGTTGCAGTTGATGCCGTTACAGGAAAAGTTTTAAAGCGCACATCAATTTCCATTCATGCCAGATGAAATCTGGCATATTCGAAGAGGATACTAATCGCTTTTGAGTAAAGAATTTGGCATGCATTAATGCCTGCTATGCAATGAGTAAATTGACATATTTATTCAGTGGTAAAGAGCAATTAAAACAATACTACCAAAACCTTGTTACAGTAGTTTTTGCTTAATCGCTAATACAGCCTGATTACGCAGGGTGCGCAGTAAAGAAAGTTGCCGTTCAGAAATCTTCAGACTGTTGGCCTCTTGCATGTCGGCATAAATTAAACCGATCGCTTTTTTATTCACCATAATTGGCAACAGTAAAAAACATTGTGCATCAATCGACTCGCTATACCACTTAGGGATTTTGTCGGCGATTTTGGTTGCACGTACATCTTCGATAACAATGTCTAGTCCCTTATCAATTGTTAAGTGAAAAACATCCGGCACAAAAGTGAGCGAAAATTTCAGATGTGAAAGACGGCTATCCACGTGTTCACCAAAACCAAATTTGGCGAGCATCAAATTTGATTTGTTATCGCGAATAAAAATGATGGTGTGCTTAAATCCCAAGCTACGATAGATCGTTTCCAATACCATTAACAGCACATCGTTGAGTTTGTAGTCTTCAACTAAAGTATTAGTTACATCTTGTATGCCTGCCGTTAAAATCGCTTCAGGGTCAAGTTTGACGGTGGGTGGGTCATTTGTCGCTACGTTAAGAGAGTCAAGCAGTGTTGCTCCGCCAATGGGGCTTTCTTCAATTATCTCTTCAGGCTCATCATGCCCGCTCCATTTTCGAATGCGCTTTAGCAATGGGCTCTTGCCTGAGGCAATGCCCAGCATGCTGGAGCGAAGTGCCAAATCATTCAAGCTATTTTCGAGTGCAGTCGAAAGCTTTTTCTCAGAAACATGCGTGGCGCTTTCATAGCGTTTGCATAGTTTTTGCAACTCGGTGCTTTTTTCGTGTACCTCGGTAATAGCAGAAACGCGGCATAATTCATTGGCCAGATTGACGGTCACACTGAGCTGGTCCAATTCATTGCTTGGCTTGCGCACTTTGTCAGTGGGTAGTTGTTTCATGCCGGCAATTAAACGTGGAGGAAATTTCCAACTCTCCGCAACGCCTGCGCCCAGTTTGCTGTAGGAAAGGCCTAGCACTTTGATGGAGGCCTGCTCTTCGCTGAGACCCTGGTCTTCCATTAAGCGAATGACTTGCTGGCTTTCTTCAAAGAAATAAAAAGTTGCGAGTAAGCGGCCAAGATTGTGGAACATGGCGCAAATCATTGCTTCTTCCGCTTCACCTGGTCTGCCACCACTCGCCAATTCAGCAGCCAAAACACCGGAGAAAAATGAGGCGATGACTTCATCTTTAAGCTCCGCAGCCTGAGCCTTATTTTGTAAAAACTCTAACAAAATAAGCGTCATTGCAATATTGCGCACGGTATCGAATCCGATGATGACGACCGCTTTAGAGATGGTATTGATGTTGCCGCCAAACTGCCCAAACGTAGCAGTGTTGACTAGCTTGAGAATTTTGTTGGTCAGAGCGAAATCTTGAAGGATAACTTTGGCGAGATTGCTATGGCTAGCCGAATCAGAGGAAACAATTTTATTGATTTCACTGATGATGCCGGAGAGCGCAGGAAAATCGCTTTTGCTCCGCATACGGCGTAATAAAAATTCTAAGGTGCTGTGCGAACTACCATCGCCTTGTATGCCATGAGTGGCATCTAGATAATGTAAAAGCGCTTCTCGCATTGCGTTTGCATCCTGATAGCGCTCTTCCGATTTTTTTGAGACTGCTTTGAGGATAATAACTTCGAGCGCCTCATCAATTTCAGCATTGACAGAGGAGGGCGCGGCAACTTCAGCATTTGCGGCACGATGCAAAACTTGAAATACATTATCGCCAGATACTGCAGGCTGGCCCGTCACCATCTCATACAACAAAATGCCAACAGAAAAAATATCAGAGCGGAAGTCGGCACCTTGTGCAGTGAAGCGCTCTGGTGCCATATATTGCGGCGTGCCATCAATGCCACCGTTTGCATCTGTTTGATATCCGATGTGGCGCGCAATGCCAAAGTCTAACAGCATCGGTTGCTCGCTTGAGGTCAACATCACATTGCCAGGTTTAATATCAAGGTGCATTACTCCCTGCTGATGCGCATAAGCTAAGCCATCTAAAACACCGGTGATTAGCCGAGCGGCTTGTGGCAAAGATAGTCTGCCTGAACGCTTGAGAAGTTGAGCTAAGGTTTCGCCATCTACATAGGCATAAACTAAATAGGGTACGCCATCCTGCTCGCCGACATCATGCAAGGTGACAATATTCTGATGGGTGAACTTGCTGGTAATGCGTGCTTCGCGTAATAGCGCGTCTTTTTGCGCATCAGAGGTGGTGCGCAACATTTTGATAGCAACTTGGCGCTCAAGTTGCGTGTCTTGGGCGAGGTATACCGTGCCTTGGCCGCCTTTGGATATTTCCCGAATAACACTAAATCGGCCGATTGAGGTTATGGGCATAATGAGCTAATTAGAATTCGTACAGTACATCAGAAAAGCTTCCTTTCGATAAGATGAAAGGAAGCTCAAAGTTTAAATGGCGGATGCGTCAGTTTCGCCGGTACGGATACGAATGACTTGTTCAACGGAAGATACGAAAATTTTACCATCGCCAATTTTGCCTGTGCGCGCGACTTTTACAATGGCATCAATCGCTGTATCCAGCATCTCAGAAGTCACAACAATTTCAATTTTAATTTTGGGTAAAAAATCGACGACATACTCTGCGCCGCGATACAACTCAGTGTGCCCTTTTTGGCGGCCAAAGCCTTTTACTTCGGTCACGGTCAAACCGCTTACACCTAAATCAGATAATGCTTCGCGCACTTCGTCGAGTTTGAAAGGTTTGATGATGGCTTCGATTTTTTTCATGATGGCTCTCGCAAAAAATAGTGTGACAAGTATAACTAAAAATTGTCCTGATAACGCACGGTAATCGGATAGCGCCAATCTTTACCAAAACCGCGGTCAGTGATGCGCACTCCGACAGGTGCCTGGCGACGTTTGTATTCGTTGATGCGAATTAATTTCACCACCCGCATCACATCAGCCTCGGCATAGCCACGACTAATAATCTGGGCGATGCTCATATTTCGTTCAACGAAATAAGCCATGATGGCATCTAACACATCATAAGGAGGCAAGCTGTCCTGGTCGGTTTGGTCTGGTTTTAATTCCGCGCTTGGTGGGCGAGTGATGATGCGTTCTGGGATGGCATAACCCAGCGTGTTGCGATAATTCGATAAGCGATACACCCAAGTTTTGCTCACATCTTTGAGTACTGCAAAGCCACCGGCCATATCACCATACAACGTGCAGTAACCCACGGTCATTTCAGATTTGTTGCCTGTGGTGAGCACAAGTGATCCGGTTTTATTCGACATCGCCATGAGCAACACGCCACGGATTCGCGCTTGCAGATTTTCTTCTGTGGTATCTGTGGCCAATCCTTTAAACACTGGCGCAAGCGTATCTTGCAGTGCGTTAAAGGTAGGCACGATGTTAAGCTCTTCGTACTGTACGCCCAACAATTTCACCATTTCGCGTGAATCATCAATGCTTATTTGTGCCGTGTAGGGAGAGGGCATCATCACCGCGCGCACTTTGTCTGCACCTAAAGCATCCACGGCAATCGCTAGCGTGAGTGCAGAGTCAATGCCGCCTGATAAGCCTAGTAACACACCGGGAAAGCGATTTTTGCCAATGTAGTCGCGCACGCCATCGCACAAGGCACGGTAAATGCTAGCTTCATCTTGCAGCAAGGTCTGTTGCTCACCCTGTACTAGTTTTCCGTTTTCAATTTCAATAAAAGCTAACGCTTCATCAAACGCGGCGAATTGATGGGTCAGTTTGCCACTGCTATCCATTGCAAATGAAGAACCGTCAAACACTAACTCATCTTGGCCGCCGACCATGTTGGCGTAAATCACGCTCATACCTGTTTCGCTGATTCGCTCGCGCACTGCCTCATAACGGGTTTCTTGTTTTTCAAAATGATAGGGAGATGCGTTCAAAACCAACAGAATATCTGCACCCGCTGCGCGTGCTTTTCTGGCGCCTGCCTCTTCCCATACGTCTGCGCAGATGTTGATGCCAAATTTCACACCATCTTTTTGAAAGATGCAGGCTTCAGTGCCGCAGGTGAAATAGCGCACCTCATCAAATACGCTGTGATTGGGTAAGGTATTCTTTAAATAGGTGGCGGCAATTTTGCCATCGCGCAGTAAAGAGGCAGCGTTGTAGCGATTATCTTTAGTTTGATGTGGATGCCCGACCAAGACATCAATACCCTTGGTTTGTTTTGCCAAGGCTTGCAAAGCCTCATCGCAGGCGCGATAAAAACCATCGCGTAGCAATAGATCTTCTGGTGGATAACCGCACAAACTCAGCTCAGGGGTTAGCACAATGGCTGCGCCTTGCGCATGGGCTCGTTGTGCTGCATCAGCAATCTTGGCGGCATTATCTGTGAGATCACCTACCGTGCAGTTGATTTGAGCGATTGCAATTTTCATATAACTATCTATTTAAATGGGGTTATTTGTATTTTCGATAGAGTCGCTGCGCCAAGGACTGCCCGTTTACTTTATCAAAACGATCTCCCATCGCAACAGATAGTTTATCTAGCCTTGCATCAGGGTGAGGGTGTGTTTTAAATAACAGTGCGACATTGCCGTCATCTTTAGCGCTGTGCCCAATCTGCTGCAGCACACTGGGTAAGCCGTAAGCATCGTAACCAGCGCGCGCTGCCAACACCACGCCAATACGGTCAGCTTCAAACTCGGCGCCTTTATCTAAAGAACGGGAAACAATTTCGGCACCACTGCCAATTAATTTTTGCACTGCACTGTTGTTGCCCACGGAGCTAGTTAGCGCATTGCTACCCGCCTCAAGTAGTTTGCTCTGCTGCAAAATTTTGAGGTGATGTTTCTGAATGACGTGACCGACTTCATGTCCTAACACGCCTGCTAGATCAGCTTCACTCTGCAATAAGCGATACAAACCTAAGGTCACAAAAATATAGCCGCCAGGCGCAGCGAAAGCATTTACATCGTTTGATTGAATCACCCCAAAATGCCAAGGCAGATCAGGGCGTTCACTTTGGTTTGCTACCCAGCGTCCCACGTTATTCACATAGCGCTGTAGTTCTGCATCTTTAACCAAAGCGGCAGCACCCAAAAGATTGCCGGAAATTTGTCGGCCAATGGCAATTTCTTCCTCTTGTGTGGGACCCGACACTTCTTTAATTAAGTTTGCCGCTTGCGGGCTGACCGGTAATTGCTTGAGTAATTGTTGTGCCGGTGGCTGTTGTGCTTGCTGTGGCGTTTGCTGTGGAATTTGTTTTTGTACATCCTTAACTTGCTTTTCGAGCGCGCCAAAATCAAAGGCGGCTACCGAGTTACAAGTCACTGCTAACATTGCAGAGAACAATAATTGATAGATCATTTTCATCATGCTCCCTATTTCACTTCTGGCAGATAATCAAACTTGCGTGCCACTAGTTTGCCTTCATTGGCAAACTGTTGCGCTTGTTCTTTTGAAGTCGAATACGTCTCAACTAATTTCACTTCTTCCTCATTGAACTTGGCTGCTTTGAGCTCTTCCTCATTCAAACCGCGAATACCTGTCGTTGCAACAACCTTGCCCGTGCCGGCGCGCCCTGAGGCCATGCTGAGTAAGCCGGCTGACTCATTAGCGCCTTTTTTTGCATTACCTTTGCGAATACTTAACATGCGTACCCAGCCTTTGCCTTTGGCACTTTTTACCTGCAACCAGCCGCCATTCTTGCCAACAATATCCACCTTGTCATTTGCCGCTAGTTTGCCCACCGATTTTGCATCGCCGAAGGGCTCTGCGCGAATGTCATCGGCCTTCAGCGCAATTCCCGACTCTGCCGCAAGTACGCTCGACATTAGCATCCACAGCAATGCAGCCGCACCTATTTGTAGAATTTTCATGCCTTCTTCTCCTGTTGTTTTTCCCATGCTAATAATGACTCGGCGAATAATACTCGCCAGCTAGCTCTTGCTTTATCGCCTCCGGAAACACGGCCTTGATACTGAAACCATGTCGCCGCATTTTCTGGATTCGCTAGATTTTTTTGCAATAAGAGTGGGAGTCTTTCCAAAACCGCTTCTTTGTCGGCGGCGATGCGCGCTAGTGCCTGCTCATCGCCTACATCAGCTACCCACGATACTGCAAAGGTGTATTCGAGCAAATCCCACACGCCTTTTTGCACGCCCTTTAATACATCCACGCTCTTAAGTTCAGCGCCGGAGCGCTCCAGGCCATTGCGAATTCTTTCTAGCACAACATCTACCATTAAATTTTGCGTGCCATCCAGACGAATCAGCAAAATTGTTCCGCTCAATTCACCTCCACGCTCAAGTGATACTCGAACCATGTTTTGCTCTAGCGCCTTGTAAGTGCCAGAGGCGTAAATGCGCGAAAGCGAGAAGAAGGCAACAGCTAGAGCAACAGGGCCAGTTAAATTAATGTAGGTGTTGCTCAGATTGATACTCGCGTAAGAAATGCCAATCAATAAAAATTGTGACAAGCCAAACAGTCGGTCAATTTTGTCGCGGCCCATATTGGTATAAAACGCCCATGCTGTAGCCCACACCAACGATAACGTTAGCAATAGATAGATCAGCTTCGCTTCGGGGAAGCGCAGATAGTCTTCATGCTTCATGTTATCAATTGCGGTGGCGAGGATTTCCACGCCTTGGTGCATCTGACTCATCGGCGTAGGCTTGATGTCAAACAAGCTTGGCGCAGTAGAGCCGATAATAACTATTTTGTCTTTAAATTCATCCTGCGCACGTGTTTTTTCTTTACGCCCCATATCCGAAAACACATCACTAAAGCTAACGTAGCGGTACGAGAACGGCTTGCCACGCCAATTTAACAACACCTCTTGCGCGGGTGCTTGTGGCCATCCTAATTCAGTCGCTATCCGTGTGGGTAAGGAGGGGATCTTCCATCCGTAATCGTTTCGGTACACTTGGTAACGCCGTGCGGTGCCATCTTTATCGGGGTAGATATTATTAAAGCCAATACGCGTGCCATCCAGCGCAGCTTGAAAGTGTGGCAAAACCACCGCTACTGTGGCATTTGGATCGGCCAGATCGCCGAGCGGTGTAACGCCAGGAATCATTGAGGGCTTGATCTGACTCAACGCATCACTGTCTTGATCTAAGCGCAACATCGGGAAGAAAGTATTATTCGTCGCGGTAATAGCAGAATTGAAATAGGCATCGCTATCCGCGTTATAAACATCGGCATCACTAAACAAAATATCGAACACGATGGCCTTAGGCTGCTGTTTTTCTACCTGCTCGATAAACTCGCCCAATACCTGACGCGGCCACGGCCAGCGACCATAATCTTTTGCCATTGCCGACAAGCTCGCTTCGTTAATGTCAACGATGACAATATCTTTGTCAGGCTTGGGCGGGTTTATGCGATAGCGCACCATCATGTCGAAGGCGCCTTGCCTCATTTCCTGCGTGATGCGCAGAATGGCGGTATCGGCAATGGCAAATACGGTGAACACAACGGCCAGATAGAGATAAAAATTCTTCTTCCATCGTCGCGCCAACAAATCGTAAAACATCGCGAACAGTTGGCGAATGCGGTTAATAACAATAAGATGGATTTTCATATTCGTCGCTTAGTAAAACTTTTCTTATGCTTGAAATGTTTACGGTAAAAGGTGGTGATTAACCTACGCGCTTATGATCTGCCCAGTTGTTGGGCGTTTCAAATAAGCGAACCTGCTCCAACTTCAAGTTATTATCAAAGGTGTCGCGATAAGCTCTATCCAATAAATCAAATGCCACTTTAGCTAGGTTTTCAGCAGTGGGCACAACGTCCAAAATGACAGTCTTGTGGCCGGGAATGCCAGTTAAAAAATCGAGTACCAATTTGTCACCGCGATATACCAAGAAAGCATGGTCCCACTCGTCAACGACGCGCTCCTTGGCGATGCGCTTTACGTCGGAAAAGTCCATCACCATGCCTTGTTCAGAAGCACCTTCAGTGGAAATGATATCGCCCGATAGGGTAATTTCGATTGCATAGCGATGCCCATGCAAATGTTTGCATTGACTGTTGTGGTTGGGGATTCGGTGTCCGGCGTCGAATTCTAAACGGCGAGTAATCTGCATTTGTGATCCAATAAATTCATCATTTGGGCGTATCGCGTACTTGCGCGGTGCTCGTCCACTCGTTTATCTGTAGGATATGTCTCGTGTGCTCCGTTCCGTGCGCCTTGCGCAGTATCCCGAAGTGCTGATTTCTTGAAACTCACCTATCTCTAATTACAGCGCGAGTATTGGCGCGGATTATAACTTGAAGCTGCGCACTGCATGTTTGAAGGCTTGCAGTGCATTCTCGTTTTGTTGGTTTTGATAGCGCAACGCCAGATACTGTTGTGTGACCAGGATAATCTCCGATGCTTTGGCTGGGGCTTGTTGTGCCGCACGTACTGCAAAATCCTGCGGCCCTTCATGTGCTGCTCTGACCAGGCCTTTCTTGGCCAGCTTGTGGCAAAACCTAAGATAAAGCGTTTGCACTAGGTCAGGGTTGCGTAAGCGTAAATGACGCAACATAAATAAAGTAAAAACGCCTACTAGGAGCGCTAAGCCTGCCAGCATATTCATCGCTAATTTTTGCCAAGTGATGTCTTCCATGCCGAGTCGGGTGAGGAAAGCGAATTGGCGTTCGGTGTTGTAGCCTATAACCCATTGGTTCCATTGATTGGCAATGGCGTCTAAATTGAAACGCAACTTTCGCAACAAGGGTGATTGGGTGCGCACAAAAAATGGCAAGGCGGCGTTGTTGGGTAATGAAGCACTTAGTCCATTTTGAATGCGGCTGGGGGCGATGGCTGCGGTAGGGTCGTAACGCACCCAGCCTTTGTCTTTGAGCCAAACCTCCGTCCAAGCGTGTGCGTCTGATTGACGCAGGATAAAGTATCCGCCGAGGTCGTTAAACTCTCCCCCTTGATAGCCAGTAACTACGCGTGCTGGAACCCCCGCTGAGCGCATTAAAAACACAAAACTCGACGCGTAATATTCGCAAAATCCTTTGCGCGTTTCGAAGAGAAAGTCATCCACACTGTTTATTCCAAGAAGCGGTGGTTCGAGCGTGTATTCAAACGCGTTTTGATTGAAATAACGAAGTGCAGTGTTGATTAAAGCTTCATCATCGCTTATTTTTTTGCGCCACTCTTCAGCAAGTTTTCGAGTGCGCGGATTAAATCCTTCGGGTAGTGCAAGTGCGCGGCGAATTTGTGGCGCAGGCTCGTCGAGATTGGCTTGATAACTTAATTGCGAGGTGGCGTTGTAGCGCAGGCGAGCATTTAGAGGCTCTTTATTGAGCAATTGAAAATCTGGTGCAAATTCCGCTGGGGTAGAAATCCTAGTTGGCATCTCCAAAGCAAATAGCCAGCGCTTATTATGTGGCTCAAGTGTTATGGCATAACTGATCGGAGACTTCGCATTCGTCAGCTTAGGAGCGCGCAAGGTGGCGTTCTGTCCCCGCGTCCAAGTGCGGCCATCAAAATCCCACAGTACAGGGCCGCGCCAATACATTTTGTCGCGCGGCGGAATTGTGTTGTTGTAGGTAACGCGAAAGGCCACGGCATCGGAGAGTGAGAGTTTGCTCATGCTGCCTGGCGACATGGTGTCTGAAAGTCCGCTACTGCCGTAAGCATCTTGCGGCATACCCCATAGCGGGCCTTGCACACGGGGGAATAAAACGAAGATCAGTAGCGATAGCGGAATAGCTTGTAGCAAGATTATTCCAGCGATACGCAAGCGAGGTTTTAAATTTAACTCGCCAGTATGTATGCGTACCCAAGTGGTCATGATCACCACCAAGCTGAGTAACATGAATGTGGCAGTAGGGATGCTTTGTGAATAGAAAAAGTTGGTAATGATGATGAAGAATGAAAGATAGATCAGTACCACCGCATCGCGCACGGCACGGAGTTCTAGTAGCTTGAGTGCGGCTAACAAAATCAGCAGCGTGACGCCGACTTCACGCCCAAATAAAGTGTGAAAGCTACTCGCAATGCCGCCTACGCAAGAAAGTGTGATTAAAAACAATAGCCAGCGCGCAGGGAGTGCATTGCCGCTGTAAGTGAGGTAGGCGCGCCAGCCCAGAAGTATCAATCCTACGCCGCTGACCCAAAGTGGTAGATGTTCAGCGTGCGGTGCACTCACTAGCAAAATGCTAGCGATCAAACCATAGATGAGAGGGGCGGTGAGCTTCATGCTAGTGTGTTCAGCCCAAATAGCGCCAGCGCTTTTAAACATGCTGCTTGGTGTGCTAGGCCGTGAGCGGCAGGTAACTCGACAGTCGGTAGGCGCAAGCCATAATGTAAGCCCTGCGTCTCGGCATCAATCACCCATCGTGTCAGCAAAGCGAGTTTGGCTTCCGCGCCCAAATTTCCGAGCTGAGCCCAATCTAGCCATAGTGCCTTGCCTTGCTGTGCAGTGAACTGTTTCACCTGCAAGCCTTGTTCACGCGCTAAGGTTTTCCAAGCAATACGCGGCAAAGCATCTCCGGCAACATAGCTTCTTAAGCCTGAAAAATCCTCATCGCCGCTTGCAATAAATTTACCCTCACCATTTTGTGCGGATACGGCAGGAAGTGCTTGCGGTGGTGCGGGCTTGGGATAAACCAAGCAACGAATGTCAAAATGAATATAGCTCCATGCATTGAATAGGCCGAATGGATAATGGGTGTGCAGTGTTAAGCGTCCGCTATCTAACCAACCGCGATGTTTAGCTGGAATAGTAATATGAATAGGTGTTGAGCACTGCGGGGGGAGATCAAAAACTGTGAGATGGCTAGCGTCATCGTGCAATTGCAGCTGATAACGGCTAAGCGCGCCAGGGTTGTTGAAATGAAAGATAAAACTCGCCTGCTCGCCTGTGAATACAGGGTCAACATATCCGGCATGTATTTCAAGCTGAGCCATATTGCGAAAGGCGTGCAACATGCTCATGCCGCCTGCGGTGGCGAGCAAAAAGGTGAGCGTGTAACCAAGACTCAAGTTGTAGTTAATGTTGCCCAGCAACATTAATACCAAAACGATAGCAAAACCTATGCCCTGCCGAGTGGGCAAAATATAGATGCGGCGCTGATTGAGAACGACCGTACCCGTTTCAACAGTACGTCGAAAAGCCCAGTTGCGAAATTTTTGTTTAAATAGTTTGAGCACAAGGCCACCGTACCTTGACGATTGCCTAGCGTCAATTAAACTAAATAAAATTTCATGTGAATCATGCCTACAAAGTCTAAATTTCGGGTGTAAGATTGCGCATCATTTAGTGAGCCGCTTGAAATGAATAAAAAACGTCCTAAGCACCTCGCATT
>JFJP01018682.1_pt1 | contig 15941 bp, 2 predicted proteins | sample 431651 | NCBI WGS metagenome assembly JFJP01 (sample SAMN02602958, study PRJNA72255) | Microbial mat metagenome, whole genome shotgun sequencing project. | biome: fresh water; feature: sink hole; material: water; isolation source: purple microbial (photo- and chemosynthetic) mats found in... | reverse complement strand
CGAAGGCCGTCGGCAGATCGACGACCGTGACGCTCTGGCTGGCAGTGTTCTGGCATCCGGCGACGTCCGAGTAGGCGTAGCTCAGCGCGTGAATGCCCACGCCAGCGGTGGCCGGGCGGAAGACGTTGGTGCCGGAGATGGCACCCGCTGTCGTCGAGCTGTACGTGCCGCCAGCGGGCGTGCCTTGCGAAAGCACGAAGTCCGCGGCGTCAACACAAACGTCAGGAACCGAGGTGAAGCTCACCACAGGCAAATCGCGGACTACGATGGTGATGTCTTGGCAAACAGAATTTCCGCAGGCATTTTCCCAGCGAACGAAGTAAGTCGTTGTAACGGCGGGAGCGTTGAAGGTGATGGTGTTGGCCGTGGTGGCGGCCGCGACGACAGGACTGCCGCCGCATGAGCCTGTGTACCAACCCAGAACGTCTCCTGAACCATCCGCCGCCGTCAGTTCGATTTGGCCAGAAGATGGGCAAATGTTGTTTCGATCGGCAGCTACGGAGGTCGGCGCGACAGGAGCGGGCGAAGTCGTGATGACGGCGTTCAGGTTCATGTTGCTGATGCAACCGAAGCTGTTGACCGCCAAGACGGTATAGGTTCCAACCGTATTAACATCGTCAAAGCTGATGGGGCTTCCTGTTCCGACAACGGCCAGAGCAGTGGCACCACCGCTTCGGAGAAGTTGGTAATCGACACCGTTCTGCGAGCCATCCAAGGTGATAGACACCCCCGTTCCTCCAGCACAATAATCGCCGCCGCCGCCGACATTGTAAACCGTCGGGACAGGATTGACCGTGATGACCTTGTCCATCTGCGCGGCGCAGCCGTTGGCATCGGTGTAAGTATAGCGAATGACATGGTTTCCAGCCGTGGCCCCCGCTGGGTTGAAGGCCCCCGTCGCGGAGTTGACAGCGGCGACAGTGGTCGTTGAGGTGTAAACCCCACCGGCTGGCGCACCCTGCGAGAGCAAGAAGGTGGGCGAGTTTTCACAAACATCGGGCAAGTTGGAAAGCGAGACCGTTGGCAACGGCGCAACATAGATGGTCTGCGAAATGCTGTTCTCGCAGCCGCTCGCGTTGGTGTAAGTATAGGTCAGCGTATGCGTGCCCACGTTGGCCAAGCTCGGATTGAAGGTATCGCCGCCCGTGATTCCGGGGCCATAGAAAACTCCTCCGGCAGGCGTTGCGAATGTCGTCAAGTCGATGGCCGCTCCCGAGATGCAAACATTCGACAGGTCGTCGAAGGTAAGAGCCGGCTCCGGCAGGACCTCGATGTCTTCCGAGTCGGTGGCATCGCAGCCGTTGGCGTCGGTGTACGAGTAGGTGATGGTGTGCGTACCCACTCCGGCGCCGGCCGGGTTGAAGCCGGATCCGCCAATCACACCTGTTCCGGAGTAGGTTCCTCCGACAGGAGTTGCCTCGGTGAAGACCTTGATTCCGGCATCCACACAAATGTCATCCAAGGCATTGAAGGTGATGGCCGGAACAGGATTGACCGTAACGACCTGCGATTCGGAAGCCGAGCAACCCGTAGCGGGATCCGTGAAGGTATAAGTAAGGGTATGGCTGCCCACTCCTGCGGTGGTCGGGTTGAACACGTTGCCCGTTACGCCTTGGCCTGCATGAGTGCCCGTGGCCTGAGTGAAGGTGTAAGGAGGATCGTTGACGCACAAATCTTCGACAGCGGCGAAGCTCACCACCGGCAAGGGGTTCACGACAATGCTGGACTGGGCGGAGTTCTGGCATCCGTTGGCATCGGTGTAGGTGTAGGTGATGGTAAACGCGCCCGGGCCAGAGACCGTGGGGCGGAACTGGCCAGCAGCTACCGATGGGCCGGAGAAACTGCCTCCCGCGGGAAGACCACCGCTCAAGACGACCGCGGCGCTATCCGCGCAAACATCGCCGAAATCGTCCAAACTGACCGAGGGCAAGGCATTGACCACCAAGCCCGCCGATGCGGAAGCTGTGCAGCCGTTCGCGTTGGTGTAAGTGTAAGTTACGTTGTGCGTGCCAACCCCCATAGCCGAGGGCGAGAACAAGTTGCCATTGACCCCCAAGCCAGAGTAAGTGCCGCCGGCAGGCGTCCCACCCGTCAAGGTGACGGAGCTCTGGCTCACGCAGTAGGGACCAGGGTTGGCAAAGGAGGCGACAGGAGCGACAAGCACCGCGATGGGCGCCACGGCGGACGCCGAGCAGCCGTTGCCATCGGTGTACGAATAGGTGATGTTGTAGGCATTGCCCCCCGCGACAGCCGCGTTCGAGGGATCGAAAGTGCTGCCCACCACCCCAGAACCTGAGTAGGTTCCGCCCGCGGGCGAGCCTTGCGTCAGGTTGAGCACCGGGCCATCCTCGCAGACGTTCGGCAAGGCCAGCAACTGGACGTTCGGAGCGGCTTGCACCGGAACAGAAACCTGTTGGCAAGATGAAGTTCCGCAGCCATTCGACCAACGGACGTAGTAGGTCGTCGTCGTGGCCGGTGATGCGACAGTTACAGTGTTGGCCGTCGTCGAGACGGGAACCACCGGACTGCCCCCGCAAGAGCCCGTGAACCACTGCAATTGGTCGCCCAAGCCGCCAGAAGCCGATAGCACGATGTTGCCAGCGTCATCGGCGCAGAAATCAGAGCGATTCGAACTAGCTGCCGTGGGAGCCTCCGGCGCGGGTGAAACCGTAACCGTGGCAGTGTTGTTCATGTCCGTGACGCATCCTGCTACGCTAATCGCAAGGATGGTGTAGGTGCCAGCGATCGTCTGGTTGGCGAATGAGATGGGGCCATCGGTTCCGGTCAAAGCCTGGCCGGTGTAAACACCATTTCGCAGGAGCTGGTAATTGACGCCCAGGTCAGAGCCCGAAAGGTTGATGCTCACCCCCGCACCTCCAGCGCAGTAACTACCGCCGCCAGAAACGTTGTCGGCAGTCGGCGGGTTGCTCACGGTCATGGTCTGCGTGGCCGTGCTGGCGCAGCCCGTCGTCGGGTCGGTGTAGGTGTAGGTAATCGCGAAAAGGCCGTCGTTGGCAGGGTTGAAAGAATTGGTCGCGGAGGTTACGCTCGTGCCCGAATAGACCCCGCCCACGGGCGCGCCACCGGACAAGGCGAAGGCCGGGACGTCCTCGCAAACAGGAGAGAAAGGCTGGAGTGAAACGTTGGGCAAAGCGTTGACCGTCAAGTTCCTGCTTGCCGAACCGACGCAGCCCGAGGCGTCCGTGTAGGTGTAGGTAATCGCGTGGGTGCCCACTCCCGCCGTCGAAGGCGTGAAGGTGGTCCCGGCCGTTACGCCAGGTCCAGAATAGGACCCACCTGCTGGCAGACCACCAGTGAGCGCGAAGGAAGCGGCGTTCACGCAGCGGCTAGCCAACGGATCGAGCGTTACCGTCGGCGCGCCGACCACGTTGATGGCGTCCGTGGCCTGGGCCGTGCAGCCGTTGGCATCGGTGAAGGTATAGGTAACTGTGTGGGAACCCGCGCCAACCGTCGCAGGGTTGAAGATGCCGCCCGAGCTGACCCCGGGGCCGGAGAAGACCCCCCCGGCGGGTGTGCCGCCTGCCAAGGCCACCGGCGAAGCGCCCAAGCAAAGCTCATCGACAACATCGACCGTCACCGTCGGCAGAGCGTTCACATCCAAAGTCTGCTGGGCAGTGACCGAGCAGCCGTTGCCATCGGTGTACGAATAGGTGAGAGTATAAGTGTTGCCCGCGGCAATCGCGGCGTTCTGCGGATCGAACTGGCCGTTAAGGCTATTGACGCCGGTGCCGGAATAAGTTCCACCAGCAGGGCTTCCGCCCGAAAGGCTGAAGGCGACCGCGTCAGCGCAAACATCGGCCAAAGGCGCGAAGCTGACCGCAGGAGCGGGATTGACCGTCAAAGTGGTCGGAGTGCAATCAGAAACCCCACAGCCGTTCTGCCATGCCACATAGTAAGTCGTCGTGGCGGCCGGACGTGCGAAGGTGATGGAATTGGCAGTGCTGGAAATCGGCGTTACTTGCGGCCCGCCGCAGACACCTTCGTACCAAACCAGGCCGGTGCCCGATCCGCCGATAGCCGTCAGCGTAACGTTGCCAGCGACAGGGGCACAGAAGGCGGGAACATCGGCCGTGATCGAGGTCGGCGCGACAGGAGCTGGGTCCACGTTGATGGTTACCGTTCCATTCATCGCCCTGCTGCAGTTCAAGTTGGTGATGGCGACCGAGGTATAAACACCCGCCTGGTCAAAGAAGCCAAAACTCACCGGACCACCCGTTCCATTGACGATGGAACCCGTCGATACGGCGCCATAAAACAACTCGTAGCGAACCCCCAAATCCGTGTCACTCAAGCGGATATCGACACCCGCAGAACCTTCACAAATGGTCACGGGCGCGGTGGAGGGCGTGGTGTTCTGGGTTGCCGGCAAGGGGTTGACCGTAACCGTGGCGAAGTCGTTGAGCTGGGCCGAGCAAGTGCCATTGTTGGCCAGCACGTTGTAGGTGATGGTGGCCGTGGGGTTCGTAACATTGATAGTCACATCGTTACCCGTTCCTGTTACAGCGGTGCCGACATTGGTCGCTCCGTTTCGCAACTGGTAGGTTACCCCCAACTGCGTATTTTGGAGCACGAGGCTGGCCGTGGTGCCCGAGCAGACCGTGGCGTCGGTGATGGCGACAGTCACATTCGGCAAGGGGTTCACCGTCATGGTTACCGCTGCCGAAGCCTGGCAGCCGCTGGCGTTGGACGCCGTTACCGAGACGATGTCCCCATTGGCCAGGTTCGAGCGGATGAAGGTCGCGTTGGTGCCAACTTGGCTGGGGATGCCATTGACGAAGAACTGGTAGTTGCCGCCGCCCGTGGCCGTGAAGGTGACGGAGGTTCCGGCGCAAATGGTGGTTTGCGATGCGGCGAGGGTCGTCGTGGGAACAGGATTGACCGTTACGGTCGTGGCGGCGCTGGACGTGGTGCAGCCCAAGCCGCTGACGTTGACCGAAACCTGGTCGCCGTTGGCCAAAGCCGTGGTGCTGAACGTATTGGATGGCTGGACTCCCTGCGAGTTGCCGTTGATGAAGAACTCGTAGCTCGATCCTCCCGAAGCCGTGAAGGTCATGGAGGAGCCAGCGCAGATGACGTTGGCCACCGCGTTGTTGCTGAAAGTGGTGACTGGCGCGGGCGTAACGTTCACCGTGACGCTCTGGCAAGTGCTCGCCCCGCAAGGATTCTCCCAGCGGGCGAAATAAGTCGTGCTGGCCATGGGCGCAGGCAGAACGAGCGGACTGCCCGTGCCGACCAAGGTTGTGCCGCAAGAACCTGAATACCAATTGAGCGTGGTGCCCGAACCACCAAATGCCGTGAGCGTGATGTTCCCGCCATCGTTCGAGCAAAGCGTCGTGCGGCTAGCGGTGACGGAGGTCGGGGCCACGGGCGCGGCGTCCACGACCACGTTGACACTGCCCGTCATGGTCGTCGAGCAGCCCAAGGAAGTCGATGCCGTCACGGTGTAGGTCCCCGCGACGGTCTGGTTGCCGAAGCTGAGGGCTGAACCGTTGCCCACGACGGCCAGGCCCAGGTTCGTGCCATCGCGCTGGAGCTGGTACTGCACATTGACTTGCGAGCCGTTGAGGGTGATGGGCAAGCCACCTGTTCCTGCGCAGTAGTTTCCACCACCACCAACGGTGAACGCGTTGTTGGGCAAGGGGTTGGCGACCACGGTGGGACTGTCGATCAGGTCAACCGTGCAGGTGCCGTTGTCGGCCACGACAGTATAAACCGTGTTGAGCGTCGGCGAAGCGTTCAGGACGATGTTCCCGCCCGTACCTGCGGCGTTGTCCACCTCGACGGCCCCGTCGAACAACCTGTAAACCAAGCCGTTCTCGGTATTGTAAACCGGAATGACGGCCACGGAGCCCGCGCAAATCTCATCATCGCCTGTTACCAGCGAATTGCTCGGCAAAGGCAAGACCGTAACCTCGCCATGGTCGATGATTTCCTCTTCGCAGCCCGTGAGCAGCACCGTGGCGTTGATATAGTATTGCTCGTCAGCCGCTATGATGCCCACGTTGAAATCCAAGGGATTGCCCGTGCCAATGAGCGTTTGCACGGAAGCGTTGTCCGAAACACGGAACATCTCATAACGAACCCCGGTAACCGAAGTAGCCAAGGTGATGGTCGCGAGCTCGCCCACGCAAACGCTGGGATCGGAAAGCAGGATGGCTGGATCCAGTTGGTCATCCACGATGACCTCGGCGATGTCGTTCAAAATCAGGGTACAACCCTGCGGCGAAACGGCCTCGACCTCAAATAACGTGGTCGAAGTCAGACCCGCCACGTTGAAGTTCAAGGGTCCACCGTTGCCCGTGCCCGAATAGCCAGAGAACCCACCCGTGGCCTGGTAGTTCAGGTTGTAGGTATAGCCGTTCTGGCTGTTCAGGATCGTGATGGTCGCGTTGGCGGTCGCCGAGCAGATGTTGTCGTCCTGGACGGTCAGCGTGGCGATGGGCATCGGATAGACGTTCACGTTCACATCCGCGCAAACCGATGAGCCGCAGGAGTTCGTCCAACGGGCATAATAGGTCGTGGTCGTTACGGGCGAGTTGACGACCAGAGGGTTGCCCGTTCCTGCGGGGGTCAGGTTGCAGCCGTCGGTGAACCACTGTAGGGTCGTGCCCGTGCCGCCATTGGCCACAAGCGTGATGGTGCCCGCGTCATCGCCGCAGAAGTCCTCGCGGTTGACGGTCAGCGAAGTCGGCGCGATGGGCTGGGGAGTAACCACGATGGGCAATGAAGTGGTACCCGTGCAACCCGTCGCCGTGATGACGTCCGATACGCTCAACAGGGCATTGCCGCTCACGTTGGTGAAGTCGATGCTGGTGCTGTTGCCCGCCGCGGCCCCCAAGGTTCCCACCCCGGTCAGCGACCAGGCGAAGGTATGGCCCGCCGTCGGGCTGGTGATCGCATAAATCTCGCTGTTGGAATCCTCGCAAACCGCCGCGTTGCCGCTGAAAGTCGGCGTCGGGACAGGGTTGACGACCACGAGCGACTGGTCCACCAGGTTAAGCGAGCAGCCCGCGATCAGGTTGCGGGCCGTTACGGTGTAAACCCCCGTTGCAGGGGGAACGAACGCGAAATTGGCGTCGCCACCATTGCCCGGCAAAATGCCCACGCTGGTGTTGGTCGGGCTGAAAAGCTCATAGACGATGCCATTCTGGGAGCTCTGGATTGTAACCGTGGCACCTGATCCGACGCACACCACCGGATCGGTAACGACAAGGTTGTCAATCGGATTCGCCCGCACGTTGATGCTGGGGCCGGAAGTGTTCACGCAGCCGTTGTTGTCCGTGATGGAAGTTACGGTGTAAATGGCGTCACCGCCCGAAGTTACCGTAAACGGCGAAGTAACCCCAAGCTGGGTAATGTTGGAAGTACCATCGTTGTAGGTGAAGTTCCATGGGGAGGCTCCGGTGAAGGAAACCGTGAAACTGGCTCCTTCGCAAATGGCCGCGGGCGCGATGCTGGCCGTGGGCAAAGGCAGAACCGTGATGTTCTGGTTGTCGGTCGTCGCGCAACTGCCCAACGACTCCGTTACGCTTAGCACACGGTTGCCTGCCACACCCCAGGTTACGGTTACAGAAGGCGTTCCTTGTCCAGCCGTGATGGCGCCCCCCGTGATGGCCCAGTTGTAGGCTCCCACGCCGGTGTTGGCGGTGGAATAGACGATACCCGTAGCGTTGGCGCAAGGCGTGATGTCGCCCGCGATGTTGGGCGAAGGCTGAGGCAATACCGTAACCGTCTCCGTATCAGTGTTCGAGCACGTCCCATCGCTGTAAACGTAGGTGATGGTGAACGTTCCCTCACCCGCGACGCTTGGGTTGAAGCGGCCTGCGCCTACGCCCGTTCCGCTGAAAGTTCCGCCCATGGGCGTAGCCGATAGGTCAAAGCTGGCATCCGAGCGGCAGACGTTGGTGATAGGGTCGATGGCCACCACGGGCAAGGGATTCACGGTAACAGTCCGCGAGGCCGGAAGGCCCACGCATCCGCCCGCGGAAGTCTCCTGGACGGTTATGTCTCCGGCATCCGCGTTGTCAAAACGCACTGTGAGCGAATTGGTTCCCTGGCCCCCCAAGATGGTGGCTCCCGTAACATCGCTGACATCCCAAAGGTAGGAAGAACCTACCGTGTTGGGAACCGAATAAACGTAGGTGCTACCAATGCAAAGCGCCGTTGGCCCCGTGATGCTCAGCGTCGTAAGGCTGGCGTCAACCGTAACAACACCGCGATCGGTCAAGACCTGCTCACAAAACTCACCACCTGTGGCAGGCGTTTGGACAGTCACGGTGTAGCTTGTGGTGGTGGCCGGTGAAACAGCGGCGAAGGTCAGAGGCGAACCGTTGGCCGCCGAGGTCAGCGACTGGTTCACCGAAGGGCCTGACAAGGTGTAGGTGTAACCAGCGACCGTGTTGGTAACCTGTATGCTGGCGTTGTCGCCTGAGCAAATGTCAGCGTCCGAAACGAAGTTGTTCGGCGCCGCATAAACCGTCAGGTTGCCTGGGGTGGAAGTGTTTTCGCAAGTCGTCGTGGGATTCGTAACCCGGACGCTGTAGCGGAAGCCACCGAAGCCCAAAGGAACATTCGATACCGTCAAGTTCTGCGTGGTCGTTCCGGCATAGTTTCCACCGTCGAAGATGTCCACGAAACCGGCGCCTCCCCCATCGTCCACCTGCCAGCGGAAAGTGAATCCTGGATTGGCATTGACGGCAAATTCGGCCGACTGGCCTGCGCAAACCACCTGGTTGGCCACCAGGCTCGTTACCGGAGGCAGGATGTAGTTGACCACGGTCACGTCGTCCTGCGTGGGGCCGCAGGCGGGGTCGCCCGTCAAGGACCAGCGGAACACGTAGGTTCCCGTTCCACCCGTCAAGTTGGCGACCGTGTTGTAGCGCGTGTCGTCAACGAAGTTTGCCGCCGGACCCGAAACTCGAGTCCATGTCCCGTCGGCGCCCCAGACAGGGTTTTGCGCGGCCATTGTGGCCACGGTAGCGTTGCAGACGCCAAAGTCAGGTCCCGCTGCGGCGGAAGCGCCGACCGTAATGGCGACGGTGTCAGGAACCGATGGGCATAAGCCGTTCGTGATCTCCCATTGCAAACGATGGACGCCAGGCTGCATAGCGGCCGCCGAGTTGTGGACGCTGATGCTGGAAACATTGAAGGCGGAAGTTGTGCTGAGCACCGTCCATTCGCCCGTGCCGATGAGGGCGGGGTTGCCTTCCAGGAACAAGGAGTTGATGTCGCAGAACGAACGGTCAGGCCCGGCGTTCGACACGGTGGGAAGCTGGAAGACGGTCAAGATGGCCGGAGGAGCCGTCGGCGTGCTGCAATCGGTCGTGCCCGTGTGCGTCAAGATCGCCCGGTACTGGAATCCGTTCATCAGGAAAGTGGTCGGGTTAACCGACAGGGTGGACGTGGTTCCGTCAATCACCTTCGAACCCGTGTAGGTACCGTTGTCGGTCAGGTCGCCCCAGCCGAAGCCCTCGTTGATCTGCCATTGGAAGTCCACACGCCCGACGTTGAGCGTGGCCGCGGTCGGGTTCACCGTGAAGGAAACCGGGTCGCCTTCGCAAACATCGGTGTCAGCGGGAATCAGCGAGAAGGCCGGCAGGGGATGCACCGTCACGGAATCCATGATTTCATCGCCCTTGGTGCAGAATACCTCATCCTGCACGACCAAGAACACGCTGTAAACCCCCTCGGCCGGATAGCTGAAAGTGGGATTTTTATCGGTTGAAGTGCCTAGGACTCCACCACCGGCGGCGGCAGTATTGAAGAAAGTCCACTGGTAATTCAAAGGCAAATTCGTGCCCGAACCGCTGTTGCTGACAGAGCCAGCCGCCGAAAAGCCAATGTCCGCCCCAGGGCAGATGGGGTTCGGACCCAGCACGTCCAACTGGGCCGTGATGTCCGGCGGAACGATGGTCACCTGCCGCGTCATCGTGTCGCGGCAGCCGAAGGCCGTCGTCGAAACCAAGCGGACCGTGTAAGTGCCAGGGTCATCGTACTGGAAGCTGGGATTCTGGACGGATGAAATCGCCAAGGGCGGATCGGTGGTCGGAATGTCGTAGAAAGTCCACTCCCACTCCGAAATCTGGGGCGACAGGTTCAAAGGTGTGGCGGGATCGCGCAGGCTCAAATCCGTGAAATCGAACTCTGCTTCCTGGCATATCTCTCCACCACCCGTCCATGTGAAGTTCGTTTGGGGATAGCCGCTTGAAAAGACCGGATTTTGGCTGGTAGGGTAAGAAACGCGACAGCCTGATGCATCCCTCAAAATCAAGAAAGGATACATGATACCCGGCAAATCGTACTCATGCTTGTAAAAGTTGACCCCATTCACCTCACCGCCCGCATCAATCAAGGCTCTTTCAACAGCGGTAACTTGGCGCATGCCCGTTGAAGGGAGCGTGTTGCCATCACCAAAGTCCCACTGGATGTACTCATAATTCTGAAGATTGGCAGCGATAAAGGTAACTGTATCCGCATAACAAATGTCGGTAGGTGAGTATGAAAACTCGCCAATCGGTCCACTTACCCGGATGAAGTTGTCCAACTCGTTCTCAACTGTACAACCTGCGCTGGTCTCAGCAGTAACCACAACATCATAATCACCTGGGAAAAGATATTCGTGGGTGGGATTTTGAACAAAAGCCTGATCCCCGTCGCCAAATGTCCAGTAGAAATTGGTAAAGGTTACATAGGAGGGCTGTGGATCGACTTCAAAAACCACGTTCCCCGGAGGACAGTCAATGTCCACGCCCGTGGCAGATCCGTTCGCCTCTACCGGCAGTTGCGGCGTGATGGTCTCGATGGTCTTGGTGAAGCTGCTCGAACAGCCGTTGGGCCCCGTAACCGTCAGCACGACATCATGGAAGCCATCGCTGCTATAAGCGTAGCGAGGCGTTCCGGTCGTTTGGTTTACGGCTGATCCTGCTCCATCGAAATCCCAGGCAAACGAACTGATGGTGCCCGTCGAGGTGCTGGTAAAGTTGATGAAGACCGGATCGCCCGTGCAGTACATGTCGCGGGTGGTCGTGAAGGAGGCCACCGGAGGATTGTTGACCGTGATCTGCTTGCTGATGGAGAACTCGCACGAAATCGGGTTGGGGCTGGCGTTGTTGTCCGTAACCGTCAGGGTGATGGTGTAAGTCCCCGCGCTGGCATAGCTATGCGAAGGATTTTGAGCATTGCTGAAGTTCAGCGGGCCCGAGGCGGGATCGCCGAAGTTCCATTCCCAACTGACGCCCGCCGATCCTGTCGGGTAAAAGTCTGTCGCATCCGTGAAGGCAACCGGCGCGTTCGCACAGCCAATCGGGTTGAAGGTGAAATCGGGATCAGGTCCAAAAATCCAGATGGGCACTGCGTTAGACGTATAGACGCAACCATCAGATTCATATGTTGTCAAGGTAACAAAATAGGGAGAGTTTCTTGGTTCATAAAGGTGTGTTACCGTCGTCGTCCCCGGATTGTTGATGTCGGCGCTTGTTCCATCCCCGAAATCCCAGACCCTGCGGATGATGTCGTCAACCCCAGAAGTGATGCTGGTATCCTGGAACTGGGCCAAATTTTCCCCACATAGCGAGTCATTGGCAATGGCGAAGGCGGCTTGCGAGAAGTTGATGTTCACAATGGCCTCGGCCCAATCCGTACAGACTGGAGTGGAAGAGTTGGTCGCCGTCAGCCGAACAACATAATCACCAGGAGTGGCGTAAGTGTGCGAAATTCCCGAACCAAGTGGAAAGACGCCGTTAGTACCATCGCCAAAATCCCATGTGTATGTTGTCGTCCCCGTTCCATTGATACTGTTCACATTGCTGAAAGTAACATCGGATGTGCCGTTGCAACCAACACCACCTGAAATGATGTCGAAGGCCACAATTGGCCCGTTGATGGTAACTGGGTCGGCCAGGTTGTATGTAGTCGGACAGCCATTGTTGAAAACCGTGATGGATATATTTTGATCACCCGTCTGATCAAAGAAGTATGAGTAATCAATCGGGACAATATCAGCTTCGGCGAGATTGACGACAGTTCCGCCCAAATTCCATATCACGCTATCAACAGCAACAGAACCTGCCCCGAAGACGGGAGTAAAGGTGATGCCAGCTCCCAGGGCGTCGCGGCGACAGCCTTCCCGGCTGACGTTGATGTTGGTGACAACTGGCGGCTCTCCCACCTCTACAACATTGGTGAAGGTAACGGAATCCACACAACCTCTAAGGGTCGTGATGCGCAACTTTACATCATAGACACCCGATACGTTGTAGGTGTAGCTCGTATTGGCACCGCTGGCATCAGGTATATTGTCCCCATCGACAAACCATTGGTAGGATTGAATGGCATCGTTGACGCTCGTGCTGTTGTCGAAGAAGGCTACCGTTAGGGGAGCGCAGCCTTGGCCGGCGTTGTACGTGAAGTTCGCCTGGGGCGGTATGTTCGTAACCACTTCGGAGTGGTTGTTGACGCATCCGTTGGCATCGGTCACGCGCAGGCTGACGTTGTAGTTGTTGTCGTCATAGACATCATAGGTATGCGTCGGGGCCATCAGGTTGCTGACGCCGCCCAAGAAATAAGTCGGGTCATCGAAGTTCCAGCGGTAGGTGGAGGTCGCGTTCTGCACATCCGGCAAGAACTGGATGGACAGGGGCACTTTGCAACGCCCGTTGGCGGGATCGATGGTGAAGGTGGCCGTTGGCAGCGGAGCGATGGTGATGCTCTTGGTTACGGTCTCAGTGCAGCCGTTGCCGAAGGTCGTTACCAGGGTGATGTCGTAAGTTCCTGGAGCAAAAGCCTTTTTAGGATTCTTCTCGTTGGAGGTGGTTCCGTCGCCGAAATCCCAGGCCCAGGCCACGCCGGCCGATGAGGAGGCGTCGGTGTAGGTCGCCAGCACGTTGGCGCAGGGCGTAGTGGCCGGAAGGTTGAAGTCGGCCACGTAGTCGGCGATGACGACGGCATTGCTCAAAATGAGAGAATCCGCGCAGCCTTGCGTGGATATGGCCTTCAGCTTGACGGCGTAGGTCCCGTAATCGGTATAGATTTGGCTGGCGTTGGTCGTGGTCTGCGAGGAAAGCACCGTGCCGTCGTTGTCGTAAAGCGTCCAAACGTAGCGGTCAATCACGCCAGCAGGCGGCGGAATGTTGGTTATCGTGCTGCTGTTCACGAAGTTGGCCGTGAAAGGCAGGACGCAGGGAGGGCCGTTCACGAAGTCGAAATCGGCCGTGGGCGAGTGGCGGACCACCACGTAGTTGGCCTTGGCCGTGGTGCCCGAGCAGGTCTCGATGCCGCCCGCCTCGGTCAGGACCGTCAGCGTTACCTGGAAGCTGCCCGCGTTGTTGTAGGTATGCGAAGTGTACTGCCCCGAGCCCGTGTTGCCATCCCCGAAAGTCCAGTTCCAGCCTACGATGTTGCCCACCAAGGGGTTCGTGGCCACGTTCGTCAAGTCCGAGAAGTTCACATCATGAGAAACGCAACCCAGCAGATTGTCCCCAGAAAAATCCGGTGTCGCGCCCTCATAGACCGTAACCTGGCGTTGCACAGTATAAGGTGTGCCCGGCGTGGTCGGCGTGCCAAAGTCGATGGTCAGCGTAACGGTGTAGTTCCCCGCGCCCGAGTAGGTCGCCGCGGGGTTCCAGACCGGACGCCCGTTGATGTTGGTCGTGCCCAGCGAGCGGACGATGCCGTTGCCGTTGCCGAAGTTCCATGTGAAATACGTCGTCGCGGGATCTATCGGACTCCCGCCCGCGCCCAACGACTGGTCCGCGAACTGGTAGGTCGCGATCAGGCAGCCGTTGGCCGTTACTTGTGAAGTGAAATTGGCGACCTGGCCATTGGCATTACCACCCAGGGCAAAGGTCGTTATCAACAGGACAAGGCTTTTCAGCGCTTGGAAAAAAAACTCAAAACGCTGATTTGCAGTAGCTTTATTCATGGGGATAGGAGCTAATTCGGATCTTGGATTCACATTACTTAATGCGAAGTTAATTTCTAATCGCATACCCTGTTCATGTCTGAGCCAACTTCTACTAAACTTATATTCTTAATAAATGTTAATACTATAATTATCAACAACTTAAAGATGGCAATTTCGAAAATCAAAACGACAAGGAGCGGAAGAAGATTCCCAATTCGAAAAAAAGTATTAAATTGAGAACCAAAAGACGCTCATGAAGACCCTGCTCGAAAACATTTCCATTTTTGGAAAAAAAAGCAACATTCTCATCGAGGACCAAATCATATCCTCCTTGGGTGAAATGCCAGCCCAACAGGCTCTGATCTTCAAACTCGGAGGCCTATTTGCCATTCCTGGGTGCATCGACCCCCACACGCACATCCGCGACCTTGGCCAATCTTACAAGGAAGATTGGAACAGCGCCAGCCAGGCCGCTCTGGCGGGCGGTTACACCATGGTGTTCGACATGCCCAATACCATCCCGCCAACTACGACACCCGAACACCTGCAACTGAAACGCAATGCGGCGAAAAAAGCGACCATCCACAAGAAATTCTTCCTGGGGGCGACCAACCACAACATCCATGAAGTGGAAAAGATGCTCGCCACTCGTGCCGAGGACATTGCCGGCATCAAGCTCTTCATGGCAGGTTCCAGCTCAAATGAAGTCGTCGATAAGGAAGAAGACCTGATCGCTTATGCGCGATTGGCCAAGCAATACGACAAGGTCCTGGCCGTGCACTCCGAGAACCAAGCCTGCATCCAAGCCAGCGAGCGACTTCATGCCGACAAAGACCACGCCCGTTGGCACAACACCATCCGTTCCCGAGAATGCGCCATTTTGAGCACCCGGCAAATCCTGGACATCAGCGCCAAAGTCGGCAACGAGCTGTACCTGGTGCATACCTCGCTGGCCGAGGAAATCGACATGGTGCGGCAGCACAAGGCCAAGGGGACCCGCGTATGGTGCGAGATCATGCCCCACCACCTCCTGCTCGACGAAAGCATACTAGAAACCGCCGGCAACTACGGCAAGGTGAACCCGCCCATCCGGACCGCCCGCGACAACGAGGCCCTCTGGGAGGCCATCCGCGACGGAACCGTCGATACGCTCGGCAGCGACCACGCGCCCCACTCGCTCGAAGAGAAGGCCCGCCCCTACGCCCAGGCGCCCTCCGGTTTCCCCGGCCTCGAGACCTCGCTGGCCCTGATGCTCAACCAGGTAAAGCTCGGAAACATCAGCCTCGAAAGGGTCGTCGAGCTGACCAGCCAGGCCCAGAACCGCATCTTCCGCCTCGGAGACCGCGGGCTGCTGAAGCCCGGCGCGCCAGCCGACCTGGCCATCATCGACCTGGACGCCCGGCACGTGGTCGAGCCCGCCCGCTTCCGCAGCAAGGCCAAGTACTCGCCCTACCAAGGCATGGAGCTATGGGGAAAGGTCATGATGACCCTGGTGGACGGAGAAATCCGCTACAAGGCCCCTGAAATGGCCTAGATCAGCGCCAACACAAGAAAGCCTCCTCGTCGGGGTGCAAGCCCTGGCGGGGGTAGCGCTCCGCGAGGCGCTTGCGCTCCACCCGGAAACCGGCCTCGCGCAGGCGCGACTCGTAGTCCTGGCCATAGATGCGGACATGGTTGAACTGCCCGAACAACCGCTCGCGCGCTTTGGGATCGACCACCGAAGGGTCCTCGGAGGTGGCCTGCGTGTTCAGCGAGATCGGGACCTGGAGGATCGCGACGCCGCCCGGCTTGAGCACCCTGAGCAGGGAACGCATCGCAGCCCGGTCGTCGGGGATGTGCTCCAGGACGTGGTTGCAAATGACCAAGTCGAACGAGCCTTCCTCGAAAGGCATGTCCAAGACATCCAGGTTCTGGACGTGCGCCGGGTACTTGTAAGTAAGCGATTGGATTTAATTTATAATATTATCTTTGCGGCACTATGGGACGAGTGAACACACCAACATTGGATGACGCCCAAAAG
>JFJP01027245.1_pt1 | contig 15946 bp, 15 predicted proteins | sample 431651 | NCBI WGS metagenome assembly JFJP01 (sample SAMN02602958, study PRJNA72255) | Microbial mat metagenome, whole genome shotgun sequencing project. | biome: fresh water; feature: sink hole; material: water; isolation source: purple microbial (photo- and chemosynthetic) mats found in... | reverse complement strand
TTATCAATTTTATCAATTTTATCAATTTTATCAATTTTATCAATTTTATCAATTTTATCAATTTTATCAATTTTATCGATTTTATCGATTTTATCAATTTTATCAATTTTATCAATTTTATCGATTTTATCAATTTTATCGATTTTATCGATTTTAATTTAAAATAACAGTTAATTTTCCCTAATGAATCAGTCAAAAGAACGAAATTTAAGCAAAAGCAAAGAAAGAAACATAAGTCCTGAAGAACGTTCCCCTACGTTTTCCGACTCTCACCTCGTTGTGGAATGTCCTTTGCATTCACGAAATTATCTGACAAATATTTGTGTATCCGAGGGTTGTTTCGAGCCTTTATGCCCCGAATGCGTTTCTACGCATATAGATCTTCACAATGAACTACGCACAAATGCAAAGGTGGAGACTTTATCCACCAGAAGGCAAGAAACTCTGAAGAATTTGACTGAATTATTGGTTGATTTCCAAAACGAAAAGAAGAAATTAATCAAGCATTCCGATCAACAAAGGAACGAAATAGCACAGCATTATTTTAATAAAATCTCCAAGGCGAAGGCGAAAATCTTACAAATAATCGAAGGCTACTTTGAAACCTTGAATAATGAGGTCAGGAAGGACATGGATGAACATTACAAGAAACACCCTGGCGAGTTCACACATTTAAACGGAAGATTGGACAATATTATCGGCACTTTGCAAAAACAAATGCAGAATCTGAAAACAGCAAATTATGTCAAAACTATGCTAAAGGTATTTATTTCTCTTTATAAATAAAATATATGAAAAATTTATGATTTTCTTATGAACATATATACATAAAAAATAACATAAAAAATCAATTTTTTTACTTGATTTACAAAAAAACTTTTAAAAGTTTCAAACTGCAACGCTTCATCAAGACTATTCTGGATTGAAAAGGCAAATAGACGATGCAATCGAAGCTTATACCTCTGATATAAAGAAGGTGGTATTGGATGAGTCCAAACTGTATTCTTTGAACGTTGAACTGAACAAATTCATTCAACTGAAGGGAACTCATCAGAAAGACCTTATTAACAATGCTTCAGCAATCGACGATAAATTCTCTTTGGTGGAAAAAGCCTTTGCAATCCACGATATCACAAATGATTTGCAGAATTATTCACGATTTAGCAATTTTTATGAGAATTCACCACAAAAAACGATAAATAACAATTTGTCAAATTATAATTTCAGTGAGAGCAAAATAAAAGAATACAAAGGAAATAGTAAATAAAATAAGAGGTTTTTGAGGATTTATTGGGGTTTTTTGTTAATTTATTAGCGAAAGAAGTTTGGAAAAATAAATTAACACAGAATTTCTCGTTCTATTTCCCGAAATCAGTCCATAAATTTTAAAAAAAGGGATCTTTTATCGTAAAATAAGTAAAAATATGAAATTTTTCAATTTTTTCTTTGAGAAAAAAACAAATTTTCGAAATTATTCAGAAATCTTTGCGATTTCTTCCAAAGATTTGTTTTCAGCGTCAATTCCGAAGAAAAAGCCCACAATCCCCCCTACAAACATCAGACCCGCAGCTTTAGAAACCATTAAAAAAAAATCGATTAAAGTTATTTCTACAAATGATATATCCAATAAAAACGCTAAATCGGCTATTTTCGCTGATCAAAACCCCGAAAATTGTGGGTGCAAGGGCCCCTCCAACTCCTTCTCCTATCGAGAAAAATATTGCTAAAGCCTGGCTTCTCATATGCTTAAAAAAACATTAAAACTTATTAAAAAACCATATAAAATTGAAAAAAAATGAAGAAAAAAGATGAAAAAACCATTAAAATCAAAAAAAATGAAAAAAAACCATTGAAAAAAATGATAAAAAAGCAAAAAGTGCAAATTATTCAAATTAAACTGAAGGGAATATCTCAGAAACTGTCAAATGTGCAGAACTGGCTCCCGGTGTTGCGATAAAAAACACAATAGACCACATCACAAACTGCATAGTTATCGTCAGCATATCATAAAGGAATAGAAAAGAGGTGAAAACCAGCAAAATCGAGCTACTACCATCTTAAATTTATCACAAAAACACATGAAAATTTTATCAGAAAAATTAGAAATTACAAGTAAAAAGAAACATCTTTTTTCTCCCAAAACTATCGAAAAATCGGCCCTATTTAAATATTTAAAGGACTTTTTCTATTAAAAACCAGTAAAAGAGCTCCTAAAAAGCTCGAAACTGACAAAGGTATGAGATAAATCGCCACTATTTCAAAAGAAATTGCTGTTTTTTTTTTACAAAAGAAAAATCGTGCCTTTATTCTTCGAAACATGATAAAATTGTTCTAAAATCATGGTAAAAGTATAGAATATTCTAGAATAAAGAGCGTTTATCGGGAAATTTCAAGGAAAATCATCATTTACCCGTTAAAGAAAAACGCCTGAGATGCCATAAGAGTGATGCCTAGTGCAAATCTCCTCCGATAGATTGTTAAGAGTTTTTTGAGAATATCAAAGAAATTAGGGGTATTTTCATAGTATTTGTTCTCGTATTTTATGTGAGGCTAATATATGATAAATTCTGTCATAATTTTTTAGTCATTACAATAACATCAGCTTCAATCTCATGATAATTCATGCTATTTTATTGAATTTATTGAGCTTTTATTGATAATTCTTTTGGTTTTTTAGTAAGAACTTTATTGTAGAAGGGCAGTAAATCAGCTTATTTTTCACACAATATTCGATTTTGCTCACGATTTTATCAGCATCTTCATACAAATCTAGACCGAAATCCCTTGAGAATATCAGTTTTTCACTTACATTTATTCAGTAGCCATCGTGGACTTTCTGGGATTTTGCTTCTTAAAAACAGTAAAGGAATCGAGACAACAGCTCCTGCGAAGAATAAATATCGCCACATGCCTTTTTCCTCTGTTTGACTGTATACGATTGAAGCAATCGTCGCAGCAAGAATCGAACCTATATACCTTTTTTATAGGAAAAGTGAATTTTTTCACAAAATGATGATTTTTAGCAAAAATATTGATTTTTTCTAAAAAGTCGATTTTTATCAAAAAATATCAATTCTTTGAGAAAAATCGAGATTAGAAAGGAAAACCAGGTGCCATCAATGAAAATATCCACTCTCCCCCTGATTCTCGGAGGTATTAATTCATCAATCGCTGCAAAAATCGCTGTATATTCCCCTCCAACACCCACTCCTTAATAAAAAATAACTGGAAAATATTGCCAAATATCACTAAAAACCTGTAAAAAGCCTACAAATCGCTAAATATCCATATCCGGTTGCAAAGCTTTGTACGATAATTGATGCCAAATAAACCAATAAAGTACTAGAAAACAGCGTTTTTCTGCCAAAACGTGATGATAAATAGCCGAAAAACAAGGCTCCTACACAACAGCCGATCAAATAGGCTGAGGCTATATAGCCAATTTCCATTGATGTGATGTTTAAATCAGATTGAAGGTCGAGGGTCGCTAAAGAAAGCATTGAGACCTCATATCCGTCTAATATCCAGGTGATTCCTAGACAAATTATCATAAAAATATGCCATTTGCTGTATTTCAGATTATCGAGACGTTTTGTGATGGAAAGACTGAGATTTTCATGAGATAATTCATCGTTTTTCATTTGATTTTTATTAATATTTTTTGGGTTTTTGAGTCTTTTTAGGTTTTTTTTAAGAAAATTAAAAAAAATTTTAGTGAAAAAAAAAAGCGTGTTTTTTTTTCGAGAAAAAAAGTGCATTTTTTTTCTTTTATAAACAAAAAAAATTAAATTATGGCTTTTTTAGCATCTTCTTCAATTCCTTGCTCTTTTCCTTCCCAATCACCTCATGAAACTCATTCAGAATCTGCTCCGCTTTCCCAAACCTCTTCATATTAATCGCTGTAATAGCTGCTTTTTCCGCATCTCTACACAGCAAATAACCCTATATTTATTCTGTCAAAACCCCTCTTTTACACAAGAAACGATACTTCGATCCTTATCAATTCATCATCAATTCGAGAAACCACATGTATCCTACAGAACTCTTCTTCGTTATTTATCATTAAAATCTCAATAATCTTCAAGAATTTTCGATCCAACTTTCAAAAATTCAATAAAATTCAATGAAATTCATGAAAAAAACCTCAAATCCAGCATTTTTATACAAAATCCTATTGAAAACTCCTTTTTTTTTCCAGAACACGATATTCTGCATGATCTTCTCGAGATTGTTCAAATCCCTTTCCCTCGCCAGGCTCTCAAGCAATCCGCCTAGCTCCGCATTGAACTCCATCTCATAGATCTCAATCAATCTCAGCCCGATATCCTCTTCCTCAATCATCAGCAATTCTCTCACAATCCGACTTTGTGACCCCCCCCTATACACAAGAAATTAACGAAATTTTTGAAAAAATCATGTATAGCTGTACACAAAAAAATAAAAAATCATGTATAGCTATACACAAAAAAATGCTAAAATTTAATGAAAAATTCGAAACTTATTCACAAAAAACTGTAAATCCTTCATAATAGGATATTTCAATAGAAGTTCCCTTTGTAGCGAAATCAGCTTATTCATCTGGGAAATCCTCTCATTCTTTTGCGAAACTGGGCCTTGCACAGGCGTATATACAATGGAATCCCTTGTTTGCCTCAATTCCTCGATCAAATGCCCTTCAGCTTTATTAAGGAAAAAAAGCTTTTGCTCTATTTGTTCAGCCTCACAGAAAAGCTTCAAACATCTAACAGCACTTTTATCGTAATCCTTCATAAAAAGCTGAAAAGAGTATAACTCTTCTGAAAGGTGCTTTTCCTGAAGAAATTTGCAACAGGAATTGAGATAATTCCAAGACCTTTGGAGATTGTGGTCAAGTTTGTGAATAATTTGCTGAAGCTTAGGCACTTGACGTTTCGAAATGCAATTCTCGAGAATCTCAGTGACAAAAACGCTTGTCGGCAGGTTCTCGAGAAAAACATAACGACAAGCCTCTTCTAAAAGACCTTTTTGAACGTGAAAGTTGATAAATTGCTGAGAAGTACCGTAGTTTTTAAGGAAAAACACACATTCTTCGAAGATTTTAACAATAAAATCATTATGAAGCTTTTTTTCGATTTGGGTCTCTATTAGAGAATTTCGTGATGATTTGCCTTGTTTTAGCAGTAAAACGCGGAAAAAACAGGTGTTTTTGCGATATTCGAGGAAATCATGAGAGTTTTCGAACTCGCTGGTCTCTAAAACGCGAAGTATCTGGTGAATTTCGGCTTCGGAAAGCGAAGAATCGAAGAATTCCAGATTTTTGGCAAGGATTTCGTGGGCTTTTTCATATTGCTCGTATCGTAAAAGCCAAAGAATCCAAATCATTAGGACTTTTGAAGGATTTATTGAACATTTATCGCAGAGATTTATGGTTTTTTGTATGTAATCATGGGATAAAAGGTAGGAAAGTAACTTGGAAACCTCAGACTCATTGAAGAATTCCTTTAGAGAAATACGGTATTTTAAAGACATTTTAAGGAAAAGCTCGAGAATCTCGAGGAATTGGAGGTATTTTGAACAACGAGAAACGTTTTCTATAGAAAAATCAAGGTTTTTATAGATTTTTCGAGCTAATAAGATGTATTTCTTTGTAAATTCCAGCAAAAGGAACTTGTAGTTCTGAAGGGAGCTACTGCTGAAAAACTCGGAGTATTTATCAGCGATTTCAAGACAAGCTTCAGCTACGAGGTTCTGGTCTTGACAAATCGCCACTAAATCCTTGAAGAAGAAGAAATCGGGGGTTTTATAATGGATTTTCTCATAAATATCGTCAATTTTCTCATAAATATCGCAATTTTTATCACAAATTTCACAATTATCACAGTTTTTATCGCAATTATCCCAATTTTTATCAAGATTTTTGTTGTTTTTATCATGATTACCGCAGTTCGCTTTGTGAATTTCCTCAAAAAAACCCAGGGAAAGCGATTTGGCGTAATCAAGGATCTCAGTATCAGGGAAAAGCCCATTAATTCTTTGTTTAAACCTCAAAAGCACAGCGATTTTCTTATTTCTGATCAAATAAAGTATCAGTATTTTGGGCTGTTGGATCAATTTCCTTTGAATTTCCCCTGGAATTTTGGCAGAAAGCTCAATGAGAATCTCGAGACTAAGAATCTGGTTCTGTAGCCTTTTCTTCTCATTTTCTTCAGTAATTTTGGAATATAAGAGCTTATTTAAAGACAATTTCGTTGATAAAGAAGGGATTTTATTGATGATTGCCTTTGATAACGAAAAACTGCTGATTTTCTGGAATTCGATGAAATTATCGAGATTCGGGAAGTGGGAAAGCTCGTAAATCAATTGAAATTTGTGGATTTTTTTTAGAAAAAGTGGTTTTTTTAAAGAGAATTGATCGGAAAAATCGACGATTTCCTTTATAGCAGAATAATGATGATTTGTGAGAAGTTCCTTAAGGATTTCTGAAGAATTATCGCATATTTTATCGTCGAATTCGCAAAGGGTGGACCAGGAATGATGAAAGAGCTTTATTGAACGAATTGTCCGAATTTTACGAAGCTTTCGGCAAAGGAAATCCAAAAGATCTTTGTCTTCTTGGGGATTTTCAATGATTTTCTGAAGAAAAAAAATTTCGGGGTTTTTTAGGTAAAAATCATTAAAAAGCAGAAAAACTCACTTTTTCTTTAAAATCTTAAAAAAACCACTTTTTCTTAAAAATCTTAAAATTTATCAAAAATTTTAAAAAAACCCCACTTTTTCTTTAAAAAACCTTACTTTTTTCTCAATAAGGGCTTTGGACCAGAAGTTAATGATCTCTTCTGCGATATCGAATCTCGCAGTCTCGATAATCTCCTTTAGAAAGAACTGAGCCTGCGAAAAATCCTTTAATTTAACCAAATAGCCAAATTTCTCCTCTTGTGATTTTCTCCGATATTCTTCAGTCTGTAAGAACTTGAGTATTATTGCATCAAGAAAGCAGCTTTTACTGATCTTTTCTTCAAAAAGCTCAATGGCTTTTGAATAAAGGCCTTTAGAGACCAATAAATCGATAATTTCTTCAAAAGCCTTTTTCTCTTCTTCGTAATTGAAAAAACCGATCAAATTACCGATCTCATTACCCAAAATTCGAGACATTTTCAACTCGAAACTTGAGGAATTATCACCTTTTTGTGAAGAATTATCGTCTTTTTGTGAAGAAATCGCGATATATGGGGATAAAATATGAGAAATATCCGGGTTTTGTAAAGAATTTGAGATATTTGGCGGGGTTTTTATAAAACTTGACGAGGAAATTTCGGGTTTTTGTAAAGAATTCGCGATATTTTCTGAAATAATATCGGGTTTTTCAGCATTTTCTTCTTTTTTTGTAGCTTTTTGCCTTAGAAACTCATGTATATAAGGACTGGGCTTTGGTAAAAAGGCTTCTATTGAAATCTTAAGGGTTTTCGGCTTGGAATTCTCGATTTTATTGAAAGGGAAGAGTTTTTCGATGATTTTCTCTTTTTTTTGTGAAATTTCTTTAAAAAAGCTGCTTTTTTTCACGATATTTTCGCTGATTTCCTTTGCAGAATCATGTGAAAAATCCGTTTTTTTTATTGTATTTTCTTCTTTAAAAGTGTGAGAAATTGTTTTTTTATGAGGTTTTTGAGATGTAGGGGGGGTTGGGGTTGGGGTAAAGCTATTATCGATGCAGAGGAAGAGGAATTCGACGTTTTTTAACAGCATTTTCAAATAGTTGCGGTAGAGGGGATTCAAAAGGCGAAGGTTCAAACATTTAGAAAGGAAAAGACGGATTTTCTCAAATTTTCGCTGAATCTGAGAAAAATCAAATGAAAATCGGTAAATTACAATGAAAATTGTAAAATGCAATGAAAAATGTAAATTGCAATGAAAAATCAAATAAAAAATGTAAATTGCAATGAAAAATCAAATAAAAAATGAAAAATTCATTAGAAAAAACCTCTTTTTGATTGTAAATCGGTGTCAAATCCTGTGTAAGTAGTGCTAAAACTGAGAAAATGGGTAATTCCACGAATTTTTTCCCATCACTTCTGAACTTATATTCATCGAATTTCCTTTCCATTTCAAAGATAAATTCAACGATTCTATTGCCAATTCTGAAATCCTCTTGTTTTTTCACATTAAAAAGCTCCAAAATACTGGATTTTTTCAGCATTTCAGCGTTTTCTCTATTTAAAATAACGTCCAGTATATTAACTCTCATCAATTGAGCGATCAAAAGACTCTCATTCTCACATTTTAACAGGAAAATCATGATAGAAATGATGCTTTTAGGCTCAATCAACAACAAAAGACCGTAATTAAACTGAGAAATCACCGCTTTTCCTAAAGAAACCTCCAAATTCTTCGCAAGGGCTTTTCGCATAATATCGCCTAAATCCAGCAAATATACCAGAAAAAGCTTCACGAAGTTTGTTGAAGAATATGCTGAATTTCTCAGTAAAATCCCTGAATTTTCATCAGTTTTTTTCGAGTTTTCATCAGTTTTTTTCGAGTTTTCATCGGTTTTTTTCGATAAAATTTCAATGGTATTTTGTATGAGTTTTGCTAGATTTTCATGTGTAAGTCCATTGCTAAATTCGTTTTGATTTCGCAGTTTTTCTGATAGATTTATCAGCATTTGCTTTTCAGAGGTTTTTTGTGATAAATGCTCCAGTAAAAGAGCTGGTTCTACTGATAAATTCTCGATGTTTTTCGTATCAGAAATTAATGAAGAAATCGGGTATTTTCCTAATGATTGATCATTATTCAGATTATGTTCCACTAAAAGGGTATTTCTATTGAAATAGTCTGAAAATAGCCAGATTTCACAATAATCAGAATTCTTTAGAAATTTCTCAGTTTCTTTTAGCAGGAGAGGCACGAATTTTAGGGATATTTCGCTTGTAAAGGCGAAATCTGCCAGAAATTTGAAGATTTCATTTGAAATTTTGGAAGGTTGTGAAGAAATTGAAGAAAAATTGCAATAAATTTGCGAAATTACCTCAGAAAGAGTTAGGCTTTTGTGAAGAAATTGCGCTTTTTCTAATGAATTTTCCTTTGAAATTTCCCTGATTTCTTCTGGGGTTTTTTCTAATGATTTTTCTTCATAAAAAAGCGATTTTTCTAATGATTTTTCCTTTATATTTTCCACAATTCCTTCACAAAACTCCTCTTTTTTCTTTATAAAATCCCTGATTCCGTTTAAATTGGTTTCATTTTCCATGATTTCATTAGCTTTTTCCCCTATTACTGCGAAAATCTCTACGATTTCCTTCTTTTTCTCAAAATTCCTGTTCATTTTGAAGACTTTTATCAGTAATTCGGCTTCTTGGAACAATTGGTTTGCTAAAGCCAATTTCAAGAGATATTCTTCATTGAATTCCATATAATTCATGAAATAACTGGCATAAAGCTTCTTATTCTTAAAAATCAAGTCAAATCGCGCTGTTAAAACATCAGAAAAATCCTCTTGTCCCTTTAAATTCACCCTTTTGAAGCTTTGTATGCTTTTCCATTGATTTGTGATCAATTTCATAGAATTATACACAATTCTCGTTTTTATCTTATATTCCTCGATTTTCTTCAGTAAATACTCCATTCTTTTATGAGAAAAAGGGGAAAAATCAAAGGAATTTAACAGCATTTTATTCAGATTTTCCTCGATAAGTTCTATAATACAATTCGCGAATTTCTTGTTTATTAGGTAATTATCACGAGATTTTCGAAGGGAAATTGCAATGATTTTTGAGGCTTTCCGTGATAAAATCTTCAGATGTTTGATCTTTAGCCTCATAATCTTCAGTAAAAGCTCGAAAAGTATCAGTAAATAGTCGGTTTTGGTGATATTCTTGATAAAATTCGTCAAAACTGCTTGGAAATCGCTATATATTTTATCATTGAGTTTTTTCTGAGAAATCTTCAGTAAAATTATGTTCAAAACCTCGATAATTATCGAATAAATCAATAGGATATTATAGTTGTTTTCGTGATAAAAACACAGTTTTTTGCTTAAAATAGGTTTAATTCTTTCTAATTCCTTCAATAATTCCTCAATATTCAGGTCTTTTAGCATGTTTTTCAGTGTAAAAATCAATGAATGGGTCTCTAATATCAGGAAAATCTCATTTGCGGCTGGGTATAATTGGTTTGAAATATCATAGGTTGATATAGGGGTAAAAGATGAGGAAATCAGTTGGAAAAAATGGGTGTTTTTACGCTGTTCAGGAGTTTTTTCAAGGTTTTTGTGCATAAAAAGACTTAGGTAATGAGCAAGACTCAAATTGTAAGCGATTTCCTCACATTTATTCTCAATTTTACGATAGGAATGTGGAGAATTTTGAGGATTTTTATCGAAGTTTATTTGATTTTCATTGGAATTCTCGGGATTTATTTGAGAATTTAATACGTTTTTCCTTTGATTTTTTTCAATTTCTTGTGATTTTATCATATTATAGGACTCTAACCATAGGTTTTTTATGAGTTTTTCTAATGAATTTATGTCATTTCTGAAGCAATTGAGGCTCATAACGATCAAAATCGGCTTTAGATTCGTAAAAGGGTTGATAAGTTCGATAGCGAGATCCAGTTTCTTTTCCTTGAGGAATTTATAAGCGTTTTGTAAAGGATATTCAAGGCAATGCTCATGACAAACATAGATAAATTTGAAGTATTCCGACCAGAAACTAAGCTTTTTTTAAAGGTTTTTGAGAAAAGTGAGGTTTTTTACTTGTTTTGGCATTGGACCAGTGAAAGGAGAGAAGGGAAGGGGAGCTGATGAAGGTTCTGAGTCAAAGTCACTATATCGTCAAGGCTCAGAAGCTCTAGAGAAAAATCAGCAATTTAACGATAAAATGGCGATAAAATTATGATAAAAATGATAAAAATTTGATAAAATTGTGATAAAAATGATGAAAATTGTGATAAAAATGATGAAAATTATGTAAAAATGATGAAAATGATGATAAAAATGTTGAAAATCTGATAAAAATGATGAAAATTTTGATAAAAATGATGAAAATTGTGATAAAAATGATGAAAATGATGATAAAAACTCATTTTTTCTTACGGTTTTTCTCCAAATAGATCCCTGCGAGCTTCATCTTCTGAAACGCCACCGGCAAAGCCTGTCTCCTATTCCTTTCCGCCACACAGCCCTCTTCGACCTCATTCCACAGCCCGATCAAGCCAATATCGCCATTAGCGATCAAAGCCTCCACAATCTTCCCTCTCATAAGGCAATTTTCCTCATCATCCTCTGAAAGTTCAGAATTTCTTTTAAAAAAGCGAAATTCCTGCAAATTCGCTAAATTTCTCAATTTTATCAGAATTTTCTCATTCGGAACAAAACGAATTCCTTTGTAAAAAACCTCAGTATTTTCCTGTTCCTCAAGGATTTCCATTGAAATGTCGAATAAAACTCGCAAGGAATTATGCGAATTATCGATGGTTTTGAGGTTTTTGAGATAAAAGGAAAAAAGGCGATAATTGCAAAAAAAGAGACTTTCTGCCAAAATCTCGATAAAAACCCTTTGCAAATTCTCTAAAACCTTCACAAATTTCCTATTTCTGTGTTTCATCAGTAAATTGTTCAGAAAAACCCCTGGTTTCGGGTTAATTCGTAGGAAGTACTTGTATTTATCGAGGGTATCATCAGAGAGGCGAAGAGACTTTGAATCCACGAATTTCGAAGGATTTATACTGAAGTCCTTTATAAAGGAAATTGGCAAAGAAGAGCTTTCTTTGTAATTTCTGAAGGATAAATAAGGAATTTGGCTGAGAATTTCATCAGGAAATTGCGATATTTTATCAGTAATTTGAATGTTTTTATCAGTGTTTTTCTCCTGAAATGCGAAGCTTTTGAATAAATAGTAAAAAAGCCTGATTTCTTCGATATTATGCTCTTCGAATATCGTGAAAAAGTTCAGATCATGCTGATATTTGAGAGAAAGAGTTAAAATCAGGTCGAATTCGATCGAATCCCAATGAAACTCGACTTCCTTCAGTAAATTCGCTGATATTTCCTCGAAATCCAACTTCCGAATCTCGTAACCCACATAATACGCTAAATGGGCTGAACTCACAAGGCTTTTGCTAAGAATTCTATTCAAAAAAATTAAGGCTTTTACAAAGCAAATTAATTTAAAAAAATGAGAGAATTCACGAGAAAAATTATCCTTTTGTGAAAATATATTAAAATTCCCTTAAAAAACACAAGAAAAAATATAGTAAAATTCCCTTAAAAAACACGAGAAAAATTATAGTAAAATTCTCTCAAAATATCGTAAAATTTCAATGAAAGAATATTGTAAAATTCCTTTGAAAATCCCTCAAAATCCCTTATAAAATTTTTACATGTCTTCAAGGCCTCTGCGTTCGAAAATTCTGGTCAAAAGCTTAAAGAATAGTGCAGGAGAGTGGTTATTGATGAGGTGGAGGTAAGCAAAGGCGATTTCTAAGTGTCCTAATGAGTAGTTATTCAAGAAGCAGATCGTGAGCTTTTCCAGCTGGTTTTCTTTGAGGAAAACATCTGAATAATTAGACATTTGTTATAAAAATGCCGAAATTCAAAAGAAAAAATTGAAGATTTTTTCTGTGATTTTAAAAAAAAAAACCTTATAAATTAGATTTTTTAAAGGTTTTTTGCAAAAAAATAAAGGGAAAAAACATGGAAAAAAGAACGCAAAGACTTATAAAAGCAGAATGGCGAGACTATTATATGAAATATTGTGATAAAAGCTGGACAAAAGAGCCTTTTGAAACGGTTTTTTTAGATGATATCGCGAGTTTCAAAGCTATTGACGTTCTTTGTGAGGAATTCAAGGAATTTGCCTTTAATTCTTCGAAAAAACTCATGAAAAAAAAAAGTTTTTTTGATTTTTTTGAAAAAAACTGCTGAATTTTATAATTTTAAAGGAAAAAACGTATTATTTTTTTTTTTATGATAAAAAAAGTCTTTAGTTCTTAGAAATTGCGAAAATTTAACCAGGCCAGGAGTCGGAATCCTTGATTTGAGCTATTTTTCTTCATTAAAAAGGAATTTTATTGAGGAAAACGAGAATATCGCAGGGATTTTGCTGCCACATGCGTATTTATTCAGTAAAAAACCAGAAATTACTAAAAAAATTCATTTGGGATTCACGGTTTTCATTTAATTTATTGAGTTTTTTTATCGTATTTTATCGTATTTTTTGTCGCTTTTTAAATGAAGATTTCTTTAGAGATTCTCCATCAAAATTTAATGACGAAAAACCTGAAAAAACTGTTGTTTTTCAGAAAAATCTCATTTATTAGAATAAAACTCGTTCAAAAAGAAATTCCTTTGATTTTATTACAAGAAAAATCAGCGATTTTAGCGAAAATCGTGAAGAAACTGATGAAATATGGGATAATTGCAATAATTGATAATTATATTGATTGTTCTTTGAAATTTCAAGGAAAAATCAATGCAAATGAGATATATGCGTTTAATAATGAGGGGGTTTGTTTAGAAGGATTGATCTATTCTTTTACTGTTAAAGGCTCCAATTTTAATTTTGAGGGGTATTTAACTGAGTTTATCCATATGATTTATGCAACTTTGGTGCCTGCGATACCTGCAATATATGTAAATTATAAAGAAAATTTATCAATGATAAATTTAACGATAAAATTCAATGATTAAAATTCAATGATAAAATTCAATGATAAATTTAACGATAAAATTCAATGATAAAATTCAATAATTAAAATTTATCAATGAAATTTATCAATGAAATTTATCAATAAAATTTGAAATTTAATGATAAATTTGTTATTTTGTAGATAGATGCTGATGATTTGAGTGAAAATGAATATCTGAAGACTTTGGATCTTATGAATAAATACGATGAAAGAAAACTGCCGTGGAGATTCGCCTTTTATTTCGGAAAACATTACAATGATTATGAGAACTTAGAAGATAAAATCCATGCATACAGTGAAGCTTCTCTCGGTTTTCTTTTATTTCTCTCTATATAATTCCTGATTTTTCTAGGCATTTATGTATAATAAAGATAGATATTGATGGAAAATTAGAAAATAAACTTAAAAAAAACCAAAAAAAGCTTAAAAATACTACAATTTCATTTAAAAATACAGAATATATATCCCAAATTCATTATTCGAAGTTGAGGCTGTGCACAGCATATTTGCGATTGGCACCCAAGTGATATTAATTAAATGATGATTAACCTTCCAAGTCGCTAAAACCTCATAATTCTTCATCGAGATCATCTTAATGGTATTATCGAAGCTGCATGATATCAGCAGTTCATTCTTCTCTTCAAAGAAGAAATCCGTGACAAAATGCGTATGAATTTCTAGACTTTTTATCAAATCCATTGATTTCACGTTCCAAATCTTAATAACCTTATCATTCGAACACGAGATCAGTATTTTTTTCCCTTTTTCTTTGCTTTTATAGAACTTCAGTCTCAGAATTTTATCATTATGTGCATTAATCTTCCTCTCAGGTATCATATTCTTCCCAGTACAGTTGAAAAAATAGATCTTTCCCCTGATATCGCCTGCAATAACCCTTAAATTCTTCTCCCATTCCCCATTTTCCAATGAGAAAATCTCGCTTTCAGTCTCTTTGAACACTTTTTTGCAGTTCCCACTCTCGATATTCCAAAGCCTCACCTTTCTATCAGACCCCCCTGAGCTTAGAATATCGGTTTTTTCGTTATAGACTAAATGTCCTACCCAGCCTTCATTCCCATATAGCGTTTTCAAACATTTCCAAGTGCCCATTTTCCAGAGCTTTATCGTATGGTCCTGACTTGCTGATATCAGGATTTTCTGGGTTTCTAAGAAAATTAGATCATATATTTGTCCTTTATGTCCAGTTAAAACAGCAATACAGGAATTCTTTAGGTAGTTCCAGACACGGATTTGACCGTCTTGTGAACAACTTGCGATAAGAGGAGTGTTACCTGCTGCTCCCAGGGAAACGATACGACGGATGTAGTTATGGTGACCTTCTAATAAGCCTTGCTCAGGCTCAGCAACTTCTTTTAATAGGAGGATGTTATCCTAAATAGTGGAAAATAAGAGGATTTAATGATGAAAATTAATTATTTACGATAGAAATCTGGTTTAGAACAAAGCGGAAATCAGTATCTAGTGCTTTAAGTGTTTTTTGTATGATTTTAGAGAGTTTCGAGTCAAACATCGATAACCGTGAAAGCGAAAGGTCCAAAGCATTATTCAGGCATTTCAGATCAAATAACGATGAATCGGCAAGGGTTTTTTCTTCAGATTTCAAGAGAAACTCTAAACAAGTCGAAATTAACTTTTGAAGGCCTTCAGTTGATTTGGGAAGGCCTTGTTGGAAATCTCTTTGCAAATCGAGTATTTGATGGGCTTTTTGAAGGAAAAACAGTTCTGAATCTGTGTTGAAAATGTCGAGAAGTTTCGATTTGAGGGTTTCGATGATAATGTTGAAGCTTTTTTGAAAATCATTGAGATTTTGAAGGTATTTATCTTTAATTTCCGAGAAATTCGATATTCGGGTTTTGAGCTTCATTAGGTCATAATTCGGAGTTTTTTGACAGAGGTTTGTCTGGAAAGAGGTCAGGAAAATCTCGATGGGAATTACCATATGGCCAGAATGGTTCTCGTAAAGACAGTAATGACAGATGGCTTCGTTGCTGCAACATCGCTTGTCGGTGCAGACTAAGATTAGATTGTGTGTTGAATGGTTTGGTTTTGAACAAAAAAATGACATTTTTTTGTTTATTTTTTTTCTTTGAATTAATTTTTTAATTAAAAGTTCTTGTAAAATAAAATAAATTTTAAAATATGTGATTTTTCGATCATTTCGCATAAAAACGAACAAATACTAAAAAAAAATATGTTTAATTTTATCGGTTTTTTTGCGTTTTAATTTTTTTCTCTTAAAACCTATTTAATCGCAAACATTCCCATT
>JFJP01012275.1_pt1 | contig 15946 bp, 14 predicted proteins | sample 431651 | NCBI WGS metagenome assembly JFJP01 (sample SAMN02602958, study PRJNA72255) | Microbial mat metagenome, whole genome shotgun sequencing project. | biome: fresh water; feature: sink hole; material: water; isolation source: purple microbial (photo- and chemosynthetic) mats found in... | reverse complement strand
GACGGCGCGTGGATCGCATTCCGCACCCAGGATGGACTTGGCGGCGAGGATGTTCGTGTGGTGCGTCGGGATGGCTCGGAACTAAAAAGTATCTCGGCTAGTTTGCCCGCCGAAGGTAAGCCGTACATTATGGATGGTTGGATGATGGACAACATTATCATGCGCTCGGCGTTACCCGGCGCTTCTGGCAATGCGTACACTTCTTATCTTGTGCGTGCCAGTGATGGTTCTGCGCGCCCGATATTTGAAGCAGGCGTGACCCTGGAGCAATTTACAGCCGCGCCAGATGCAAGCCTGCTGGCGTATGATGAATATGATTCTACAAGCCAAACGCACATCTTGAAGGTGATGGAGACCGATGGCTCAAACCCTGTACCCTTGGCGAACTTCACAGGCGGGAGCATCTATCCCATTGTCTGGTCGCCAAACAGCCAGTGGGTCGCCTTCAACTATTACAGTAGTTTTACCAACGGCGCGCCCGCTGCCGAGGTATATATCGTCAGCCGCGATGGGCAGACTCTGTCTTCGATTTATAAAGGCACAACTATTGGGCGGTTGGTATTTTCTCCAAACGGGAAATATCTGCTGGTAGAGGAGACCACCTCCGCTTCGGGCGGACAACTGTTTTTGGTGAACCTATCCACGCTGGAAACGAAAATGCTTCAAGCTCCAGGCTTGTCCACCGATACCGACTGGTACGCGCCTTCATGGAGACCGTGAAGCGAGTAAACGCGAAGTACACGAAGGTTAATAGATGAAAGGCTTTTACTTGGTGTTCCTTAGTGACCTTCGTGTTTAATTGGTTTTTGCAGTAGAGTCATAAATGAATCGTAACTACTTTAGAGAGCGTTTCTTAAGTCAGATACTAACTCGGACAAGCCGACCTGCGGCAAAAAGAATTTGAACCACGGAGATACGAAGACACAGAGAAAATACTTAAAAGAACTCCGTGACTCAGTGTCTTCGTGGTTGGCAAAAATTCTTGTCGCTGCGCGAAAAGCAAGCATTTAACTTCTAAGTTCCTAAAGATTTTTCCTGCAAACCACAGCCATACTTTGCGAGAAACTTCCGTTTAAGGATTTGTGAAGTCTGAGGTTACAATCAACTTATGCCCGAAAAATCGATTCCCCTCACTCAATAGGTTGATATGACAAATTCTCTTTCCTCCCTGCTCGAAAAATCCATTTCCGCGCGCGCTTCATTGATTGACCCCAGCCACGAATCAGCCTTCCGCCTCTTTAACGGCTTTATCGAAGGCTGCCCCGACATTGTCATTGATCTGTATGCTTCAAATTTGGACTTGGGCGCAATCCTTGTTGAGGAAGCGCGTCAACTTCTCAATAATTCCCTCCCCTGGCTCCGCGCGGGAATTGTCAAAACACGTAATGGCGTAACACCGCAGGAGAAACGCGGCAAACTTTTGTTTGGCACAGAACTGGATCGTAAAATAAAGGAACACGATACATGGTATGCGATTGACCTGACTCTCAATCGTGACTCAAGTTTGTATCTTGATACGCGGAACTTGCGAAAATGGATTATTGAAAACTTGGTTTTTAACACCTTTGCCTATACCGGCAGTTTTGGAGTTGCTGCACTCAAGGGTGGAGCCAGCCGCGTGGTACAGGTGGATTTGAACCGCGAGTTCCTCAATATCGCCAAGCAATCCTACGCCCTCAATGGTTTTCCAATTCAAAAAGGAGACTTTATTGCCAGGGATTTTTTTGAGCAGGTTGGTAATATGAAACGCACAAATCACCGTTTTGATTGTGTTTTCATTGACCCGCCATTTTTCTCGTCCACCGCAAAAGGCAAGGTGGATCAGGTGAATGAAAGCGCCCGCCTCATCAATAAAGTTCGTCCGCTGATCCATGATGGCGGCTGCCTGGTTGCGATCAATAATGCGCTCTTTGTCGGTGGCGGCGAATATATGCAAACGCTTGAGGCATTATGCAAGGATGGTTACTTGAAGATCAAGGAGCTTATTTCTGTGCCGCAAGATTTTACAGGCTATCCTGAAACTCATGTGGGGAATCCAATCACTGACCCGGCTCCGTTTAATCATTCAACGAAGATTGCCATTCTCGAAGTAAAGAAATTAAAATGAGATGAAGTTGGGTATTGATTCTTACTGAAAATCCCCTGCTGTATATTTTCATTTTTACCGCAAAGAACGCCTGCCCTAATGGGGGCGTGCTGGAAATTTTTCACCGCAAAATCCTATTGAAAATGCAAGGTGGGGATGTCATCTACAGATTTATAATGCCTTGAAGTAGATTAAGTAAATCGTCGAAAATAATTTTACAAACCATTCCTTCTCTTTAGAAGGCTAAGCCCCCGAAACGTAGAAGACATGCATAAAAACGTTCAAACATTTCCTTATTTGTGATTTAAAATATGTAGCAGCCTGCTGTGAAAATCAAAATTAAAAGTTTCCTCTTTAGAAATCATATCGAGCAGCCCGCTATTCGTGATTTGTACGAATGGCGCGCGCGCGTTCTCGACGGGATTTTACGCGGCATTTTTATTATTTGGATGTTCGCCCTTGTCAGCGGCATCAACAATGTTTTTGAGCTTTATCTTTATCGGCAGACGACCTCTGACCGTGACCTGGCTATCGCAGTTTCTTTGGTTTCCATTTATGTAGCCTCCACTGCTTTGCTTATCATTAGCACATTTAACCGCAAATTGAAATATGAACTGCGCGCCGGTTTATTTCTTTTTGTACTTTATACATTGGGGACGATCGGTTTGATCGTTGCCGCTTTGAGCGGTGACGGACGTGTATTTTTATTCGCATTTATTATTTTTTCCCCCATCTTCTTTGATTATCGTTACAGCCTTTTTGCATTGGCGCTTGGCATACTTACTTTAGCGGTCGTCGGCTGGCTTCAGATTTCAGCCGTTATTGTTGTTCCCGCTCAAAATCAGATTAACTCCACGGATGGCGGCGCATGGGTAAGTGGCAGTCTGGTCCTGATCGGACTGAGCATAGCCGCGCTGATTTCGATTACCTATCTTTTACAAGCCCTGTCAAAGAGTCTTGGTGAGGCGCGCGAATCTTTGAGCCGTGAACAAAAACTCAGCCGCATGTTTCACGCCATCAGCGATATTAACCAATTGATTGTGCGCGAACAAGATCAGGAAACACTTTTGTTCAAAGCCTGTGAGCGCCTGACTGCCGGGCTTGGCTATGGTTTTGTGTGGATCGGTTTGCTCGAATCAGATGGAATCACGTTTAAGTTGGCGGCATCTGCCGGTGACATCATTGACCCTGCTCAGTTTTCTATGCGGCTGAATGAGAATGACAATCGGATTTTTTGCGCCGTATCTGCCATGCGTTCTGGTGAAATTTTCCGCATGGATGTGGCGTCTGAAGACAACTTGTGCGCGGTTTGTCCCCGCCACATGCAAAATAAAAAACGATCTGCCATTGCCCTGCCGCTTTTTAGAGATGACCGCAAGTTTGGCGTTCTGGTCATGGAGCATCTTCAATCTTCGGTTTTGTTTGACGAAGATGAGATTAAACTTCTTAAAAAACTGGTTGATGACCTGGCGTACGCTCTGAGCCACCTTGAAGCAAACCATCGCCTGCAAACTTACGCCCGTCATCAGGCATTTCTAAATGAAATTACGCAAAATGCGCTTGAAACACCTGATCTCGAAAAAATGCTTCAAAAATTTATTAATGGGCTTGAAAACGCCCTGAACGCAGATGGATATTACATTGCGCTATGGGACGAGGTTCGGCGGCTGCCGGCTCAGTTTATAGGCTCAAGTGAAATCCAGGATATTTTTCAGGATGCCTCTACAAAAATCAAGTTAGGTGACAGGATATTAAGTCAATCCATTCTTGATGCCGGTCGGACCTTAGTGATAGACGACGTTATGAATACGCCTCACATTAGTCCGCATGTTGCCGCTTTATTTCCGGTTCGTTCAGCACTGGGGTTACCGCTCATTGCCCAAAATCATAAACTTGGCGCGCTTGTCTTTGGCTTCCGCGAGGCGCATCAATTTACGCCCGATGAAATCGAATTTGGCGAGCAAGCTTCCAGGCAAATTGCACTCTCCATTTTAAAAGCCAACCTTGATAATGCAACCCGCGCAAGGGCTGTCGAACTTGGACGTTTATATGCCGCCGCCTTGGATATATCTTCCAGCATGATTGACCTGCCTGTCCTGCTGCAAAAGCTTGCCAATCACACAACAGAAGCATTGGATGCAACCAGTGGAAACATCATCTCTGTTGATTTAGCTGAATCGACCATGCAGGTCGTAGCCGAATATTGGAGCGATGCTGCCGCGCCCAGTGAAATACAGGCAGATTTGGGCATGATTGTTTCCATCGATGATTATTCAACCATCATGGACTCAATGATCGCCGGCAGGGCAATTACCTTGCACTCAGATACTGAATGCATGACCAAGGTTGAGGCAGCGCAGTTCGTAAAATATGGCATCCAATCCATGTTGTTCGTTCCTATCATCGCGAACGGTAAATTATTGGGCAGTATTGAAATTTGGGAAAGCCGCAAACGGCGCGAGTTTACGCTGGCTGAAATTCGCCTGGCGCAGGCAATGGCGGGGCACGCCGCTGGCATCCTTGAAAAGTCCAGGTTGTTTGAAAGACTCGAACAGCGCGAAGCCTACTTCCGCGCGTTGATCGAAAATTCTGCCGAAGGGATCGCCATTCTGGACGCACAGGGAAGCATTCTCTATATTGCTTCTGCTGAAGAGGAAATGACCGGGTATAAGACGGAAGAACAGCAGGGGAAAAACATATTCAACCATATTCACAGGGATGATCTGCCCGGCTTGATTCAGGCTTTTGAGGAGGGAATTGCAATACCGGGCACGATTCGGACTGTTCAATTTCGCCTGCGGCATCAAACTGGCGGCTGGCGTTATTTTGAAGCCACCGGTCACAATATGCTGAATGATCCGCATGTAAACGGCGTTGTCATAAATTATCGTGATATTACCGAGCGCAAGCAGGTTGAGCAGGCTCTGCAAGAGAACCAATCCCGCCTTGAGTCAGTTATCACCACAGCATTAAACGGCATTATCACCAGCAATTCTGAACACCAGATTGTCCTTTTCAACCCTTCGGCTGAAAGAATATTTGGCTGTTCAGCCAGTGAAGCCATTGGTCAAAGTTTGGAAAAGTTTATTCCAGATCGCTACCGTCATAACCATGCCGATCGTATCCGCGAGTATTCAGAAACAAATATATCAAGCCGTCATAAGGGATTGTTGAGTTCATTATACGGCTTGCGCGCCAATGGAGAAGAATTCCCCATGGAGGCATTCATCTCCCAGTCTGAAATTAATAACCAGAAGTTTTTCACGGTTATTTTTCAGGATATCACCGACCGTAAACGCGCCGAAGAGAATTTGCGTCACCGCGCGTACGAACTCGAAACACTTGTTATGGCTTCTTCTGATTTTCGTACTGCGCCAAGTGTTGGCGCAATGATACCCATTTTGGCGAAGCAGGCTCTGCGAGCGGTTACAGGGGATTATGTCGCAATCTTTTTGCTTGATCCAGAGAACGAAGACTACGTTTTGCGCGGTTGGTATTCTATAAATGGAAAATTTGAAGCGCCTACGCCTGAAAACACAACACTGCGCCATAAACCCGGCGAAGGAATTACGGGCCACGTTGCAGCCACAGGTGATATATATGTCACTGAAGACATTCAAAAAGACCCCCATGTGTTCATCTTGGATGGCGAGCAGGAACGTCTTAAGGATTTACATGGGGGTATTTCACTCCCAATTCGCGCACAGGAAAAAGTGATCGGCGTTCTGCATATCCGTACTGCCAGTCATCGTATTTTTACCGAGACCGAAATTCGCCTGTTGATTGCCCTGGTCGAAACCGCAGGAAACGCCATTCATCGCGCCATGTTGTTTGAGCAAACACTTCAACATTCCGAAGAAATTACCAATGCATATGATAATACCCTGGCTGGTTGGGCGCGCGCCCTTGAATTGCGCGATGAAATCACCGAAGGTCACACCCGTCGTGTGACAGAATTAACCATCAAATTGGCGCGCGCCATGCACATTCCTGAACATGATATTGTGCATATTCGCCGCGGCGCGCTGTTGCATGATATTGGGAAAATGGGCATCCCAGATTCGATCCTGCATAAGCCCGGGGCATTCACAGCGCAGGAGCGATTTATTATGGAACAACATACACAATATGCCTACCAAATGCTTTCGCCCATTTCATTCTTGCAGCCCGCTCTTGATATTCCACGCTGTCATCACGAGCACTGGGATGGTAACGGCTACCCGCGTAAATTAAAGGGCGAGGAAATACCGCTCTCCGCCCGTATTTTTACAGTGGTAGATGTGTGGGATGCGCTGACATCTGACCGCCCCTATCGCCTTGCGTGGACGTTTGAAAAAACTCTTCAATATATCCGTGAGCGCGCTGGCACACAATTCGACCCGGATGTTGTGGATGCCTTCTTCTCTTTGGACCTAGGCTAAACCTACAATCCCAAGTCGCGCCGCATCAAATCTTCGATTGTTTCGCGTCTCTGAATCAGCCGCGCCTGTCCTGCTTCCAACAGCAAAACGGCGGGTTTGCGTGAACCATTGTAATTTGATGACATGCTCAAATGATACGCGCCCGAAGCAGGGATGGCAACCAAGTCCCCAGTCTCGATTTTCGGCATTTGCAAATCTTCGAGCACCACATCTCCAGATTCGCAATAGGGTCCCGCAATGGATACTTTCCCTGTGTTTTCGCCGCTTGGGTTTGATACTGCCAGACAGGAATATCTCGCCCCATACATTGCATGGCGCGGATTGTCCGTCATGCCGCCATCGGTCAGCAGCCACACTTTCTCGCCGCGCTGTTTGATGGCTCCTACACGGTAGACTGCCACCCCCGCCCGCGCCACCAGACTGCGCCCAGGCTCCAAATGTAAATGGGGGAGGGAAAGCCCGCGCGCTTTACAACCTTCGATTATGTTTTCTGCAATTACCCGCACATATTCATTTGGGTCAGGCTGAGGCAGCTCATCCTCGTGATACGCCACGCCCCAGCCGCCGCCAGGGCTGAAATGCCATTCATCCGTAAATCCAATTTCAGTTGCCAGATCAAGCCCCAGCTCGATCGCCGCTTTCAGCGGGCTGGCATCACGGAAATTGGAGCCTTGGTGAAAGTGAATTCCATTCAAGGGCAGGTTGTTTGCCTTGCAAAATTGCACAGCTTCCATAATTTCTTCGCTGGTCATGCCAAATTTGCTGTCGTGCTGACCGGTTTGCGTGTGCGCGTGATGTGTTGTGACGGCAACTCCAGGAAGAAGGCGAAGCCATAAATTGGGGAGTTGGGAATTTGGAATTGGGGGCTGGTCTGCGATGCGATGAAGCTCGCCGAGATTGTCCACCACAATTGTGCCCGCATACTTTATCGCGGACTGCAGATCTGCGCTTGATTTATTCACGCCATGCACAAGGATATGCTTATTCGGTACGCCGCCCGCAACTGCCATGGCGATCTCACCCTCACCAGTGCAATCCACATACAGCCCGTGAAGTTGAGTCCATTGCGCCACGGCGAGATTCAAAAATGCTTTGCCCGCATACGTGATGGATGCCGGCGCGGGGTAGTGGGACAAAAGCGCCGATTGATAATCTGCCGCTGAAGAATCCATCGTGGCGCGGTCATAAAGATATAACGGGGTACCATGTTCTTTTGCCAGTGCCGACAGGTCATGCCCGGCAATGGTCAAGGTGTTTTTTTGGATGGTTGTGGTAATGGGGAAAAGTTGAATGCGATTCAAGGGAACATCCTTTCATATCATAAAGTAGGTCGGGAGACATCCCGACCTACTGATTATTCGTCGAAGAATAAACCCCACCACACCTCCCAATTTTGCATGGGAGTTGGCACAGGGGGCGCGGTGGGCGCGATCACGGGCTGGCTTCCTGGCTGGACAACGGGAACAACGGGTTGGTCGCCTTCCAGAACATAATGACCTTCAGTGCGCGCCCATTCATCCACCGCCGCAGTCGAATTGGCATAAGCGACCTGGGTTTGCAATGCCATCTGGGTTTGTATGGATTGCGTTGCCAGCGTGCGAACTCCATCACGCTGATCATTTAGTCGGTTCAATTCTTCAAGGCGCGAATTAAATTCAATCACCAGCAGGATCAAAACAAAGATACCAAAGAAAATAGCAACACGTCGAAAGTTGATTTGGATATTTGGCATGTCTGTATCTTAATCGTTTTTTTGCGCGCATGCAAAGGTTTTAATCTTGCATTTTAGGCGTAACTTTTTGCGACAATATACATCCAATAAACAACTTAAAATTAAATTTAGGAGTTTTGTGAAAAATGGAAATGATTATTGATTTTCCCGGCGGCGCTCGCGTAGACGCTCATTTTGGTCCTCATACTGTAATGACTGACCAACCCCCAGTTGCAGGCGCCCCGACACCCTTTGCTGTATTCCTTGCCTCCATTGGCACATGCGCGGGCATCTATGTCCTCGGCTTCTGTCAGCAGCGCGGAATCCCCACCGACGGCATCCGCATTATTCAGCGTATGCACAGCCGCCCCATGAGCGGCATGATCGAAAAGATTGACCTCGAAATTCAGGTTCCTGAAGGCTTTCCAGAAAAATATCGCCCTTCCCTAATTCACACCGCAGAATTGTGCGCTGTCAAAAAACACCTCGAAAATCCGCCCAAGTTTGAAGTCAGTACCAAGGTCGTGTAACCTACTAATAACTCTTTCGTGGAGGGCGCCCTCCACGAAAGAGCAGTAATAAAATGTGCCTGTCAATCGTGTATACTACCCTCATACACTTTTAGACTGGACACATTCAATGATTGAAACAACAACTCAAGCCGACATCTCACTTGAAGCCCTGCGTGCCGGTGACCCCGCCGAGTTTGCCCGACTCGTAGATGCGTACTCCGCTCCGATTTACCGCTTGGGGCTGCGAATGCTCGGAAATCAACAAGATGCCGAAGATGTTCTGCAAAACACATTTCTTAGCGCGCTCACGCATCTCTCCAATTTTGAAGGGCGTTCCAGCATCTTAACCTGGCTGTACCGTATTGCCGTCAATGAAGCCCTCATGTCCATACGGCGCGGCAAGCCGGAAGTTAATATTGATGATGTTGAGTCAAGCGACGATACCGACGACCTTTCCCCAACTCAATTTGTAGATTGGGGCGCGCTGCCCGAGGATATATTGCTTTCCTCTGAAGGTAAAAAAGCACTCGACCATGCCATTCAAAATCTACCGGAAAACATGCGTATGGTTTTCCTCTTGCGTGATATTCAAGAGTTATCCATAAAGGATACCGCTGAAACGCTGGGACTGACCGAGTCCAATGTAAAAATTCGCCTTCTTAGAGCGCGTTTATCCTTACGCGAACAATTATCTGTTTATTATGGCGAACGGATGAATCAGGAGAAAACAAATGACTGAATCCACCCATTCCAACTGTAAATCTCTGCTGGGTACGCTTTCTGACTATGTAGATGGTGACCTGCGCGAAGAATTGTGCCGCGAGATCGAAAAACATATTGCGGAATGTGAAGACTGCCGCATTGTTGTAGATACAACCCGCAAGACGATTGACCTCGTCCACGCTTCGAACTACCCGCAAACGGATCTGCCAGACGAAGTGCGGAATCGCCTCTTCAAGCGGCTCAATCTTGCGGCGTACTTGAAGCCGTTACCCAAATAAAGCATCAAGCCCAATCGGTGACACCTGTTTGTATCTTTTTCCATTTGCGCGCATCCAAATTCCATAAAGCGATTGTCAAAATTTTTTTGGAGTAGATAAATGGAAAAACTTCTCAATGAACAGATCATAGATCAGGTCAAACAAGCATTTGCTCAAATGAAAGAGCCGGTTCAGATTTTATTTTTTGGGTCGCGTGAAAATTGTGACTACTGCGCCGAGGCAAAGCAGCTTCTTGAAGAACTTACGGCTGTTGATGAAAAACTTGGACTAAGTATTTACGATCTTCAGGATAATGCCGATGTGGCTGCCCAGTTCAATGTGGACAAAGCGCCTGGCATTGTTATTGCCGCCAAAGACGGCGACCAGATTGTTGACTTTGGTATTCAATACTCCGGTATCCCCTCTGGTCACGAGTTCGGCGTATTGATCAATGATATTCTGCTGGTCTCAGGTCGTGACTCAGGACTTAGCGAAAGTGTGCGCGAATTCCTGAAACACCTCGAAAAGCCATTGCACTTGCAGGTTTTTGTAACCCCTACCTGACCTCATTGCCCGCGAGCCGTGCTGCTCGCTCATCAGATCGCCATGGAAAACCCCGCCATGATCCGCGCGGAAGGTGTTGAAGCCACCGAATTCCCAGACCTTGCAAATCAGTTCAACGTGCGGGGTGTTCCGCAGACAGTCATCAATGCCGGGAGTGGGTCAGTGGTTGGCGCAGTCCCCGAACAGAACTTGATCGCCGAGATCAAGCGTGCCATGAACTAAAAGTCCAGCGTCCCGCAGGTTTGTCTCATCAAGGGTCTTTGAGCTGACAGCCTGCGGGATGTTTTATCAATTAATTCAAATTTCAAAGATTGTGCAGGTTTGATATGCCAAAGAAAATTCATCGTCGCAAAAAAAATAATTCCAGTCGCAGCCCGCTTTTTGTGGGCGTAGGTGTGGCATTGGTTGGACTGATGGTTGTACTCCTCTTGTTGTTTGGCAAAAAAAATGAGGCAGATCAGCAATCAACTTCGGCGAATCCGTCTTCACCTTCCTCTTATTCGGTCACTCCGGTGGAAGTCAATTATGCCGCCCCTGAACTTGCGCTTGAAAATGTGAACGGGAATTCGGAATCATTGGTTGATTACCGTGACAAGGTTGTGTTGGTGAATAATTGGGCAACCTGGTGCCCGCCCTGTAAGGCAGAAATTCCCACCCTGCAAGAATATTATAAGGCGCATAGCGAGGAAGGTTTTGTGATTATTGGCGTTGAGGCTGGCGAACCACAATCTGAAGTTGCTGAATTTGTCGAAGGCAGTGTCATCACCTACCCAATTTGGATTGACCTTGAAAATGCCTCCTTGCGCGCGTTTGGCGCTTCGGGATTGCCAAATTCATTTGTGATTGACCGTAAAGGTATGGTGCGCCTGACTTGGGTGGGTGAGATCAACTTTGCCATGCTTGAGAAATACGTTACCCCCATTATTGCCGAAAATTAAACCCAATTTTGCCAAGCCCCCAAAAGGGCAGGCATAGATGGAATTTATTTTCAAATTCACCACAGGGGGAGCGCTCAAAGGTTGTTAGGTGGAGCGCAAAATCTCCCGATTTTGCCGCCAAGGTCAGGGGACTTTGGACTCCGTGCCTAACAACTGTTTATGTCAAAATGCAGGCGGCGGTCACTTTTCTAAAAGTGACCGCCGCCTGTTTATTATTTCCTTGCCTGTTGCAGTTTGGTAAAAGCAAGTTTTGCAGGATGTAGCGATGCCAGCATGAGGGCAGTAATTAAAACCGCTGAAGTTAAACACCAGGCGCAAGTTGCGCCGATAACAAACGGTTCGAGGAAGGTGAGGTAGATCGAAAAGAACACGCCAAATACCGACATGGCAAACATGGCAAGCGCCGCGAGATCTGCAATTTGTTCTTTGGCGAAGCGCGTGTTTAACCATGCAAGGAGTATCGCCGCATAGCCAGCCAACCCCATCACACCGATGGGAAGTATTCCAAACAGGCGGGCATATTCACTTTGCTGGACGGTGTTGCAATCGCCGACGGGACCGCAGACGGCAGCCACCTGTGCCGTCTCGACGTATGCCAGGTAGCCCGCCACTCCAAAGCCAAAGACGCACAATATTGGAACTAGCCAACTCGGGTTATTTTTGCCCGTGCTTCTTTTTCCCTGCCGAAATTGGAATCCAGTCCAGGCTACTGTGCCGATCATGCCAGCCAGCACGATGACTGCAAGTGTATTTCCTGCGGAATCCTGCGCAAATTTTTCTTGCCAGGTGAGGTCTGCCTGTTGCGGAATTGTCGGGGAGGTTGGGGCTGGGGTTGTAGAATCAACTGCCGGCGTGGATTCTGTTGCTGTCATTGCTTCGCGCAAGCCTGGGATGTTGGGCCAATCCAATCCGCCTTGTGCTAGGTGGGTTTCGATCAAGATCGGCAGTTGTTCGGGGATATCTACAGAGCCAACCAGATATTGGTCGCCGATTACCAGAAATGGGACGCCGCCTTGTTCCAGTTTGAATTTGTCGAGCGCGGCGAGAAAGATGGTTTGCCCCTCTGGTTGGTTGACATTCACGCCGATGATTTCAAATTGTTTTCCGTATTTTTCGATTAAAGGCGGCAGTGTTTCGTTAATGACTTGTTCGCAGTGCGGGCAGGTGGGCGAGTAGAAGAGGACGGCGCGCACGACTGGCTCTGTTTGTGCGCCGACATTGCTGACGGGGATGAATAGCGAACTAAAAAGAAGGATGGCGATCATAAGGAAATATCGTTTCATTTTTCACTCCGTGTTTCGTACCAGCCTGTGCGTACGTTTGTCCGCAGGTCGAAATCTGGCACATAGGGTTTGATGTCGAGCAGCGGCGTTCCATCCAGCGTATCTATTCCCTCGACGGTTAGGATGTTAGTCTCGCGGGATAGCAGCTTGACGATGGAAATACCAATTGGGTTTGGGCGATATGGATAGCGGGTGGCGAATATGCCGTGTTCCTGATCGTCCAAAAACGGCTTGACCTGTAATTTGTATCCCGATGATTCGTGAAAGGCATACAAAAGATAGATGTGTGACAGGGCTTCGATGTCCTGTAATCCATCTGAGAATTCAGGCAGAACTTCCACATAGCCGATGGCTTGCGAGCGCGCAGCTTGGATGGGCGTTTTGCTTTTCTCAGTAAATGGCGCGTGGATGATGCCGATGGGGCGCATGGTGAAGTCCATAATACTATAATTTTACTCTACTGAAAGATGTATCAGGTAAACAAAAAGCCCTGAGCATTAGAAAATGCCCAGGGCTGATATGACTGAATGAATTTATAAGCCAGCAGCTTTTTTCAATGCCGCAGCCTTGTCGGTTTTTTCCCAGGGGAATTCGATGTCGTCGCGTCCAAAGTGACCATACGCGGCAGTGTTGCGGTAGATGGGGTTGCGCAAGCCAAGGTCGCGGATGATTGCACCCGGGCGCAGGTCGAAGTGTTCGCTGACGAGTGCGGGAATCTTTTCGTCTGCAATTTTTGCGGTGCCGAAGGTTTCCACATTCACCGAGAGCGGGTGAGCCACGCCGATGGCGTACGCCACCTGCACTTCCACGCGGTCAGCGATCCCCGCAGCGACGATGTTCTTCGCCACGTAACGCGCCGCATACGCCGCGGAGCGGTCTACCTTCGTGGGGTCTTTCCCTGAGAACGCGCCGCCGCCATGACGTCCCATGCCGCCGTAGGTATCTACGATGATCTTGCGTCCGGTCAAACCTGCATCGCCCATGGGTCCGCCAACCACAAAACGTCCGGTGGGGTTGACATAAATCTTCAAATCTTTGTCCACCATGTCTTTCGGCAAAACAGGATTGATGACATGCTCGATGATTGCGGCGCGGATGTCTTCCTGCGAAATTTCGGGCGCGTGCTGGGTGGAGATCAGCACGGTGTCAATGCGCTTCGGCTTGCCGAAAGCATACTCGACAGTGACCTGACTCTTGCCGTCCGGGCGCAGCCATTCTAGTGTGTTGTCCTTGCGGACTTCGCTCAGACGGCGGGCAAGTTTGTGCGCCAGATAAATGGGCATGGGCATGAGGGTGGCGGTTTCGTTGCAGGCGAAGCCGAACATCATACCTTGATCGCCCGCGCCGATTTTGTCGAGGTCTTCCTGGTCGCCGCCTTTGGCTTCCAGTGACTGGCTGACGCCCATGTCAATATCAGGGCTTTGGCTGGCAACGGCAGAAAGCACGCCGCAGGTATGTCCGTCGAAGCCTTTCTTGGCGCGGTCATAACCGATCTCATTCACCACCTTGCGGACGAGTTCGTCGAAGTTGACGTAGGCTTTGGTGGTGATTTCACCCAACAACATTACATATCCGGTCTTGATGGCTGTTTCGCAAGCCACACGCGACATGGGGTCCTGTTCGAGACAAGCATCCAATACCGCATCCGAGATTTGATCGCACATCTTGTCGGGATGACCTTCGGTAACTGACTCTGATGTGAACATCAGGCTGGGTGAAGACATAAAGGTATTGCTCATTGTTGTTATTTCTCCTTAAGAAAATAGAATTGCCCTTTCAGCGTGAAAGGGCAATTTTGCATAATGCTTATCTACCCTCTCATCTCCCAGAAATCTATCTGTCGGATTTGGCACCATATTCAATTTACATTGACTGGTTGTCGAGGCATCGCAGGGCCGTTCCCTCCGCCTCTCTGGATAAGAGCGCCGTATTCGGGCTATTGAATTGTGCCGCGATAATACCATAGGGTTGTTGATGAGTAAAGATAAATATTGAAAATGTTGCGTATTCCGTTACATACGAGGTGCGAAATAAACTGTGAGCTGGTACTGCTCAATCATCAGCCGCGCACCTGAAACCGATTTTGACTGAACTGCGTCCATAATAGGCACTGTCGTTTGACAGTTTGCTTGGATCAGGTCCCACTTCGTAGCCGCGGTTTGAAGTTCGCAGGTTGAAAAGATTATCCTGATACGAACCTCCGCGAATCACGCGCAGGTGATTTAGCCCGCCGCTTTCGGGTCCTGTCGGGTTCATGGTTGGGGAATTTTCATAATATTTGACGTTGTAATAATCTGCGACCCATTCCCAGACATTGCCAGCCATGTCCAGCGCGCCAAAGGGACTTGCGCCGAGGGCATAGGACCCTACGCGGGTTACATCGCCAACGATGTTGTTGGCGTTTGAGTTTTGTTCGTTGGGTGGTTCATTGCCCCAGGGATAATTTCGCATGTCTTCGCTGCGGGCAGCGCGTTCCCATTCGGCTTCGGTGGGGAGTCTGCGCTCTGCCCATTCACAATAGGCGTTGGCATCGTACCAGGTGATTTGGATGACAGGGTAGTCATTGAATTCAGGGTTGCCGAAATAATCACGTTGATTATCAGAGTTGACTTTTACCGGTGGGCGGCACACACCTGCCTGTACACATAGTTCATACATACCGTTGGTTACTTCCACTTGATCGATCCAAAACGCGTCGAGGGTGACATCGTGCGCGGGGAGTTCGTCATTCTCCATCAGAATATCCATCCCGCCCATTTTGACCAATCCTGCCGGTACAAAGAGTTGAGTCATGCCGTCTTGGGGTGAGATTTTTATCGTCTCAGGCGTGGGTGTAATTTTTGGTATGGCTGTGAACGGAACCTGTATTTGCGTGGCGGTTGGCTGCGCGAACGCGGCTGTGGATGGGGGAGGTGTGGTTGCGCTTTGGCAAGCGGCAAGGATAAAGATAAAAAGAAGTGGGATGATTTTTTTCATGTTTTTAATTTTGTCGTTGCGAGGGCGCTCCTGTTTTTCGCCCGATGCAATCTCCTACAGATTGCTTCGTTGGGAAAGAACATCCCTCTTCGCAATGACATAGGGCTTAATATTATTGAACCAGTTGCATTGCCTTTCGTGCCTGATCTTCAAAGAAGTTGGGATTTACTTTATCAGCCTTTTGCCAGGCTTTGAGCGCGCCGTCGTAATCACCTTTGCGGTACAAGCCAAAGCCATACCACAGCCAGGCTTCTTCAGACATTTCTGTGATGCTTCTGGCGTAGTCGGTTAGCACGAGCAAATCTTCGTTGCGGTTGGCGTGGAAGTAGGCGAGGAAGGGTCCGAACTGGTAGCGGAACATTCGCAGGGGCAGTCCAATCTCACGCGCTTTGTCGTAAGCGAGCGCGGCTTCTTCGTAGCGGTCAAAGTAGACCAAGTTGCTGCCGAGGTTGAACCAGGCAAAGGCGTCGGTGGG
>JFJP01020481.1_pt1 | contig 15954 bp, 15 predicted proteins | sample 431651 | NCBI WGS metagenome assembly JFJP01 (sample SAMN02602958, study PRJNA72255) | Microbial mat metagenome, whole genome shotgun sequencing project. | biome: fresh water; feature: sink hole; material: water; isolation source: purple microbial (photo- and chemosynthetic) mats found in... | reverse complement strand
CTCCGGCTCGGCGATGCGCACGGCCACCCCGACACCGGCGCCCGCCTCGGGTGCGCGTTCTTCCGCCTCTCCTGGTTCCGGCGTACGGCGCAGCGCCTTTGACACGCTCGCTGCGGAAAGCGGTGTGCGCGCCGCCGTGGTCGTCGATCCGCAGGGCCAGGTGGTGATGGCGCGGACCGCCGCAACCGGCGCCGGCAAAGAGGACGCCCTCGCCGCCTTCTCTGCCACGATCGGCGAGGCGGTTGCCGATCTCGCCAAACTCGCCGGCCATCCCAACGCCTCGTCCTGGGTGCTCGGCGCCGAGCAGGGCCAGGTTCTGGCCTTCCGCCGTGACAATGGCTTCTCGGTCGTCACCTTGGCCGACAATGCCGTGCGTCCCGCCATGCTGGAACTACGCGCCCGCCAGGCGCTGATCGACCTCGGGGCGACCTGACATGCAGGATATCCTTGGAGAACTCAACCGCGTACGCGGCGTTGGCGGCTGTCTGCTGTTCAACGCCGATGGCCTGCTCATGGAGTCGGCGCTACGCAGTGATGGCGACGAGCAGGGCCTCGCCGCCGCCGCCGGCACGCTCATCGCCCAGGCCACGCGCATGTGCGAACAGCTTGGCATTGGCAAGCAGAACGCCTTCAGCGCCAGCGGCGATCAGGGTGGGGTGATGATGTGCGCGGCCGGGGCCGGCACCCTGCTCCTGCTGCTTGATCCCAGCGCCAATCTCGCGCTGCTGCGGTTGGAGGTCAAACCCTTCACCGACCGCATCGCCCAGCGCCTGACCCTCTAAACAGTCCAGCCAGACGGAGCTTCAACAGATGGTCCAGATCAATTTCGGCCAGCGAGAAGTCAGCTGCAAAGTGGTGTTCTACGGTCCCGGCATGTCCGGGAAGACCACCAATCTCGAGATCATCCACAAGAAGGCCCCGAAAGAGGCGGTCGGCGAGATGGTCTCGATCGCCACCGAGACCGATCGTACGCTCTACTTCGACTTCCTGCCCCTCGACCTCGGCCAGGTCGCCGGCATGCGCACGAAGTTCCAGCTCTACACCGTGCCCGGTCAGATCTACTACAACGCCACCCGCAAGCTGGTGCTGCAAGGTTGCGATGGAGTCATCTTCGTCGCCGACTCGGCTCCCGACAAGATGCCGGAGAATCTCGAATCACTGCAGAATCTGCGCGACAACCTCGCCGAGATGGGCCTGACCATCGACGACCCGAACAGTGCAGGCTTCGTGCCGGTGATCCTGCAATACAACAAGCGTGACCTGCCCAACGCGCAGACCGTCGCCGAGATGAACGCGCAGATGAACCCGCTGAATTTCCCAACCTACGAGGCCTGCGCTCGTGATGGAAAGGGCGTGTTCGCCACCCTCAAGGAGGCGAGCCGGCTGGTCATCGAGCGGCTCAACAAGGACCATGCCCCGGGATCGCGTGGACGGCGCACCGGCAACTCGCTGCCGGCCCAACCGCCGGCCGCTGGCCAGACCCCGACTCCGGCGAACAACGCCGTCCCGGCGCCGCCGGTCGCCCCGACCCCGCCGCGGCCCGTGCCCACCCTGCCGGCAGCTCCAGTGCGCATGCCTGGAGCCAACGCGACCCACACCCCGTCCGGCGGCAACCCGGTCCAGCGGCCAGCCCCGCCGCCGGCGCCGCCACGTCCGCCGGCCCCGCGGCCGCCAGCGCCGCCGCCACGCCCGTCAGCCGCCACGCCGGCAGCCGGAGTCGCGGTCGGTGGCGAACCCGCCAGCCCTCGCGAAAAGCATCTGCAGAAGGCCAAGCCGCCCGCGCTGGGCGCACGTGGACCGGGCGGCCCCGATCTCGGGGCGACCGACCCGAATCTGAAAAAGTTCCAGCAGCAGTCCAGCGGTGGCAGCGGCGTCAAGACGATGCTCATCGTGTTGATCTTCGTGCTCATCGCTGCCGTGCTGCTGGCCGTGCTGACGTTGTTCGTGCCAGCGGTACGCGCCCTGCTGCCAATCGGCCTGCAAAAACAGATCGAAGTCCTGGTCGGCGGCCCGCCGAGCACCACTACCACCACGGCACCCAGCACCACGGTCGTTGCCCCGGTCCAGGCGCCAACGACGCCGGTGTCCAAGCCGCCCGCTCCGGCGCCAGTTGAACCCACGACCACAACGACGACCACGACCACGACTCCGGCTGAGAGCCCCGTCGCCCCTGCGCCGGAGGTTCCCAGTGTCAAATGACCCCGCCATCGGCGCCAACGAGGCCCTCCGCCTGCGCCGGCTGGTCTTCTACGCCGCCGACACCGACAAGCTCAATGCCCTGCTGAGCGGCTTCGTCAAGAAGTCCGGCGCCCTGACCGCCATGGTCATCGACCAGGAGGGCCACATGGTCGCCCGCCAGGGCTTCAAGATCGCCGGCAGCGATCCGACCGCGCTGGCCGCCCTGGTCGCCGCCAGCTTCGTTTCGACCCGCCAGGTCGCCAAGCTGCTCGGCGAAGCCGAGTTCACCACCATGAGCCAGGCGGGCGGACAGCACGCCATCCACGTGCAGCTCATCGGCTCGCGCACCCTCGAGGTCGCGGTCTTCCCGATCTCGATCAAGCCGGGCATGATCCAGGTGTATTGCAAGGAACTGGCCAAAGAGCTGGAGCTGGTCATGAAGGCCGCCGCCGAGCGCAAGGACGACGCCCAGACGCCCAAGCTCGAAGCCGGCTTCTCCAAGGACATGAAGGACGCCTTGGACAAGATGTTCGGGGATCTGTAGCCCCGCCAACGCAACGTCTGCCTGACCGCCACGTGCATGGCCCCCGCAAGCGGGTAGGAGCCTGGCATGGCCGACCGTTTCAAGCTCAAGGCCCCCTACGCCCCGACCGGTGACCAGCCGGAGGCGATCGCCGGACTGGTCAAGGTGCTCGCTGGCGGAGCGCCTGCGGCGACGCTGCTCGGCGTCACCGGTTCCGGCAAGACCTTCACCGTCGCCAACGTCATCGCCCAGCTGAACCGGCCGACGCTCATCCTGTCGCACAACAAGACGCTCGCCGCGCAGCTCTACACCGAGTTCAAGGGGTTCTTCCCAGACAACGCGGTCGAATACTTCGTCAGCTACTACGACTACTACCAGCCCGAGGCCTACGTCCCAGGCAAGGATCTCTACATTGAGAAGGAGTCGGACATCAACGAGGAGATCGACAAGCTGCGCCTGTCGGCGACGCGCAGCCTGCTCGCCCGGCGCGATGTCCTGATCGTCGCCTCGGTCAGCGCGATCTACGGCCTGGGCAACCCCAAGGAGTACCAGGACCTGACCCTGCCGCTGCAGGTCGGCCAGCAGGGCGACCGCGACGTGGCGCTGCGCCGGCTGGTCGACATGCAGTACAAGCGCGGCGATCTCGACTTCCAGCGCGGCCGCTACCGCGTGCGCGGCGACGTGGTGGAGATCTGGCCGGCCTACGAGGACACCGCCATCCGCCTGGGATATTTCGGTGACACGCTCGAGGAGATCGTCAGCGTTCACACCCTGACCGGCGAGGTGGTCGGCCGGCACGAACGGCTCAACATCTACCCGGCCAAGCATTTCGTCGTCCAGGAGGCGACGCTCGAGCAGGCCATCGGCGGGATCAAGGACGAGCTGGCGTCGCGCCTGGGCGAACTCAACGCTGCCGGCAAGCTGCTGGAAGCGCAGCGCCTGCAGTCGCGCACCACCTACGACCTCGACATGCTCGGCGAGGTCGGCACCTGCCAGGGCATCGAGAACTACTCGCGCCACCTCACCGGGCGCAAGCCGGGCGAGCGGCCCTACTGCCTGTTCGATTTCCTGCCGCCCGACTTCCTCTGCGTGATTGACGAGAGCCACGTGACCATCCCGCAGATCGGCGGCATGTACGCCGGCGACCGCAGCCGCAAGGAGACCCTGGTCGCGCACGGCTTCCGCCTGCCCAGCGCGCTCGACAACCGGCCGCTGAAGTTCCCCGAGTGGGAGGCGCTGACGCCGCAACGCCTGTTCGTCTCGGCCACCCCGGCGAAGTACGAATCCGAACAGGAGACGGCGCGCGTCGAGCAGCTGGTGCGCCCGACCGGCATCCCTGATCCGCCGGTGTCGGTGCGTCCGACCGCCGGCCAGGTCGATGATCTCATCAACGAGGTCAAGACGCGCTGTGCCAAGGGCCAGCGCTCGATCGTCACCACCATCACCAAGCGCTTGGCTGAGGATCTCGCCGAATTCCTCGGCGAGGCCGGCGTGCGGACGACCTACCTGCACAGCGACATCGATGCGATCGAACGCATCGAGATCCTGCAGAACCTGCGCAGCGGCGTGACCGAATGTGTCATCGGCGTCAACCTGCTGCGCGAAGGCCTCGATCTGCCCGAAGTCTCGCTGGTGGCGATCTTCGACGCCGACAAGGAAGGCTTCCTGCGCAGCCAGACCTCGCTGATCCAGACCATCGGCCGCGCCGCCCGCCACGTCGAAGGCATCGTCGTGCTCTACGCCGATTCGATCAGCCCGGCGATGCGCTTCGCCATCGACGAGACCGAGCGCCGCCGCGCCTACCAGATCGCCTACAATCTGCAGCACGGCATCACCCCGACTTCGGCGCTCAAGCAGGGCGACTACGGCACCACCTTCTCGGCCCAGCTCGCCTCACGCAAAGCGGCCGAAGGTGGCGTGGTCTACGACGGCAGCATCCTCACCCCGGCCGACCTGCCCGACCTTACCGCGCGCATGGTCGCCGCCGCCGAAGATCTGCGTTTCGAAGAAGCGGCCCGCCTGCGCGACACGATCAAGCGCATCGAGGCGGAAGGCAGCGCCCCGTCAGGCGAGGAACCCGGGGAGAAGGGTCGCAGCAAACGGAAAGGCCGGCGCAAACGGCGCTAGCGCAGTTTCCACGGCTCCAACGGCGGGGCCGGCCAGCGCACCGCAGGCAGCCGGTCGTCGAACAGCCACACGCCGCCATCGGGTGGCGTCGGCAGGGCGAAGCCCCACTCCCCGGCTTCGGCGACATCGCGCGGCGAACGGCCACGCTTGTCGGACTCGGCCTGGATGGCGAGACGCAGCGGCTGGCTGCGCTTGAGGAAGCGGACGTGCTCGTGGCCGGGGCTGACCACCTGGTCGCCCGACCAGCGCCATGCCCAGCCATAGGGATCAGGACGCAGGGTGCCGTCAGCAGCGAGCGGACTCCACGCCGCCACGCGCGATCGCCCAGGGCGCATCAGGGTATTCTCAAGCCGGACCGGCCCCCACGGCAACAGCGGACGTCCTGCCAGCGCGGGCAGCACCTTGGCGCCATGCTGCGCCAGCAGATCGCGCACCGTGCCATCGACATAGTCGCCCATCGCCGTGCCCGGTTTGGTGGCGGCCAACTGCTCCAGCCAGTAGGGCAGGGTCTCAAGTCCCGCTACATTGGAAAAGGCCAGGCCGCGGCGCCAATCGCGCACCATCTGCTTGCCCGCCTCGCTCGCCTCGGCGTCCTGCCAGGCGGCCAGCCAGGCATCCAGCGCCTTGGGGTTGCGCCTGGTCCAATCGAAACTCACCGCCAACTCCGAACTGGCCAGCCGCCACAGACCTTGGTCGTACGGCAAGGCGATCAGCCCGCGCATGAGGAACGACAAGCCGGTGCGATGCTGCCGGAGTACGCCGCTGGTGTTGAGCACAGCGTGCTCGTAGAAGGGCTTGAACAGCGGATCCAGGCTGATCAGCGTGTCGTAGAGGCGCTCGAAGCCGCCGCGGGGATCGCCTCCGGCCACGTGGTCGTCCTGAAGATCGATCTGGCGTTGGAAATAGGCGAACGAGTCGATCCAGCGCAGTTTTGCCACCGCCGTCGGCTGGCCCAGCGACATCGCCCGGGCGACCACCGGCGAGGGCAGGAAATCCACGTCCTTCGAACGCGCTGCCGGTTTCGTGCCGATGAAGCGCGAGCCGTTCCATGCCACCGCGCCCAGCGCGAGCACCGCGATGACCGGCCACAACGCCATCCCACACCGCATCTCAGAGCTGCTTGCGGCGGAACACCGCGATCGAGATGGCGAGCAGCAAGGCGATCCACAGGGCGGCATAGCCGAACGACACGCAAGCGTCGGCTGCCGTCATGGCATTGCCGTGGATGGCCTGGGCGCGGAAGGTGAAATAGCCCAGGTTTGGAATGCAGGCTGCAGCAGCCACTGCCAGAATCCGTTGCCAGCCCGCGAGATGATCGATGAGTTGCGGCAGGGTGGCGACGGCGTGGCCGAGGGCGAACACCGCCAGGCACAGCACCGCCGAAAGCAGCGGCCCGGCGAGCATCGACAGGCACAGGCCGACCGCGGCCATCACCAGCACCTCAAGGCAGGTCATCGCCACGGCGAGGATCAGCCAGGCATTCAGGGTCGCGCCGGTGATCCACACCCAGGCCAAACCGATCAGCGCCATGGCCAGCTGGCCGGCGATCAGCGCCGCGGCCAGACCGAGATATTTGCCGACGACGAAGCGCCAGCGCGGCAGCGGCCGGCACAGCACGGTATAGAGCGTTTTTTGCTGGATCTCGCTCTGCACCAGCACGGTGCCGGTGGCGACGGCGACGAGCACGCCGATCACCGATTGCAGCGACATCACCAGGTCGAGCGAGACGAGATTTCCGTCGGTCGAGCTGACCCAGCCGACCACGCGCGTGGTCAAGGCGGCGATGGCGTAGATGGCGAGCAGGCCGAGGAAGGTGCGCGAGCGGATCGCCTCGCGACAGGTGGCGCCGGCGACGACCAGGATCACGACCCGCCTCCCAGTTTCGCGCCGGCATGATGCGTCGCCTTGATGCGCTGCACGAACCAGTCCTCCAAAGCTATGCGCTGGCGCTCCAGGCGGAGGATGCGCGCCGCCGGCACCGCCGCGAGGATGCGCTCGCGCTCAGCGTCGGCGAAGCTCAGGGTCCACGTCCCGTCGCTGCCGCCGTGCGCCCCGGGCGGGGGATCGCCGACACCGGTCAGGACCAGCGGAGCCTGCCCGAGCAGGTCGGCCAGGCTGCCCTGTTCAAGCACCCGGCCATGGTCGATGACGCCGTAGCGGTCGCACAGCTCCTCGACGTCGCCGAGGATGTGGCTGCTGAAGCACAGGGTCGCGCCACGCCGGCGCTCCAGGGCCATGACCTCCTTGAAGCGCGCCCGCCACAGCGGATCGAGGCCGGAGAAGGGTTCGTCGAGGATGAGCAGTTCGGGCTCGTGGACGATGGCCTGGGCCAGGCCGAAGCGTTGGCGCATACCTTTGGAGAACGAGCGCAGGCTGCGCTTCTTCAGCTCGCCCAGGTCGAGCAGCTGGCACACCCGGTCGACCGCGCCGGGAATGCGCGCCGCATCCATACCAGAGAGTTCGGCGAGCCAGGCGAGGTACTCGCCAACCGCAAGGTTGTCGTAGAAGTACGGCTGCTCGGGCAGGTAGCCGATGCGCGTGCGCAGACGGTGGTCCTCGCCGGTCAGGGTTTCGCCGAACAGGCGGATGACGCCCTTGTGACCATGCAGCAGACCGACGCTGAGACGGATGCTGGTGCTCTTGCCGGCGCCGTTGGCGCCGAGGAAGCCATAGGCGCAGCCCGCCGGCACCGCGAACGAGACCTCCTTCAGGGCGTGGACCAGGTTCATCCAGTCGCCGCGGTAGCTGTACGAGACGCCGGAGAATTCGAGCAGGGCGCTCACCTCGCGGACTCCTTCGGCCGGGTCACCCAGAGCATCAGGACGTAGAGCGCGCAGAGCCCGGCGCAGGCGGCGACGATCCACAGCGCCTCGCCCTTCACCGCCGCCATGAAGCGCTCCGGGTCGTTGATCGCGCCCGGGTTGGCCTGACCGATGCGCTGGCCGAACCACGCCAGCACGGTGCACCAGATGAACGAGCCGACCAGGGTCGAGAGCATGTAGATCTTGAGGTCGATGCGCAGGATGCCGCACGGGATGCCGATGACATGACGCACCACCGGGAGCAGGCGGCTGAAGAACACTCCACCGGCGGCGTAGCGCGAGAGCAGTCGCTCGGCACGTTCAACCTTCTCAGGGCCGCAACCGATGTAGCGGCCCCACCGCGCCACCGCCGCACGACCCAGCCAGCGTGAAACCAGATAGGTGATAAACGCGCCCAGGCACGACCCGATGGTGCCTGCGGCGACCACCCCCCAGAAGCTCATCAGCCCCTCGGCCGCCCAGTAGGCGGCCGGGGGCACCACTACCTCGGAGGGGACCGGGAAGATCGATGACTCCATCGCCATCAACACGACGATGCCGGCGTAGCCCCAGTCGCGGACCAGGCCGAACCAGAAGAGGATGAGCTCGTGCAACATGGACGCACGTCCTAGCAGACGCGCGCCCCCTGGACAACTGACCAGCTTTTGCCTGCAGGGCTCTGCCCTGCGGACCCGCCGGGGGACTTCGCCCCCGGAACCCCCGCTCGACACGCTGCGCTGACGCTGGCGACCCGTGACGACGCACTCGTTCGTTCCAGCTGCGCTACGCGCTCGTGGCACGTCCACCTGGGGATTGCGTGGCCCGTTCGCCACTCGCTTGGTCGCTACGTCCACGACGGTGACGACCGCAGGCGGAGACGGGCTGGTATCCGGGCAGGTTCGCCCTCTGATCGGGCATGGCCCTGGTCGCATTGCTCATCTCGATCTGGCTGGGGATCGTCGCGTGGCGCCGGCGGCAGCAGACCGTGCCGGGGTGGAAGCCGCTGGCCTGGGGCGCGACGGTCGGCTTCCTCCTCGCCCTCGTCCTGCTGCTCGTCGACCTGGAATCGCAGAAGCTGGCGACCCGGCTGGCCACGCCGCTGGGCATCGCCTGGCTGGTGCTGTTCATGCTCGTCCTCGACCAGTTGCGCAGCCGCCGCTGGTGGCCGGGCGGGCTAACCGCCGGCTGCTGGCTGCTGCTGACTCTGGGCGGCAATGCCTGGCTCGCCGCCGGACTGCTCGGTTCGCTCGAACGCGCCGTGCCGCCACCGCAGGCCGAGCGCTGGGACGCCGTCGCCGTGCTCGGTGGCGGCACCGCCCTCGATGATGGTGGCGGGGTCCAGCTCGGCGAGGCCGGTGACCGCCTGCGTGTCGCCTACGGCCTGCTCCACGATCAGCGTACGCCACTGCTCGTCGCCACCGGCTCGGGCCTGCTCGGCAGCGATCGTTCGCGCAACTTCGCCGAGGAGACCAGACAGGTGTGGAGCGGCTGGGGCGTGCCGACACCGGGCATGCTGCTGATCCCCGGCCCGGTCAACACCCGCCAGGAGATCCTGCGCCTGGCCGATGAGGCGCGCAACCGTGGCTGGCGCCGTGTCGCCATCGTCACCTCAGGCTGGCATCTGCCGCGCGCCCTGGCCCTGGCCCGTCGCCATGGCCTGGCCGCCGATGGCATCGCGGCCGACCGCCGGGGGCGCATGCCACCGGCGAGTCCAGCCTTCCTCGTCCCCGGCGGCAGTTCGCTGCATGAGTCCCAGCTGTGGTGCAGCGAAGTGCTCGGCCGGATGGTTGGAAGATGAGGGATTGCCAGGCATGCGGCGCATGGATGCTCTCACCATGACCCGCATCGCCGTCCTCGCCCTGGCCGCCCTCGCCTGCGCATCCTGCACCCCGCGCGATCGCAATACCTGGCACCCCGCACCCCCCAACGGTGTATCGTCGGCGCGGATCCCGCGTCCAAATGAGCCGGTACCGCGGCATACCGCTGTGGTCTTCGCCCCAGTGGCGATCGGCACCCTGGCCGAGAGCTGGCCGGGCGCGAGCGAGACCTTCGCCTACGATCTCGCCGACCGCATAGACGTGCTTGGGGCCAAGGCCGATGCCGACGGGCTGGCCGGGGCGGATCTGCCGCGCTCCGACTACGCCGCCTGGCGTGCCTGGCCGGTCGAAGGCACAGCCGGCGCTGATTTCGTCATCCTGACCGTGGTCCAGTCGATCGACTTGAAAGTGGATGAGGCGGTCAGCCAGGGCGGACGCAAGTCGACCTGCACGGCGATCGTCGAGATGCGCGCCCTCGACGTCTTCGGCAACGTCGTCTTCGCCAAGCGCGGCCGCGGCGACTGGGAAGGGGTGCCTTCCCCGAAATTTCCCGGCCCAGAAGCCAAGCCCGAGGCCAAGACCACCTGGCAGGCGTGCAGCAACGCGGTCGGCGCCCTGCTCGATTTCCTCGAGAAACGCAATGAGGCCGTCACCGAGGGTCCGGCGCCCACCGCCGGGCAGCTGGTCGAGGTCGAGGTGGCGAGCGATCCCGCCGGCGCCGACGTGCTGGTCGACGGCATCTTCCGCGGCAACACCCCGTGTACCCTCAAGCTGCCGGTAAAGCGCCTGGCCCTGCGCATCGAGCGCGCCGGGCTGACTCCGTGGGAGCGGGTGATGATCCCCGACCCCGGCATGAAGATCCGCCCGGCCCTGGAAAAACCGTGATCCAGCACAGGAACCCCATCGCCCCGCGATGGGACGAGCGCCGAGCTGCGCTGGGCGGATACCATGGGCGAAGCCCATCCGCCCACGATTCCGGAGCCATGGTGATGGAATCGTGCAGCGACACAGCTCGCGGGGACAGGCCCGCAGGGCCGCAGGGGCGGAGCCCCTGAAATGAAGATCGCGACGCTGTGCTATCCGACCTACGGCGGCTCCGGCGCCGTAGCCTCCGAACTGGCCATGCGCCTGGCCGACCGCGGGCATGAGTCGCATGTGATCAGCTACGAGCAGCCGTTCCGCCTCGACCACTTCCGCCCCAACCTGTCGTTCCACGCCGTCACCATCGGCGAGTATCCGCTGTTCCGCTATCCGCCATACACCCTCAACCTGACCAACAAGATCATCGAGGTGTGCGAGGAGTTCGGCTGCGAGATCGTGCACAGCCATTACGCCATCCCGCATGCGGTGGCCGCGCTGATGGCGCGCGACGTGCTCGCCGAACGCGGCATCCACATCAAGCTCGCCTGCACCCTGCACGGCACCGACATCACTCTGGTCGGGCTCGAACGCGGCTACTACGAACTGACCCGCTACGCGATCAGCAAGCAGGATCTGATCACCTCGCCGAGCCATTGGCTTTCCGAGGCCACCGACCGCGATTTCGGCACCGCTCCCGGCCGCGTCATCCCGATCCCAAACTTCGTCGATCTCGAACGCTTCAAGCCGGCGCAGAACTGCGCCGCGCGCCGCAGCCTGGCCCCCAAGGGCACGGCGGTGATCACGCACATCTCCAACTTCCGCCCGGTCAAGCGCATCGAGATGGTGATCAACGCCTTCGCTGTGCTGCGTCGACGCATGCCGGCGGTGCTGGTGCTGGTCGGCGACGGTCCCGAACTGCCCAAGGCCGAACAGCAGGCGCGCGAACTCGGCATCCGCGACGATCTGCGCATCGTCGGCCAGCAGCGTCCGGAGGAGATCCTCCAGGCCAGCGACCTGTTCCTGCTGCCGTCGATCGCCGAGAGCTTCGGCCTGGCCGCGCTCGAGGCGATGGCCTGCGGCGTGCCAGTGCTCGGCTACCACGCCGGCGGTCTGCCGGAAGTGGTCGAGGACGGCGTCAGCGGCGTCCTCTGCCCGACCGGCGAAGACATCTGCCTCGGCTCGCTGGCGGCGAACCTGCTGGCTGACCGCGAACGCCACGCGCGCATGCGTTTGGCGGCGCGCGCCCGTGCCGAGCAGTTCGGCCCCGGCCCGATCGTCGACCGTTACGAAAATCTGCTCCTCGCCCTCGGGAAGCCCTGACATGACGACGCGCAAGATCCGGCCCAGCCGCAAGACGCGGCATCTCCTGCCCTTCGCAGCCAACACCCAGGCGGCGCGCTCGCTGCGCCCGACCGAGCACCAGCTGGTGCCGATGCCGCCAGCCCCGCCTGCTGCGGACGCCGCCAGCATCACCATCGATTCCGAGGTGATATACAAGCCGGCTGGTGGCGATGCTCCGCGCCGGCGGCACCAGAGCCTGGCCAACCTCGAACTGGAACGCCGGACCAAACGCCAGACGCGCCACCTGGTCGGCCGGGGGGACCTGTGAATCCGAACCTGCCCATCTCCACCGTGCTCGAAGGCATGGCCGAGACCGTGCGCCGTCGCTGCCCGCTGCGCCCGCGCGTCGCCATCCTGCTCGGCACCGGCCTCGGTGGACTGGCCGGCCGGATCGAAGCGCAGGCCCGGCTGCCCTATGCCGAGATCCCCGGCATGGCCCAGGCCACCGCCGCCAGCCACGTCGGCGAACTGGTACTCGGCAGCCTCGCCGGCGTTCCAGTCGCCGCCTTCAGCGGCCGGCTGCACTGCTACGAAGGACACAGCCCGCAGGACGTGGTCCTGCCGGTGCGTCTGGCCAAGGCGCTGGGCTGCGAAGTCCTGATCATGGGCAGCGCGGTCGGCGGTCTCAATCCGCATTACGCGGTCGGCGACCTCGCCGTGCTCGAGGACCACCTCAACCTCATGGGCGTCAATCCGCTGGTCGGGCCCAACGACGACAAGCTCGGGCCGCGCTGGCCGGACATGATCGACACCTACGACGCCCGACTGCGCGCCCTGGCCCTGCGCCAGGCGCTGGAGCGCAGCGTGCCGCTGCATCGCGCGGTCTATGCCGGGGTGCTCGGCCCGAACCTGGAAACACGCGCCGAATACCGCTGGCTGCGTGCCACCGGCGCCGACGTCGTCGGCATGAGTACGGTGCCCGAGGCGATCGCCGCGGTGCACTGCGGTCTGCGCACCCTGGCCTTCGCCATCGTCACCGACCGCTGCCTCGCCGACGCCCTTGAGCCCAGCGACATCACCAAGATCATTGCCGCCGCCAATGCCGCCGAGCCGGTGCTCGCCGGACTCATCACCGCCATCCTTCCCCGCATCCACGAAGCCTGACCGCATGCACGACCTCGACCTTACCGCCACCGCCGGCGCCGCCCAGCTCACCGTCATCATCGTCGGCCATTGCGCACGCAAGCTGCCGCGCCCGGTCGAGGACGTCGCCGCGCGTCTCGGCGCCGGCACGCTCAAGGGGCCGCAGACGGTGGTCTCAGATGACGGCGCCTTCCTCCTGGTCAAACCCGAGCCGAAGGCCTGGCTCAGCGGCAGCGACGAGTGGCGTGCGCTCGGCGGCCAGATCGTCGATGGTGCGCGTACCTTCAAGGCCAACGCCGTCACCGTGCTGGTCGAGGGCGCCCTGGCCAAGGTCTCGGCCCTGGCCGAGGGCTGCCTCCTCGGCGACTACCGCTTCGATCTGCTGCGTAGCGGCGAGGCGGCCAAGCGCCCGCGCCTGACCGTGCGCATCCCCGGCTTCGCCCGCGAGGTCGCCGCCGGCAGCGCCATCGCCAAGGCGCAGAACCTTGCCCGCGAACTCGCCGACCTGCCCGGCAACCTGCTCAACCCGGCGACCTTCGCCGCCCGCGCGCTCAAAGAGATGCGTGGCGCCGGCGCCCGCGTCCGCGTCATCGCCGGGACCACCCGTCTGCGCCGCGCCGGCTTCCCCGGCCTCGCCCAGGTCGGCCAGGCCGGCTCGGCCGAGCCGCAACTGGTCGAGATCCGCTACACCCCGGCACGCGCCAAGCGCGGCGGCAACCACCTCGCCATCGTCGGCAAAGGCATCACCTTCGACTCCGGCGGCATCTCGCTGAAGCCGGGCGACAAGATGTGGGAGATGAAGGGGGATATGAGCGGCGCCGCCGCCACGCTCGCGGCAATGACGCGCATCGTGCGCGAAAAACCCGACTTCCCGGTCTCTGCCTTCCTCGCTCTGGCCGAGAACATGCCCGACAGTCGGGCCCAGCGCCCGGGTGACATCTACCGTGCGCGCAACGGCAAGAGCATCCATGTCGACAACACCGATGCCGAGGGCCGCCTGGTCCTCGCCGATGTGCTGACCTATGCTGCCGAGACCGGCGCCACCCACATCGTCGATCTCGCCACCCTCACCGGCGCCTGCGTCGTCGCCCTGGGTGAGCACGTCGCCGGCGCCCTCGGCCGGCACGAGGCGTGGACCCGCCAGGTGCGCGACGCCGGCCTGGCGGTCGGCGAGGACATCTGGCCGCTGCCGCTGCACGGCGAGTACCGCAAGCTGCTCGACCACCCGCACGCCGACCTCAACAACATCGGCGGACGCTTTGGCGGCACCATCACCGCCGGCATCTTCCTCTCGGAGTTCGTGCCCGAGAACGCGCAGTGGGTCCACCTCGACATCGCCGGTCCGGCGATGGCCACTGGCGGCTGGCGCTACTACACCAGGGGCTTCACCGGCTTCGGCACACGCACGCTCATCGAACTGGCGCGCGGCTTCGGCAAGGCGTGAACGCGCAGGCCTGGCGACGGGCCGCCCTGCTCGTCGCCGGCGCGGCGCCGGTCGCCGGCCTCGCCCTCGCGGCCCTCGCCCCGACCGGCTGGTGGATCGCCGGCCTCGCACGGCACTGGGGACCGCAGCTCGCCGTGCTCAGCCTGCCACTGTGGTGCTGGTTGGGGAGGCGGCCGGCGATCGGCTTGGCCCTGCTGCTGATCGCAGGCGTGGCGCTGTGGCCGAGCCTGGTCGCGGCCCATGCCAACCAGGCGCCGGCCCCAGGCGCCGACGCCATCCGCGTGACCACCGCCAACATCTACTACCACAGCCTGCGGCACCCCGAGGCCATCGCCGTGCTCGACGGCGACCTCGTCGCGCTGATCGAGACCCGCCCCGAGGACCGTGCCCTGCTGGCGCATGATCCGCGCTGGCCGCACCAGCGCTGGCAGCAGGCCTCGGGCAGCGGCGGCATCGCCCTGCTCTCGCGCTTTCCGCTACACGCCAAGGAACTCGAACTCGATCAGGCCTATGGCTTCGATGCGCGCCTCGACGCGCCGTGGGGACCGACCCGTGTCCTCGTGCTGCACACCTGGTCGCCACGCGATGCGCGCACCACCGGGTACAACCAACGCCAGCTCGCCGAACTGGCGGCATTGGCAGAGAGCACCGCCGGTCCGCTGCTGGTCCTCGGCGACTTCAACTCCAGCCCGGCTGACGACGGCATGGCGCAATTGCGCCGGGCCGGGCTGAGCGTGCCGCATGGCGGCGAGGTGCGCACCTGGCCGTCGCAGCTCGGTCCCTGCGGCATCGCCATCGACCACGTCCTGGCCCGCGACCTGGCGCTGGGCGCGGCCACCCCGATCGACCTGCCGGGCAGCGACCATCACGCCGTGCAGGTGCGCGTCGCCGGTGGCGCCGCCAGCCACCGGCGCCAGGATGCAGCGCGTGCGCAAACCCCGCCCCCGCCGCCCTGAACCGCTGGCCCAGCCCGACCAGCGGCCGGCACGCTTCATCGCCGGATGCATGACCGGCACCTCGATCGACGCCCTCGACGTCGCGGTGCTGCGCATCCGCCATTTCGGCCTGCAGATGCACGCCACGCTTGAGGCGACCAGCACGCTGCCGTTGGGCAGACTGGCCGCCCCGCTGCGCCGCCTGGCCAGCCAGGAGGCGATGGCCGCTGGCGAGATCGCCACGCTGCAGCGTGAATTCGCCCTGCTGCATCTGCAGGCGCTGAAGCCACTGCATGAGCGCAACAAGCTGGCGCTGGTTGCGGTGCACGGGCAGACCGTGTTCCATGCGCCGCCCGATTCATGGCAGCTGTTCCAGCCGGCGCCGCTGGCGCACGGTCTGGGCGTGCCGGTGGTCTGCGATCTGCGCGCCGCCGATCTCGCCAATGGCGGCCAGGGCGCGCCGCTGACGCCGCTCGCCGACTTCATCTTGCTGCGCCATGGCTCCGAGGACCGCGCCATCGCCAACCTCGGCGGCTTCTGCAACCTCACCCGCCTGCCCGGCAGCCAGGACATCGACCGCATCGCCGGTGCCGACGTCTGCGCCTGCAATCAGGTGCTCGACGCGGTCGCCCGCGCGGCGCTCGACGCGCCCTATGACCGCGACGGCCACGCCGCGATGAGCGGCCATCCCGACGAACGTGCCACCGCCCAGCTCGCCGGCCTGCTCCGCCGCCAGGCCAAGGCGCGGCGCAGCCTCGGTACCGGCGACGAGGCCGGAGCCTGGGTCGAACGCCACCGCGCCCTGCCGCCCGCCGACCTCGCGGCCAGCGCCTGCGCCGCCGTC
>JFJP01006408.1_pt1 | contig 15954 bp, 25 predicted proteins | sample 431651 | NCBI WGS metagenome assembly JFJP01 (sample SAMN02602958, study PRJNA72255) | Microbial mat metagenome, whole genome shotgun sequencing project. | biome: fresh water; feature: sink hole; material: water; isolation source: purple microbial (photo- and chemosynthetic) mats found in... | reverse complement strand
TCGCGGTCAAGCGGTCTAGGGTTTGGCGTTGACGCATAGCAGTGACTCCAATTGCGCGATGCGCTGCGCCACGTCTGTTTGCTCAATCAGCTTAGCTTGCGTAGCCAGTGCGCCCATTGCCAGTTGAGTTTGCTCTGGTGAAAGTTTGCCGGTGCTCATGGCCGATATGAATGCCTCACCGCGCTGGGTCAATGTGCCAGTGGCACGGATGGCCATATCTTCGGTTGAGGGCTTGATCGTCGGGATGAGGCGGTTGACGATGATGTTTGCAGCGGCCATATCCCCGGCCTTTGCAGCGTCAACCACGGCTTTCAAAATCTCGGGCAGGTCGGGGTCAATGAGTTTTCTGAATTTGGCTCGTGGGGTTGCGCCTACTGGGCGGCCTGCGGGGTTGCCGGTCTGTCCGGGCTTGAAACTCGTTTGATTTGGTTTTGTGCCTGCCATGATTTATCCCTGCTGGATTACGGATGCCTGCTGAATACTGCGGTTATCCTGAGCGTATTGACGCTGCATTTGTGCCGCTGTTGCTGCGGTCATGATTTTTGAATCGTTCTTGTCCACTTGCGGGCTCCTAAAAATTAGTATCTGGGTCAAACCGTCTTCTGGGTGTCCGTCCAGATTCCCGGCTTCACTTTATGCTCAAAGTGCGTCCGGTGGTGTCCCTTCATGGGTCATACCTGCCTCATGGCAGCCACTGCTTTTCGGTTATGAAGGGACTAGCCTCACCGGGCAATGGGTAACGTCAAGCTTTTGGCGGTATCACGTTCAAGTCAAGAGCGCGATGCAATGTGTCGCCTTTGCTGTAGCAACTTGAGAATGTCAGCCTGCCGATAGCCTGACCTGCGCGGCCAAGTTCGCCAAGTGCCTGACAGAACACTTCTTCAATGGCCTTGACCTGCTGGTGAATGGCATCAAACTTGATTTGTGCAAGCCCACGGTCATGCTCGGCCTGGGCGGTGTTGAGTGCCTGCAAAGCCTGCTGCACCTGGTCACGCGCCTGCGCTTGGGCTTGCTGTGCCGCTGCCAGCATGGTTTGCAGCACGGCCATGTCAGCGTTCAGGGCAAAGAGTTCAATCGCATCACGGTCGGTCGCTTTGCCGTCGAGTCGGCGGCTGGTGATGGCCTGCATGAGTGCCTGTGTGTCGCTGACACGTTCGGCGTTGGTGAGGGTCTGCTCACTGGCTGCGGTGAGTTCGGCTGTGGCATCAGCATGGATGCGCTGGGCGCGTGCGAGTTCATTTGACATTGTGTGTCTCCAGAAAGAGGGTGAAAGGCTTGGTCAGTTCGGCTATCGCGGCTTGGTCTGACTGGCGGATTTGTTCGGCGCGGTGTTGGTCAAGCAGGCGGTTGACGCTGGTTATGTCAGCCTGGGCATCTGCAATTTCATGCTGCTGGTCGGCCTGCAACTCACTCAGGCTGGCCTGCTCGATGCGGATAGGTGCGCTGGCCTGTCCAGCCAGCAGCGCGGCTTCCAGCTTGCCCTGCATGTCGGCACTGGCCTGCTGCAAGCTGGTGAGCATGGCGTGTGCTGCTGCAATGCGGCTGTGCGCCTGGGCGATCACTTCGCTGGCCGGGGTGCTGGTTTTTCCCAGCACGATGTGGGGCAGGTCGTTGATGATTTTTAGGTGCATCACTTGCTCCTGACTTGGACGCGCTGCTTGCGAAAAATCACCGTATCGACGTGCGGCGCGGTGCTACCCATGCCAAAGGCAACGCATGAATACGCCTTGGCAAAGGTCATGCCGCCAATGTCAGCAGCAGTCATTTGTGAGTCGGAAAAAATCTCCCAAAGCTGTTCGCCGGACAAAACACCACGGCGCGTAAGCTGGGTTGCAGCTTCGCGTAGGGCGGCTGTCCAGCTTGTACTGAACGTCTCTTGCAACTGCTTGTACATTTCTGCCAGCTTGTCGCCGATTTCATTCTCCAGCGTGCCTATCTCGCGCATGTGCTCCCAGGCGTTTTCAACGTCAACAGCAAAGCCTTCAATCGGCAACGGATCACCAGCGACAAGGCGTTCACCAGCAAGGCCAGCCAAGGCAACGCGGGCAGCATCTTCGCCTGTGCCGGTCAGTCCGTAGCTCTTGCCAACACCGCCACCGTCAAGCGAAGTCAGCAAAACACCGTCAACGCCGCCGGTGAACAACAGTTTTGCCAAGGCATGAGCAGACTCATGGACGGCCAGCCGATACATGTTTGATTTGGTGTAGTCGCCGGAAAAATGCTTCGGTATCTGAATCGGTGTGCGGCTGGGCTGGCTGTAGGGCGGCTGGGCCTTGCGCGGCTTGATGCCTGATGTGAAGTCGCCTTCGGTGGTCTTGACAACGACCTTGCGGCCAAGAGATTTGCTCATGACCGACTGCATTTCATTTGCGTCCATAAAGCGGTGCAGCAACTTCAAGCCTTGCTTGGCTTCGCGGCTTTGACGCAACTCGGATGTTTCCATAAATTCCCCAATGGATTGATGTGGGGTTATGGTGGTGTCACGACCTGATAAGGCTTTCTTTTGACCTGAAAATTTGCGCTTTTTGCCTGTTGTTGGGTATCATGACCTTGACAGAAAAGGGGAAAGAATGACGCTTAAATCAAACCCTATGGAATGGCTCGCTGTGCCATTGCGTGTAGAGCAATTGCCCAGCCACCTTAGAGATCGTGATCCATCCGAGGGGGATGCAAATGGGCCATTCCTGGTGATGAATGACACTGGCGATGTGCTGGATCGGCGCAACTATTGCCAGTGGCGTGCACCAAGGCTAGGCGACGGGTACAGCGATTTCAGTCGCGATTGCAAATAAGGAAACTACCCATAATCCGGGTGGTTTGACACTTCCGCCAGTGGCGGGGGTCTTGGTCAAAGTCCCGGATTTCCGGGATTTACCCACTTGTGACCGATGTGCGAATTTGCACATTGCTGCTGGGCAGGTCGCGTTTCAACCGCGACTATTAAAAGGGGCTGGCCGGGTTGACTGCCGACGAAATTCGTAGTCAGTGGCGGTGTTGACGACTCCTTAACTTTAAGGACACGTCCAGTTACTACGGATTTTTCGTAGTGCGAGGGGTCTCCCCAAAATCCGGGCGGGGATGGCAGACGCGGGCGAATCAGATTCTGCGTGAGCGGGTGCTGGCTGCTTGATGGGCTGGTGCAAATTAGCGTTATCCTTTTGAATCAATGGCTATCAGGCCATAATCGAGCCGCTATCAGTAGCGTGTTTGACCGCAAGGTTTTGGCAAGTGGGTTCACCGAAAGGTGAAAGGGCGTTGGGGAAACCCTGAAGCCAGCAGGTCTCGCCGGGGTCGGTTTCCGACATTTCGCGTCTATGGCCTAGAAACACAAAAGCCGACATTAACCCGTCGGCTTTTTTCATTCGGATACATCAATTCTGCCGGGTCATGCTGAATTTTTAGCATACCCGTTGAACTCCCTAGTTTCAGCCGATCAGGTTAAGCAGAATGCTCTCAGTCTCGGTGTCGTTCATGCGGTCGCTGTCAGCCAGATAGCGGAATACCGCGATGGCCTCGGGCTTGGACTTTGGCCGGATGCGTGCGAGGCACCGAAAGGCAAAGCACTCGCGGGCATAGGCATAAGGCGCTTGGTCTCCGCCATCGTTCACCCTGCGCAGTGAATACAGGTCATGCCAGTACGCCAGCTCGTAAAGGCAATCCGACAAGGTGTTGGGCATCAGGTCAGGGTGGGCGTTGAAACGCTTATCAACTTGGGCATCATCGTATTGGTAATGGTTCTTCTGCGTAGTTTTCAAGCCCTTGAGCGCGTCAATGGCAAACTGCTCTGCCGGGGTGTCGGTGAACAGAACTTCAATGCTGCCAAACCGGGCCAGTGCCTCATGCCTGCGCGTGGCCTTGCTGATTGAACCTTTTGCCAGTCCGTCAAGGTCAGAAAATCCGAAGGTGGCAAACGCCACTGTCCAATTGCCGGGGTGCTTCGCGGTCAAGTGGTCAAGGTAGCGTTTTTCCAAGTCTTTCAGCGGTGTTTTGATGCGCTGGGCCGCTTCCATAGCCTTCTCGATCAGGGCAGGCTGGCCGGACTTAATGACCTCGCGCAGCCACAACACCGCGTCAATCTCCTTGTCGCCAGTCACCTCGTTCTGCGGTGGCAACTCAGGCACAGTCAACGATGTTGACTCGCTTTGCCGGATGGCTGGCAATGTAAACAGCTCGCGCAGCACCTGATTGTCTTTGAATGCTCCTGATCTGGCGCAGATTGTTTTTACCGTGCCCAAGGGCAGGCCGGTCTGTGCGGCTACTTGGCTCAGTGAATTGTGGCGGCGCAAGTGCAATACTTGCTGGCGTGCCGTTGGTGAAACAAGGGGTTTCATTATGGTTCTTAGATAGGCCACGGACGCATCAGGCTGGTCGTGGCGGGGTTTATGAAGGGTGGCTGGTACTTGGTATGCCAGCCTGGTGTCCGAAGCGGCTGTGGGGCTAAAAATCTAGGTCGCTGCTGTCGGGAAAATCGTTACGCTGTAACGGTTGGCGTGATGCGCCAGAATTGGATGATCTATCTTGGCCGTCATCCTTGGCTACTGCGCGGCGGCGGCGCGTGACGTGGTAGGCGCTGATGATGGCGTGCGCGGTCATGTCCAGGCTGGGCTTGGCATTGCCGTCGCGGTCAGTCCAGATACCGGGCTTGAGTTCGCCGGATATGCAAACCTGATCTTTATCGCCCAAGGCCAGCAGGTCGTTGACCACTTGCGCGTCAAATCCAATGACGCTGACAAACACGGACTCATCCGCGCCGATGGGAACCCTAACCTTGGCAACGACAAAGCCTTTGCCGTTTTTGCTAGTGCGCTGGGCGGGTTGGCCGTGAAGTCGGCCTGAGATTAAAGCGTCAATGCTCATGATTTTTCCTTTTGCAACTTGGTTGCGTTATTGAATTGCTGACTGGTAGGTGGCCCAAAGTGTTGTGCCGGTGGCGCAGCGCTGGTGCTTGCCGGGCTTTAATCCGGCTGCAATGCAGGCCGGGCAATGGGTATGGTGCAGGTAGTAGGCTTGCGCGAGCGTTTTCCATGCTGCATCTGGTTTCAGCCATCCGTTGTCGTCTGTGCGCTTGATCGGCGGCGGTGCGTCCGTGGTGGCCTTGGCCGGATTGGATGCCGCCAGCCGGGGCTTCGGTTCCTCGGGCGGGGTCAGGCTCTTGCCACTGTCCAGAATCTGCTGGTCGAGTTTCAGACTTGCCGCGAGTAGCTTTGGCGATAGTCCGGCTGGGCGGCGCGTTCCGGTTTTTCCCGGATCGGTGGCCGAATCGTTTGCTGCAATTGGTGATGTTTTTGAACCTTGCCCTTGGCTATCTCTTACATTTTCAGCGGTTCCAGTGGTTCCACTGGTTCCAGAATTTGAAACACATTGATTTATATGATCTTTGTGATTTTCAAGCCCTGCAAAATCTGGAACCAGTGAGCCGGTTCCGAGTGGTTCCAGTGGTTCCAGTCCAGCCTGCAAACCCATAATGGAACCAGTGGAACCGCTTTGATTTTGTGTAGTGGTTCCAGTGTTGACTTGCTGAAAGGCATTGATTGATAACGCTTTTTCGCTACTGGAACCGCTGGAACCAGTGGAACCGCTGTTTGTATAGTACTTGGCTAACGAGGGCAATTTCAGGGCCATGATCTAGTCCTCCATGATCTTGCTATTGACAACATAGACGCGAGTTCTGGCTGCGCCTGGAATACGCTCTGGCTTTGTGTAGCGGTTGTTTTCGATGGCTGATGTGGTTTCCAGATAGCCCTGCTTGACCAACTCACGCGCAACAGCCATGTGGTCAAACCCTTGGCAAATCTCAGTCCTGAACGTGCCTGGGTCAATCAAGTATTCACGTCCACCGCCTGAGTTCCTGCGCCAGCCAGCGCGGTTATGCGTTGGCCTGTTGATGGTCACTTGATCCATAGCGTCAAGATCAGTAAACCGGCCTTCCTCATGTTTGGCAATGAAGCTTCGAACGGCTTCAATCATGGCTGGGGCCTCGCTGTTGGCAGCACTGCCACGTTCTTTCAGCCAGTCGTCAAAGCAAACACCTGCGGCGCGAATGGCCTCACCTTCTGGCCATTGGGTAATGCCGTTTGCAGTCGCCAGTTCGCCAGCGACACCGATCAGCGCAAACCGTTCACAAACCCGCCATGCTTGACCACTTGGCTTCTCGTCCGGCAACTTGCTGCGCACAAACTGTGTTACCTCTGTTTTTAGGTGCTGCTCCAAATCCTTTTTGGTGATACCTTCAGTGATACAGCGAATGAATTCAGTAGCTGCAATGCCGTGGTTTTTCTCTGCGCCACTTTGGATAGCTTCAGACAACGACGGGCCATCAGGGAACCCGTGCAGTTCTTCAAACATACCGTGGCCGGTGGCCGGTGCGGCTGGCAGGTCGATCAACCGGACTTCTTGCCCGGCATGTATTTTTTTCCCGATACTTGCCATGTGTTGCGCCAGCGAGATTTCCCCGGCACTCAAAAACAGCAGTCGCCATGTATGAACTGGCTTGGCTTTACCGTCCTGTTTAGCGCGGTGTTTGCCTTGGCCGTTTGCCAGCATGTAGGCAATTTCCCCGGCCTCCTTTGGGTCAACTTGTTTGAGTTCATCCAGTAGCAGCAGCGTGTCGTTGTGTTGTGTGGCGGTGGCCTCTATGCCGTTGCCAGTGGCACGCCAGCGCTGAACGTATCCTGGACCGCCAAACACCGAAGCGGCTGCGCGAAGTGCCGTGGTCTTGCCGGTGCTCGAATCACCGCGCAGATTGATGCCGCCAGATTCAAGCCCTGAAAATTGCAGCAACATCGCGGCGAAACCTGCCGACACCGCCATCATGTAACGCGAGTTCCCGACGCACAGAGCGGCCACGCCAGTTTGCCAGCCAGCCAGCGTACCGGCCTTGGTGTAGGTGCTGCTGGGCGCGTCGGATTGATACCTGACAATCTCGTCAACCTCCCCGATAGTCTCATCAGGGAATGCAAAAACCATAGCGCCATTTTTCCCCGGATGCCAGCCGGTCTTATCAACACCACGGGCGCGGTTCGGCTGGTCAAACTCTGATAGGTAGGCAACAAGGGCGTTTTTTGCGGTGAGGCTGGTCGCTATGCGTAAACCGCCATCAGCTAAAGCGCGTCGAATGTCAGCGCCATCACCCTGCAATGCCGACATTGGCATGGCCCACTCATGGGCTTTGTTGTCCGGGTCATTCCAGCGCAACAACCTGCCCCATTGATTTGACTGGTAGCTGCGAATTTGCGCCAGAATGTCCAGCCTGGAGCAGATAAAGGTCAGTGTGTCGGGCGACTTGGTGACTTTGAAAACGCCAGCGTCTGATACAACAAACCCTGAGTGAGTTTTTGTCTTGTCTTTGGCTGGCTTTTCCGGCGCGGTCGTTTTCAGCTTGGCAAGTTCTTCAACCGTGCCGCCAGCGTCCAGCCAGTCCGACACGTCGCCCTTTTCTGGCAGGCCTGGTAGCTCCAAGACGCGCACCATCATGCCCGGATTCACCTTGCGCAATGACTTTGCCACCTTTTGAGCGTGGTCACGTCCGGCATCATCGTTGTCTGCAATGACAACAATTACAGGCCGGTCTTTCAGGCACTCAGAATGGCTGTCACGCCATTTGCCAGCGCCACCAGCGTTGCAGGTCGACACCAAACCCAGCGCTGCCATGTTGTTGACATCCTTTTCGCCTTCAACGATGTAAACCGTTTTGTTCGGCGGTGCAGCCAACAGCTCGGGCAAGCGGTATGGCACTTGCCGGACACCTTTTACCTTCCAGTCCCAGCCGCCGTTGCCGTCTGGTTTGCGCTGCTTGAAAGTCTTTGGCTCGTACCGCGCCACTTGAAACAGCAGCGCGCCCGTCTCGTCCTGGTAGTCATAGGTTGCGACAATTTTTGGCTTGACCTTCTCGGGCTTGTGGTCTGTGTCGTTGGGGGCTATGCCGCGATCTTTCAGCCAGTTGAATGCCTCGGCCTTGGTGGTGGCTTCGTCCTTGCTGAGAATCAAATCCAGCACACCGCCACCTGCCTTCTGTTCGTGGTCAAAAAAGGTGTTTTCCTGCACCTTGATGGATAGCGAACCGTTAGTACCGTAGCGAATTACAGCCTCTGTTGATAGCTGCTGGTTGGGCTGGCCGATAAGCATTTCGGCTACAGTTTTGATGATTCCGGGTTCAAAGTGCATGGTGCTGCCCTTGTGGGTTTTTGTGGCTTGATCGGGTTTTTCGCAGACAAGGCTCATTTCAGTGCCCCCCAAGTAATCACCGCGCCGGTGCAAAAAAGCACTGCGTGAGTTAGATCAAACTGGCTTGCGTATGCCACACACTTCGCTATAAAATCAGCAGTGATGTGTTTGATGATCTTGGTGGGCTGACTCTGTGGCGGGGTTGGCCTACTTTTTTTTGTGCTCATGGTTATTGAACTCCCAGCAGGGCTTTGATATCGGCGGTTCTCCAAAGCAGGTGACGCATGATGCGGACCGGCCTGATCGGAAAATCAGGGTCATCCACTTTGGTGCGCAAGCATGATTTGGTCATCCGAAGATGGGGCGCGGCTTCTTCGGTTTTCAGCAGCTCGCGGGTTTCTTGGGTCAGTGGAATAAATTCAATCTTTTTCACGTTTGCACCATTTAAGAGTTTCGATGCCTATATCTGACTGTCACGACCAGTTTTCAGGTGTTGACTGCGGCCAAAAAAAGCAGTTTTTTGATGCCGTGCTGTAAACTGCGCCCATGTCCACCATCACCTTCGACACCTTCAAATTCGTTGATCGGCTTGAAAAGGCTGGGTTGTCGCGTGAACAAGCGGCTGCCATCGTCGAAGCCCAACGTGAAGCCTTTGCTGAGGCACTGGATACGGCGCTTGCCACCAAGGCTGATGTGCTGGCAGTAAAAACGGATGTGGCGCTGCTGGGCGCAAAGGTTGACAAACTGCAATGGATGATTGGCATCGTCATTGCGCTGGCCTTGGCCAACTTTGCCAAACAGTATTTCTGAATCGCCCGTAACGGGTTGCGTTTGCGGTCACGCTGCTGGCGGCGTTCATCCCGGCGTGGTGGCTTATTACGCATGAGTGGCTCCCAACACATAAAGGCCGACACGGTGCTTGTCGCCGGACTCAGTAACGATGGTCTGCCAGTGTGTGTCGATGCGTTCGCCCTGGGCGCGTAACTGCATTACTCGTGCCCTGGGGTCGTAAATGTCGCCGTAGCGCATCAGCTCGAACGTGGTGGCGCTGTCCTTTGCCAAGATCGCCCGGACTCGCTGGCACTGCGCTGCGGTTGACGTGCCCGGAATGGCATCACGGATTGCCTCGATCACCGCTATCTTGTTGGGGCTGGTATGGGTCATGACTGCACCTCGTCACGTGCCAATTGCTTTGCCAGCTTCTTTGCCTGTCGCGCATCTGCTGACTTGCGCGTCATCATTGCCATGTGATCGCGCTGTCTTTCGTCGGCGTGCTTTTTGCTTGCTGCGGTTTTGGCGCGTTTGTCCTCTAACCAGTCACTCCATTTGGCGTTTGTGGCAAAGAACCTGATGGCCTCACTTACCATGTTCAAAAATCCAACAGCAAGCCACTTTTGGGTCAAACCATTGGGTTCATCATCCATTTTTTTGACGGCATCACAAATCACGTCGCGCACCATCACGCCGTCATTGCCGCTTTTGATTAGCGTCATCAATTCTTCAAAAACATCTATGTCGCCTGAGTTCCAAATGTCCCCTGGTGGAATATCAAAACAATCTGATGACAAATAGTTGCCGCGCTTGTTCAGTGTGCGGGTGGCGTATTTGAATCGTGGGTAGCGCGTCGTGGTGCTGCCAGGCGGCTTACCCGGTCGCTGTTGCCACTCCTGCAGCGCCAGGTCACGGGCGATAGCATCTTTTTGTTCAGGGGTCAGAACACGCTCTGCTGCTGCCATGTACTCTGTTGGGTCAAGTTCTTTACTCATGATTTTTCCCCTGTGCAATGGTTTGACGAATCAAATTTGCTTCCAAAATGCGAGCGTGGCCGATGGCGGTCAGCAGGCGGTCGGCCATGTCATAGGCCGCATCAAGGTCGGTGTCCTTGGCATCGCGCAAGTAGTAGGCGACTGAATCAAGGTGGCGCTGTGCTTGCGCCATGGCCTCGGCCAATTCGAGTTTGGTGTTATCCATGCTGGCCTCCTGCGGCTTCAATCAATGTCAAGGCGCGGCGGGCAAAATCAGCAGCAGCATTCAGATTTGGGTAACGCTTGCGGATTTCATGCAGGCAGATGACCAAAGCAGTCTCGGCCTGGCGCGTCTTGATCGGACACGGCGCAACAAAGTAGCCGGGGTCGGTGTTCAACTTGTCGGCGGGCACTTCCAGCGTGTGCCGGGTGGTGGGCAGACTGGCGGTGCTGGTCAGCAGTGCATCCATGCTGGCGGTGGCCGTGGTGAATAGGGATGGGGTGTTCATTGCACACCTGCCTGTTCTGAAACAGCTTGTTTCAACTGGCGTGCTGCTGACAAGATGCGGCCAAGGGCTTGATCTGTACGACCGTGGGCCAAGTGCCAAGATGCGGTGCTGATTGCGTTGTGCGCGTGCTGGTGGCGGGCAATGGCAACCGAATCAAGGTGCGCTGTCGGGCGAACCGGCGTGGTGGTGGGGGATTGAAAGCGCTGTGGTGCGCTGTGTGCCGCTGTGGGCGTGGTGGTGGCGTGTGCCATGTGGATTGCTCCTAACTGAGACTGAAACCCACTTGATGCGTTTGAATGCGCAGCAGGTGGACAGGATGTTTCAAACACGAAGTTAGTCGTGCGGCGCAGGTTGCCCTTTTGCCCATCCCGTCCGTAATCTTGAACATGGCCGGTAGCCACGTTGCCAAATTTTGGGCGTGATAAAAGCCTGCTGACGTGAGGCTTGAACGCTAACTTTGAGGTGTTTGAAGCACCTGCGCAAATTATGGCACGGCTTTGCTGCCAAGGATGGGGATTTTTCAAGCTGTTGCAAATATATAACGCTTGACGTTGAATGTGTGACGTTAAATAATCACAGTCATGATTCAATCGTTCAAAGACAAGACCACGGCGGCTGTTTTCATGGGCCATGTGGTCAAGGCTTTGCCGCGAGAGATTCAGCCGTTGGCGCTGCGCAAGCTCAAGATGATTGATGCCAGCGCCAAAGTGACTGACTTGCTTGTGCCACCTGGCAACAGGCTTGAGGCGTTGAAGCGTGAGCGCAGGGGGCAGCACAGCGTTCGCATCAATGACCAGTGGCGCGTGTGCTTCCGTTTTGCAGCCGGGAATGCTTTTGATGTTGAGATCGTGGACTACCACTGAAGGGGTGAAAAAATGGGGATTGACCGTAACCAGTTGGGCGGCTTGGATGTCAGTGATGTGGTCACTGGCGAGCGAATTAGCCCGATTCATCCGGGTGAGGTGCTGCGCGAGGAGTTCCTTATCCCGCTTGGGATGACAGCGCACGCGCTGGCAATGGCGCTGCAAGTTCCTGCTCCGCGTATCGGGGACATTGTTCGCGAGCGCCGCACCGTGACAGCAGACACCGCGCTGCGCCTGGCCAAGTATTTCGGCACCAGTGTTGAGTTTTGGACAGGCCTGCAAGCTGACTACGAGGTGGCTGTCGCTCGCGCTGCCATGACTGACGTTCTGGCGCGTATCGTGAGCCGTGAGGCTGAATCGGTTTGATGTGTTCATGATGGTGATTTGTGGTTTTTTAAGGCTGTAGCCCTCTTGGATAGTGCGTTAGCAGCTATCTAGTCGATAGCGCCCATGCGTTGCAGCAGCGCTTCCACACTGTCCAAATCAGCGCAGTGGCGGCTGTGTGCGCCCTTGGCTACGATGTAACCATCACCGACTTTGACAACCGAGTGGCCTTTGATCGCGCCTTTGGCTGCAAGGGTGGCAAAGCGCTTGCGGTCGTCGGGCTGGGGTTGCTGGGTGGTCATCATGCAACCTCCTGCGCTGCTTGGGCCTGCTGGTCAATCCATGCGTCGATGGCGCTGCGCAGCCAACGTGATGACTTGCCAATTTTGATCGGCGCTGGGAACGTACCGGCGCGGATACCGGCGTAGATGCGAGTGCGGTTCAGGCTGACGTAGTGAGAGACTGACTCGAATGCCAGTAGCGCGGGCGCAAGAGCATCTGTGTGCTGGTCGATCATGCTGTCTCCTTACGGGGGCGGCCTGAGCCACGTTTCACCGCCGGGGTGATGCTGACAACGACCGGGCCTTGCTGTGCTGGGGTGGCCGGTGCGCTGGCCTTGGCTGCTTGCGCCTTCAGCCAGTCTGTCAGGTCGCCAGCACGGATACGGGTGCAGCGGGAACCCAGCTTGATGAACTTCGGGAAGGTAGGGTCAGCCTTCTCTATCTTGCGAAGTGTTGACTGTCCCAAGCCAGCAATTGCGCTTGCGGTCGCAAGTTGCAGCAGTGCATCCGGGTTGTCTGCTGCCTCTAGTGGCTGGGCAACATGGGGGCTGTGTTTGGCCCTTGGTTTCTCTGAATCGCTATGAACTGTCATCGTGGCTCCTTGTAGAAGCCCTGATGATGTTTCCCGATACGTGATGCAGTTGACTGCTTTTTGACTGCCTTTTATCTGATCGTCAAAAATTTCTCAACGTCATCTTGGTATGCTTGGCGCGATATACCTTCTGCTGCTGCGAGCTTGCTGACACCGCGCCACTTGTGACCGAATCCAGATTCTGAAAACACTATCCCTGCGTCAATGCAGGCTTGGTATCGGCGTGTTTGGCGCTGTATCGACGTTTCCTGTCTTTGGTTAACTTGGGCGGGTTTTGGTGTGCCCGTAGCATGTAACTCGAATTGGTTGGCCCAAGCGTCGATCATCTTAACCAACCGAATGTCAAGGTTAAGCTGTTCACCGCGCAGAGCGTGAAGTGTCCATTCTGCCGGTTGAATGTCGCAAACCATCGCCATTACATCGGGGGAAGCGTTTAGCGCATCAGCGTGCAGCCTGCGGTACATGGCAGGATTTCCAGCGAAGTGCGCCTTTGCAACTGTCAATATGCGGGTGAGGATGTTTTCTCTGGTATGCCCCAAACCTTCAAACGGTCTGCTCATGTGCGCTCCTTCAAAGCGCCTTCAAAAGATGCCCCCAGCAAGCGGGTGAAGATGCCCGCCTTTCATCTGGCCGGACTAGCTGGGGGGCAAGATGGTTATTATGAAACAGGCGGTTTCACGGCTGAATTCAGTCTACCCACCATCGCGTCAAGATCAGCCGTGCCGGTGGTGGGACTGTCGATCACCGCATCATCCTCGGCGGTGCGCCTGGTGGCCTTCACTGGCGACAAATACTTGGCATGTAGCTGCGCGAGGTCTTGGCACATTTCCAGATAGGCAGTCGCCCAAAGCGGCGCAACATCTTTGCCGGTGCTCCAACGGTTGACAGCGCCGGACGTGACCCCGGTCTTGCGTGCAAAATCGACCTGCCGCCAGCCAAGATCGGCAAGTGCTTGATTGAACTGTTCGGCGGTCAAAGTGGTGGTGTCGGTCGGTCTTTTCATGGCTGATATGCTATCACAATGGATAAAGTGACTGAGTTGAGCGCATAAATAGATTTTGTTTATAGGCTTGACTTTATACAATCATCATTATGTTAAGTAGAAACGTATCCAGTGCTTCAGAATAGCTTGTGGCTAATATGACCTACTGGAACCACTTGGAACCACTCGGAACCGGCGCACTGGTTCCAGACAAAAAAGCCTTAACCTGTTGATTTGTATAGGGTTGGTAGTTCTGGAACCAGTGGAACCGCTGGAACCGTGAAAAATATAGGATAGGGCTAAAAAGCGTGGCTGGTGAACTTGTGAACATGGTGAACTTGGGAACGGCAACTTTGTTACAAGCGGCGCTGTCGCTTACCGCGCCAGCACTTTCAGAGCGTTTACGCTATGGCTGGCCGTCAGGTGTCCGTAGGTGGCCTCGATCATGCGCACACTGGTGTTGCTGATCTGCGCCACGGTCAGAACGTCTATCCCGGCCTGAATCATGTTTGTGATGCCAGCATGGCGCAAGCTGTAGGTGCAAGCCTGGGCGGGTAGCGCAGCCAGCTTGGCGGCTTTGTTGAATGGTGTCTGCCATGTGTCCTTGTCCCAAGCAACACCATCACCGCGAGTGAACAGCAAAGCGCCAGGCAGTTTGTTGGCGCACTGCGCTGCAAAGAATTCTCGGGTTGACGGTGGCAATGCGATCTGGATTTTTTTGGTTTTGTCCTTGGTGATGGATAGCACGCCAAGTGCTTTATTGAAGTCACTAACTGTTGCTTGCGCCAGCGCACCTGGGCGCAAAGGGATGAGGCACAGGGCTTTGAAAAATGGCTTTGCGTCATCTTCAAGGTGGCTTAAGAGAGCATCAATCTCAGTCAGGCCAAGGTAGGTATCGCGTCGCCCTGTTGCGCCAGGCACGGCAACCAGCTCTCGCTTCCAAGCAAAATCAGAGGTCGAAAATCCATCGTGTTTAGCTTGGTTCAGTGCCGCCCGGACTGCGGCCATGTCACGGTTCAATGTGGATTCGCTGCGCGGCTGGCCTTTGCGTGGGCCGGTCAGGCATGGAGCTGCTGCGTGTGCTTTGCGCCAGGCAGCTACATCTCGTGGTGTCAGCTTGTCGAGGCTGATGTTTGCCAGTTTGTAGGGTGCAATGCAGTTGGCGTATCGCTTGCTGTAATCAGCGCTGGCCTGAGTGTCCAGTGTGTCGGTGTATCGCTGGCAAGCTTGAAGCACGGTGATGCTGTCGGTCTGGCCCCCTTTGTCTAAATGGCTGAACCAAGCGATAGCTTCGGCCTTGGCTATCTTCCATTGCTCGTTGGGTGGCAGGTGTGAAATATCAGCCAGTGACTTGTAGCGCTGCTTACCGCTTTCCGTGTCGCGTGATCTTGCCAGCCACTGCGCTGATGTCGCCGTCATCTTCCTGAATCCAAGGTAATTTCCGTCGGATTGTTTCTCCCAATGCGGTTCGCGCTGAATCTTGAGCGCTGACCTCGCTGTGACCGTTGAAAGGGTTGTCATTTTTGGCTCTTGCTATCGTTTTTACATGAGTACGAAAAAAGTACGAAAAACCGGGTTGTACAACATTGGTACGGTCTAGCACAGTAAACCATTGTTTTCATTGGTAGAGGCTGTGCAGGGTTGTGCTGGATTGTACTCAAAAACAGGGATTTTCTGCATTCGCAATGCAGAGGTCGGGAGTTCGATCCTCCTCCTCTCCACCATACACAAAAAGCCCAACTCTTTTCAGTTGGGCTTTTTTTCGTCTAAAAACTCAATGGTGACGCGCACTTACGGCGTTTTCCTTGTGACTTTTCTGCTATAAAAATGAGGTGTTTGTTGCCGTTTTTGACCAAAAACACCCCGATTTCTCTCTCTGTTCTCAGTGACCCTTGTGACTTTTCACAAGGCCACATTCAATAAAATCAACAACTTACGCGGGGGTGGTTTGCAAGTCAAAATTGCTAGGCGGTCGTGACAGAGAACGAAGAATGGCTGAAATGGATGCGATTCAGCGGCAAAATAATCCTCTGCCAACGACGAGTCGCTTCGCATCAAAACAGCACACGGTCGTCACACCAGTCTTTTAGTCGCGTGGCCCGCAGTTGTTCACGGATGGACTCACTCTCATCGCTAAATGATGCACTTGGATACCAACTGAACGGACTAACCTGCTGCGGGTCGGGTAGTTCGCAGAACTCAATGCGCGTGATTTTTCCGCCCATCGTCTGTAGCGTAACTGTGGCCACGTAGTTTCCCTCCTCACCCCAAGACAAGATGACACAGGGGTCAGCCCAGGATGACCGCTTGATTGACCCCAAGGTAGCCCAGAGGGAGCGACACGGGATTGCACGGAGGGCTTCAAGCTTGCCCGTGATGAAATCCAAATAAAGTTGTCGCGACGATAGCTTTTTCGCGGGAAAGGCGAGAAGAGTCTCTCCATAGATGACGTCCTCGGCGAGCAAGGCATCGATCCAGGATACATCAAGGGTATC